>Ga0134125_10000903_pt1 | contig 38088 bp, 64 predicted proteins | sample KB31751_FD_96464 | JGI IMG/M metagenome (GOLD analysis project Ga0134125, IMG submission 96464) | Terrestrial soil microbial communities with excess Nitrogen fertilizer from Kellogg Biological Station, Michigan, USA - KB3-175-1 | ecosystem: Environmental > Terrestrial > Soil > Unclassified ...
GCATTTACTTTTCTTGAATTTCTCAAAATAGGCAGTATTGTGACTATGGTTAATTTGGCTGTATACTATTTGTTTTTGGTAATTCTTTGATTTCTTAGTTATCAACCCGAATAAACAATTATAGTATTACTAAAGGGAAATTATAATTTTGTAAAGATGGATACATGCGGATGCCTCATAAACCGGAATAATAGCTTCAAATATTTTGATAAAATAGTCCTAAGACTCCCGGGAATGCTTTAATGTAAGATTCACGTATAGTATAACCCATGTTAGTAAGCATCCCCAAAAGAAGGAATTATGGAAAAATGTTTTATGCATGCGCCATAGTATCATATATGATGGTGCCACTTGTGGATGAGCACTTGTTTTACCATGTACAAGAAAGACATATTATTATAGACAGCCGGAGGTTTAGATCGTAGTATGTCAGTTCAAGTAAATAAACCAGTAAAAGTAAGTTTCAAAGTAAGTCCAAGCATCAGGATAGTAGCCCCGCAGTACGCAATGCCACATATTAAAACTACAAAATGTGATTGGGGAAAAATATTCGGTAATAGACTAGCTCAACAGTATTCAGATATGGAAATAAAAAGAACGAAAACTGGTAACAGGGAAGTTTTTACCATTACACTAAAAGGGCGACCAACTAGAAGGGCTGACGTATTAGTCAGAGTACAAGAATTTTTACGTCGAAATCCTTCTATGAAACTAAGTGACTTCCAATTAGCCTAAAAATCAGAATATCTTAATTTCCTTATGGTAAACTAGAGTTCCATTGATTTTTGCAGAACCCTTTTCTACAGATTCTTCTATACCATATGGAAGGAATTTTCCTTCTATTACAAATCTAATAGTTAATTTTCCGGCTTTTTTGGGTTTTATTTTTAGGATGTAATAATTATTAGATGGATTTTCTCGCTTTAGAGCCACAACGATAACAAGTACCTTTAGGATCAAACTTTGTACCCTGACAGGTAAGGCACTGGAATTTTACCTTACTTCCCAAGATATTTCCAATAGAACCGTTCAAAGTTTTTCTTATCCAGAACAACATGCCTAGATTGATTCCCATTGTACCGATAGTTGCAGTAGTTGGATCTACAATATTGGTCGATACAAGAACCGTAAATACAATTGGCGGTAACATCATAAGTCCAAGAACCATGAAAAACTTGTCACTGATTACTGGCATGATACCATCTATAGCCTTTCTATATCGTTCTCGTCAAAGTGTCCCCGTGATATCTCAAGGACTAGCGAATCGTCAAGGCCTTCCATCTTGTGCTTTTCACCCACCTGGATTGTAACCACTGAATCCGGCAATAGTATTGAGGTTTCAATTCCTTTTGTGACTACTATCCTTCCCTTGATTACATACCACTGTTCAGAACGATATCTATGGTACTGGTATGAAATAGACTCGCCTTTCTTTATTGATAAAATCTTTACTGTCGTGTTTTCGTTTTCTGTGAATTGAAGAAAACTTCCCCATTTTCTAGCAACAAATAAAATATCGTTTTGGACTTGCATTTCTTAACCATGCATTACCTTGTGTTTCTTGCCATGAATGAACACTGGATTATGTCCACCCTTATTGACTCCATGGATAAATCTATACGCATTAAACTTGCGATATGACTCGGCATCCTTGAAGTGGAATGCTTTTTCCATTGTTGTCTCTCCTAGAATTTCATTCCGTTTGCAAGGTGTCCACTGTAGATTGCATTACCTGAATGTCCTTTCTTGTGTTCACCGGCACTATGACCGTATTCTTTGCAGAGATGACAGTATTTGTCTTTCATGGTTTAGTCTAGGAAGGAATAGTAATTAAATATTTACTTACAATTGGAAATACAATTTCCAGTATAATCATAGCGTGGAATTGTCATGTTTACCGGCTTTATTGCTGATATCAAATTAGGCATCTTACTTGGAAAGTCCTTGATGGTTTGCAATACGGAACGATCAGATTTAATCAAAAACTCTCCCCAGCATGACAACTGCATACCGTTTGGCATGGAAACCCACTTGTAGTTCTTGCAGTTAAGATCATACTCTCCATGAGATGAGGTTACAAAGCCAAAGCCATTCTCGATATCCTTAGTCGGATAGTGATGCCCTCGTACCAATGACATTGTCCAGTTCTTGTAATCGACCGTAACTTGTGCATAAGCTGAATTTGGATATAGATAGATGACATTCTTGTGAGTTGATATGGCATTGAATTCGTTTGTTGTCATGTATTCATTGTGTAATAGAATCACCTTGTTGTATTGTTTTAAAATATCAGGATGTTGATCTATCATGGTATCTGTGATAACTGGATAGTGTAATTGTACCAGATAAGAATAGCCGGAAAGACCTGTTAGATAAGTTGCGTTGATTCCAGGTACAAGCTTTATTGTATCATGTAAAGGATAAGTTTCCAGCGTTCCATTATGTGGATAAAAGCCCTGATCCTGATATGCTGAATTTGTCAAGTCAGGAAATACTAGGACTGCATTATTATCGGTATTAGAATAAAGTTTGATATCATCATCTGTTAAAGGTCTTGGAAAGTAGATTTGATTCTCGGCTATGATTTTCTGGTTATATGATATTGCGAAGATTGTTAATAGTATGCAGCCACCAAAAATAAGGTAGTCTTTTTTATTAAACTTCTTCACTAGTATAATTCAAAATATGACAAGTAATAAGTTTAGATGGTTAGAATAAGTCTGATAGACCTTGACCAAATCCAGAGTCTTGTTTGCGTCTACTACCTTTTCGCTGTGGTTCTACTCCTGTGATGAAACTAAGGCTTGGACCTTCACTTGAACCTAAAAAGCCGTTACCTTGAGATTGTCCACCGCCAAATAGAAATGAATTATCTTGTGGTGCCATTCTACTGGAACGTCTATAGGAAGGTTCTCGCTGTCCTCCTCCACCACCCAAGATACTATCTAGTCTTGAAGGTCTCTGTGATTTTGCACGTTGAATCTGAGTCTTGTAAGTTTCTCGTTTTGCATTTAATCCTAATTGTGCGACTTCTTCTTTAGTAGCTGGTTTTTCTTGGAATCTTTCTCTAATTCTTGATAATACACTTTTGCCCATTTTCTGCGGTGCTGGGCCTGTAGGATATCCATTATTGTTATTTTTCATGTGTTGAGGTGAATTATTATTCGCTGTAGAATGTTTGAAATTCTTATGGTGCAATAATATTGAATTGTTCTAGCAATAAATAAACATTTTAGCCGTAAATAGACCTATATCCAATCATTCCGATTGCAGCGATTACTACTGAGATTGCTATAGTGGTGTCACTTACTACAACAACTGAGAGCCATGATAATGTGGCAATACATACAACAACCATAGCCATACCCACACCAACTGTATTTCTTGTGAACATGGCTGCAAATATTATTGGTATAAATGACAGAAGATCGAACCCTTGATAATTGAAATATTGATGGAAGAATGATGATGTACTTGCTAATGATAATGGAGAACCCATATATGCTGAATATATCTGATTTCCACCAGTAGATACGAATAATCCAGCCGGTTTAGTTACTGCTGAAATATTGAAATTATTAGTCTGTATTGTTTGGTTAGCTGGAATTGTAAATGTCGAGTTTATAGCAATGGCACCTGTAGAGTTTTTCACTATTACATTATAAGTAAAAGGAGAAGTGCTTGAACGAGTTGTTACTGCTAATGCATTGTTTGTTGGGTTATAACTCTGTGTTACACCATATTTTAGGGTAAAGAATGTAAGGGGTAGTGTATTGGTATATGCTAGCGTCTTTTGATTTACACCAGTGGCACATATTATTCCTTGAAAGTTCCATATAGAAGGCGATATTGAGATATCTGCGATATACACATTTGCACATGTACCACTCGGAAGATCAACTTCGACTGACCTTGTACTATCAAGTTGTGCAACTGCCCAAACGGCTTCAATATTGTTGATTAACTGATTTCCTTGTGTTACTTTGATTGCTGAAAAAATAGGTGCATTATTAACCGTCAGAAATATCGGAAACAAGCTTGATGTGGTACTTATGATAGGTATATCAGTAGCATCATTTGTCCATTGAGGATCTATGGTTCTGATTGAAGGAGATACGGTTGTAGTACGGATATAGTCTCCACTAGGCAGGGTAAACAGCCCAGCTTTTTGTATGGTGGTATTAAGTCCAAAACCGTATAGAGTCATACTTTGTAGGATAGGGTTCTGTATTTCATATGCGGGGGTGGTCAAAGTTGTAACTACGTCATAGGACTGGAATGCATAGTTATTGTGTAATAGATATGTTAGTGCGGTTTGTGCGTTCTTGTAGTAAACATGAGTTGAAGTAAGTACAACAAGATAGTCATTGCCTGAAAAGTCAGTGGCGATAAAGTCCACACATGGAGTCTCGTTAACCAAAATTAAACAAGGTAAGGAAAGCAGTTTCTTGTAAGCTGAATTATCTATAGATGATAGAAACTGTTGTGTTGTATTGGTATTATAATTGGCTACTTTTTGTATCATGAAACCGTTCCAGTATTTGATAGCCATTGCTGGAATGGATTGATCACAGGCGATTGAATCTATTGTTTTGGTTGTATTGGTAGGTTTGTAGTTTATTTCACATGGATTTGTTGAGACAGTCTGCATTGTTGTGGTATTCATGTTATATTTTAGCCCATTTGTAGAGTTGAAAATCTTTTGATCTGTCGCTGTCCACATTGTAGGAACTAAGCCTGTTGAACTGTTTGATGTTTTAGTGGATAAAATTGTATTAAATCCTGATGAACTTGAAGATAAAGCAATAATATTCTGCATGGTACTAAATAGATATTTGTGATTCACACCACTTGGTGTTTGGATAGCAAAATAGGTTGAACTGGTTCCTGTCTGTATAGATACCTGTTTTACTAGATTACTCGCAGTACAGATATAATAGATGTTAGTTACGTTTGATATTATTACTGGATTTACATTACTTAGGTTACAAGATGTAGTAATGGTACTCTGTCCATCTCCTAGTTTTTTGGTCAAGGTTGCTGATCCTGATATGCCGTTATACCAAGACATGTATTGTTTTCCAGATGATATTGGAGATATGGAGTTGTAATCAGAGTTGATTTGTGATGAGGTTAATGCGTATGGATAAACTTTCATGTTATCTAACTGCCCAATGAGGGGATTATTTGCACCATTTCTACCCCCCAATTGGAAATTAACTGCATTGAGTATCGTATTAGTTCCTAATGTATCTGAGTTTGTTGTAGTTGTAATAGATGAACCATCCACATATACTTGAAGCCCTGCCGCTAGATGGCTACCATCATATGTGAAAGCTACATAATGCCAGTTTCCATCATTGTAAGTCGCAGTTGATGTTTTTTGAATATACTTGTTTCCTCCAAAGTCATCTATTAAATAAACAAATAATTGCCCAGCAGACATTTGAAATTCATAACCAGTAAAAGTACCAGCAGATTGTAATTTACTAACAAATGAACTTGTTCCCGATGATGTTGTTTTGATCCAACCAGCAATAGAAAATGGTTGATTATATTCAAACCCAAAATTATTTCCTAAACTTACATATTCTCCACCATCAAAAGTATGAGATTGTGAATAATGACCAACCATGTGAAGTGCATTTGCCTGTGCTGCACTTATCGCAATATTATAAATTCTAAATTCATCAATAATCACACCATTTTGTAATTTAGATGAACCATCGATAAAAGCACCCAAAAATAAAGAGCTACTTGAGGTATTCAATGCAGTTATAGTTGATTGTTTATCTTGAACTCCATTTACATAAAATGTAACAACTGTTCCACTAGAACTTAGTGTAGTGGTGATATAATACCAAGTATTAGGGTTTAGAACCGCATTGCTAGAAATATTCTGTCCACTACCACCGCCAGTAAACAAGGTAAATCCAGAAGTGGCAGCATTTGAAGTCCATTCAAAAAGCCATAAGTTATTATTTGTGTTTACACCATATGAATAAACATAATTTGATTGTACAAATGTTGATGGAGTATAAATCCAAAACGATATACTTCGGTCATTTGAACCAGTAACAACAGCAGAACTTGATGCAGTATAATATGTTGAACCATCAAATTGAACACCTTTTCCTTCTGCGCCACTTACGAATCTATTTGTTCCAGCAACTTTTGTCAATGTGAAACCGTTTGTTGTTGAATCAGTTGTTACATTTTCAAAATGATAAACCGCTTTTGCATTTGTATTATAAGTAATCATACTATTAATCGACAATGGACTTGAATCTACCGTATTATTGTCAAACTTTGCCCAAAGCCAATTATCCTGATTCAAAGTAAAAACATCATAGCTAGAACTATTTCTTGGTACAGAAGTCATTCCTAGATTAATTGTAGTTGTATTGTAAGAAACAGGTAATGCACTAGCTTCAGGTACTAGAATGATTGCTAGAGAAGCAATTACAATTACACTAAGAATTAATGATACTCTCATATCTCTGCTTGATTAATCTCATTTTTCCTTGATATGGATAATTATCATCCTTTGATAAAATTTTGATCAACTGTTTGAGATATTCGGTTTCAGAACGAAAACCCCTATTTTTTCTCTTTAATTCATTAAATGTTTCAGTAGCAAATCTTTCAGGCAAGGAATAATGTTTTACAATGCTATACAGTTTTCTCAAAATTCTTTCCTCATCAGCTTGTCTACTAGAACGAGCATATCCTGATTTTACATTATGTGACAAGGCACCGCCCAATAATAAAATATTTAGTGACATTGGTATGGTAGACCGTTCAAATTGAGGTTGCTCTTCGACTTCACCCAAAACACAGCCACATCCAGAACAAACTAACTCATGATCCTTTTGTATAACTTTGTTGAGCATTTGATAAAGTTACTTTACTTCTCTGATATATAAAAAGATAGGAGATATGCCTATTTCTAGGTCATTATCTTTGCCAAGATTACTAGGACAGCGATTATAACCGCCAATGCTAGCAAGGTTGGAACGATTGTTGTTTGTGTCTGAATCGTGTTACATCCTGTGATCCAGCCGTTTACTGTAGTAGCGTTTGTGTTTGTAGTTGAGATAGTTGCTGGACAGTTGAAATTACCTACTACAGTTGGGAAAACGCTGAACAGGGCTATGATAACGAGTATCGTTACCACAATGCCGATTGAGACCTGTACAAGCTGCATCATTCTACTAGTACCATTCCCCGATGCGAGAGGTGATATTTAAGGAATTGTGTAACTGCCAGTTTTACGAAACTGTGCGGTTCTTAGCTTTACACACGCTAGACATTTTCTATGTCCATCTTTGGCGATGTAAAGATTACCACCAACAAGGGGATGTCCTCTTATACATTCAGTCTTTCTTGAATTTATCGCCATTGGGTTATTGCTTCTGTTAGAATTCTCTCTACTTGGTAAAGCTTCAAGGTGATTAGGATTTACACATTTGGGATTCTTACATAGATGATCAATTTCGTAACCATCTGGAATAGGTTTTGCAATAAAAAGATCATATGAAAAGCGGTGTGCCATTACTGTTTTATTTTGAAACCAAAATCTACCATATGGTAATTTTCCTTGTTTTTCATACCCACCACAAGATCCTTTCCAGATCCAGCATCCTTTTTCGGAACTGGAGAAGTCAATTTTAGACATGAATCTTTCTGTTACGGGTGGTGGATTCCAGCCCAAGTTTAGCTCTCCGATTTATGATGATGAAGATTGATCCATTCCCAGGACTGGCCAGAGTCTACTTCACGTTTGATTCCACACTTGAAGCCGTCTTTATAGTAATTATCACAGGAATCTGGGTTATAGAAAGGGCATTTGTTTGCATGTTCGCACATATTTCCAAAAAGTCTCTTTAGATGGTTCAACTAGACGTCTCTCCTAAAGCGTTAACGGATTTTTTCTTAGCTCGATATTTTCGTTGTGCTACTGCTGCTTTTGTCATCGAGTATACATGAGTCTTACTGTGTTCAGCTCTATGACAGTTCACACATAATTCTACTGTGTGAGCAAGTGGATTATTCTCGTCATATTTTAAATGATGCCAACTTGTATATTCAATCTCATTCTTTTGGACTGATTTCTTACAGACTGAACATATTCCAGTCTTAGGATTTTCAGGTAATAAAATATGTTTACCTTTGAATTTCAAACGTCTTTGATTAGTTTGCTTAGTCTCTTGTCGCCTATTGATTCTATATTGTTTTAGCCAAGCTTTACCAGCTTCACTATGTTCCCAATTATAGGTTCTTTTACGGCTTGTCGTCAAAGTTCACCTGAGGTTGAGAAGTGTTTTGGCATTCTACCTATGAAATAAGAACCAATCAAAGCAGAAGCCATAGGTACTAATAGAACTAAATCAAATGGATTGAATTGTGTCAACTCTCATTCTCCTTTGTGTTTCTATATGATTTAGTAACTCTACGCATTATAAGATACCAACTAGGATAACCAATTAAGATTATTCCTAATCCGATTACGCCCAAAATCATTTCAGTATTAGATATCAAATCTTTTCACCTTTTGCTCGTAAGGCTTCTTGTTTCAATTGTTTGAATGCGTGTTCAACAGTATCAGTTCTTGACCTAATACTCCAACCATTCTTAAAGATAATACTCTCATCTTGTGTTAAACGTTTTAATGAAGATAGTATTTGTTCTCTAGTAATCTTTCCATTTTGGGTACATTGTTGGATTAATATCTCTTGGTCTATCGGCTTATCCTTGAATACATTCCATCCAGCAATAGCAAAACATACAAGTTCATCTATGACTTGATTCAATGCATTTTCTTTTGCTTTATCAATCATCTTTACTCTCCCGATTACTATCTTGCGATAAAGTTGAGAGATTTCTTCGTCTTTCTACCATACCACATAACATAAAAGATAAACCAATAACGATTACAACTCCACTACCAACTAAATAATACAAATCATGTTTACTTATTGCACCTAATAATGATAGGAACCCCAAACATGCAAAGATTAATCCAAGATAGGAAAAGAAGTTGGCTACCGTTAACGCTTTCAAAAGATTGTTAACAAGAGTCAAAAGCCCATTCTCCCTGAACAATCAGCACAAATCCATTTATCATAATAAATTCTTCCTTCGTCTATCTCTTTAGTATTATTACATCTATCACATATACGAAAAAATATAACCTTGAAACCTATGAACTGCTTTACTATTTCTATCCATTTATCTTTCTTATTCAAATACTTCTGTCTTTTACATTCATCACATTTCATATCATAGACAAAAATTCCATCAGTTAGGATTCCACCATTACAGTCTGGACTTTTATATTTCCATTCTACTTGAGCTTTATTTAGATTCAATATCTTCAATTCTTATCTCCTGGTGACGACTGTACAATATTGTAATTGGTGATATAGTAGTTATTACATTCACATCTACAAACATAAGGTCTTGGTCTTAATGCCGATACTATCCATCCAAGAACATCAATAACAATACCTAACGTGCAATCAAATACAATCTCTCTAACCGTTTGATCTTTCTCATACTGTAACTTTTCCCAACAATCGATACAATGATTATTTGCATCTATGTAATCAAAGAGTTTCTTACATCGTGAACATTGTTGCTTTGTTGACGAGGTTAACATTATGTCCACATCTCCTGTTGCCAGATCTCATTTTGTTCTTTTTCAGTCATTATGAAATATGAATTACTCCAAGCCTTAAACCCAAAATATAACAACAGAAAATTATCTATCATAACACTAAGCATTGGAAGTGGAACATGAATTAACTTTACCATGATTGTATTACTAGGATCAGTAATATCATTATAACAGTTGAATATTCCTATACCTACAAAGGCAGACCATATCAGGAATCTTACAAATGTATCAATATCTAATACCTTTCTTTCTGATTGCACTTTGAGTATTTTGTTATCGGAAGTCATTGAACTACACGTTCCCATATTGCCCACTTCTCTATTTTCTTATTTCGAATTTCTACCATTGCTCTATTAGGATCATCCCAAACAGATACAACCTTTCCATCATCCGTTACAACAAATACTTTCATGTTGACTCCTTCGATGAAATGTCATCGGGATAAAAGTCACCGAGATTTTCATTACCTGTTGAAGTAACTTTACCTATTATTCTTGCTTGTAAAACATAGATTAGATCTTGAACCTGTTTTTCTGTAAGTGTGATATAATCACCTCTTAATGATAATTGAATTGCCTTACCATCTCCCATAAATGCATTAACTAACATTTGACTACTTTCTTCTGGAAATCCATTCTTTTGATAACTATGGAATACTGCGTATGTATTACTCATTTCTTATTATCCGTTAACGTGTCAGTAATTTTGTCAGCTTGGAGGATTAATACTTCTATAAAACTAGCAACAGTCCTGTGGTCTTTCTTTGCTAAAGCCTTAGCAGTTTTATAATATTTATCATGTAGAGTAACAGATGTCCAACCTTTATTAGGCATATCTCAACCCTCTAAGCATACCGTTAGCTAGCCTCCCCCTCATTAGAGAAAACAATGTTATTACCTATCTCTTCTAGTAGCTCTTTTTGCATTGTATGGATTGATTCTCTTACTTCATCTTTAACTGAATCGTCACCAAAGAATTTCTTATTGATGTTTTTGATAGTAACAAATACTTCATCAAGTTCTTTTACTGCTTTGCTTAATTCTTTATTCGTAAAGACTTGATTCTGTATTATCATCTCAACGCCCTCAATAGATTGTTATTAGAACTCATTTTCTGCACTCCACTAGATAATGAGATTGTGCGAGCCCTAAATTATCTCTATTAAACCAACTATCTTGAAGTAGCCAATCACCTAATTGTTTACAATTCATTGATAATATTTTATCATGTTCTGCTTGTGTCTTTTGGTCATCTTCTTTTGCCAATTGTGTATAATGATCTACTGTTGGTTGAATTACTAGGAAATGTAAACATCCTATTGCACTACCCATTATCAAACATGTACCAAGGATAAAGTTTCTATTCCAATGGTCTTTCTTTTCTAAAGTCATTAGCTTCTCAACCTCTGTGCATCTATGTCATTAGATGTTTCTTTCGTAAAATCCCTCATAAAGTAAACAGTTCCAAATGAAGCTATAAAGCAGAATGGAATTGAAAGCCAAAGTGGAAGTATGTTATATCCAAAGTTTATCATAAGCGGAATACCTGTTGACCACATTCCAAGATAGACTAAGAATCTATTTCTAGACATGTTTAAGATATTGTAATCGGTCAAGATTTACACATTACTCCATATCTCTCTTTAGCTTCTGCATAAATCCAATATCCATAATAATCTAAAAGAAATTGCTTTAGCTTACCACAATCATTTTTGGAATCATTATAAGCTGACAATGCTTTTGTTTTTTCTTGTGCAGATTGAATATATATAGGTGTAAAAATGGCTGCAAGTATGATACAAAATATAGGTACCCATAACCAGTAAATATTATCAGAGACGTAATCTTTTACTTTATTCATGTTAACGACCTCTGTGAAGTGTTATCGGGCTTTGTTGGACTCTTTAAGACTATGACACCTAAGAGCAATCCACCGACAATCATTGCAGCACCAATGATTATAACGATCTGTTGATACTGTGAACATTTAGTCAACGTACAATCTGTTGCAAAGGCAACCATGTGTAACATTCCTCCACCCATTACTAAAGCAATGACATATCCAATTCTGGATATTACTTGTGATTCAGACTGTTCTTTCATTTTGTAATCTCCTTCGTCTTACCTACAGTAGCAAGTTTATAGAACAGCCAACCAGATAGACATCCAACAGCACCGAGTGTGATATAGAATAAGTCGCTCAATTCAATCTCTCCGACACAAAAGAATTAACGTCTATGGGTTTTCTAATCTGTCTACCACATTGCCATTTACCAACTATAGCTTCTGCTTTCGCAATTAATTCTTCTGGATCTTCACCATTATATTTGCCTTGAATAACAATGTCCTTTCTATCTACGGTTGCAACATATGTTTCTCCTGGTTCTTTTCTTTGTATACACAAGCCATGTTTACCGCCTACCTTCATTGGCTTTTTGATATCTGTTTCAACAAACAGAATTACATTATAGTGCCACTTGCCTTTAACTGAATTAAGTCTTACAGACATGCTAGATGAATCCCATCTTTGTCTAGTAGTTAGTTCATGAATTCGTTGTGCTGGTGTCAATGTTTTTCCTCCACATGATTCCAATGTGCAGACTTGCATTTAGGACAGATAGCTGGCAGACAATCCTTAGAGTCATAGATTCTTTTATTTACTCTTGGTGACCATTCATGATTACATCGATTACATTTGTAACCTTGTATTTTTATTTCTGCCATTCTACTAAGTCTATACTAATGGCATATTATAAAGTTTACCTTGTAAGTAAACCTTTATTAGTATAGGGTTAGTATACATTCCTATGGAACCGTATTCAGAATGTAAATGTCTTTCACAGGACATTTACTTTAGTGTCTGGAAGAAAAAAACAAAGTGGTATCAAGGTTGGGCTTGGGCACCATTATTTGTTCACTCGGAAACTATTACAATCAATGCTGATTCTGTTGAAGGTTTGAAAACCAAGATCAGAGAAGTCAAAGCCTATTTCCAAACAAAGTTTCCTGATATGGAGGTTTATGCATCTTGACCTCTGAGGAATATTGTAAACATGATTTCACTATTGATATGAACTTTGAATATCATAGAATCTGTCGTAGGTGTGGATTGAAAGAATGACACTTCCATCTGAACGTTTAGAGAAAGATTTTTTCATGCATTGCCCAAAATGTAAGAGTGGAGATACTGCAAAGACCGAGGGTAGTTACGAATGGCATTGTTTCGAATGTTCTCATTATTGGTATGAAACTGATTATTGCCCAAAGTGTAGAGTAGGAGAATTAAAGATATACTCAAAACCTGATGGAAATTATATAACTTGTACTTGTTGCCCTTGGACTGAGAAATGTAATATGGTGACTCTCCAATGACAAAGTAACAGAAGAGTTCAGAAGAATTGATGGTCTGGCTAGCCTTGTTTGTTTCTTAAAGTCACTTTTCCAATGCTAGCTTGGTGATTCGATCACCTAATTAAGACGAAATATAATTCCGTTCCTCCCCTATCCCACTCGTTTTGATATAATGAGGTAGTGGAACTGAGAATTTTCTTAGTCTCCAAGCATCTAGTAGGTTTACGTATTCTCTACAAATTTCGCATCCTGGCTCAGATAAACATTCATGTGATTCAAAAACTGGCTTAGAAATCTTCATCTGTATCATCACCTTCAAATTCTTCGTCAGGCTCTTCAATATCAATCAATTTTCCCTAATACCCCTGCAATTATTACAGTAATATCTAGTCTCTCTGCATCTTGCACTTGATATGATACCATCACAACCCCTACATTTCCACTCTAGGACTTTCTCTGATCCCCTACATCTGCGGCAGAATCTAGACTTGTTTTTGATTGCAAAGTGGCCTAGCTTGTTGGTACAGCGTATGTTCTCACAGTCTCCTATCTCCTTTTGGATTAAAATACTCATTTGGTTTCACCTGAGACAGGAATCATTACTTTGGCGGTCTTGAAGGAATTTATGATTTCAATTCGTGCTGGTTCTGAAACTCGTTCTTTGAATACATTAGGACATTCTCGAATATCAATATCGACAAGGCTACAGTATTTCTTGATTAGATTACTTTGAACATTATCATGTTTGGTTTTTCCTTGACCTTTAAGGGTGTACTTGCCATGAATCTTGGTTCCTTGTCCATGACCGAGACCTTGAACCCTAACTGCTATTCGGGTCTGATTTAGGATAAGGAATATGTCAATAGAGCCTTTCTGATGCTCTTCTGATAGTTCATTAAATTCAGATCTTGAGATTAGTTTCTTTAGTGATAATTGTTTGTAGATACCATTTCTAGGATATTCTTCAAGACTTCTTGGTTTGAGTAATGTAAGTTGCTTTAAGATACAATGAGTAGAAAACTCCCCTGCACCGACATAGTTACCGCTATCAGGATCTACCATCATGGAGTTATTACCACCTTTCTGTAACTGGCAATTTGCTCTAGAGCAAACCATAATTCTTTTGATTCTGCTGTTATTTTGACTTGATGGATAACACCTTTTTTTAGATATAAGGAAACCATCCTATAAGGTATAAGACCTTCTGCTTTTTCTACAGATATTCTAGCTTGTAAACTGTTGTTGTTTTGTTGTTTTGTTGTTTGCCTGTATTTTATTTTTCTGCATTTATTTGAGCATGTTGTTTTATCCTTTCTTCCAAAGAGATGCTTCTTACAGATTTCGCAGTATCTACCAACTCCTTTTAGTAGAACAACTGGTTTTGTTACATGCTCAATATCGTAGACTTTTCTAGATTCCTTTTCTATCTTTAGCTTCTTCATTGTGCCAAATTCCTTGTATGAGAATCATCATTCAGACAAGCTTGTACAAATTTAGCTTGAACATGATTATAATAATCAGAAACATGAGCTTCCTGTTTTATGAATTTAATCTCTTTTGCAATCTTGAGAAATATACCACTATGCAACGCTTCTTTCTCCTATGGAAAAAGGCAAGTGGGAGAGCCAAACTCTAAACTCTCTCCCACTTAGGTAACATGGGCACATATGGTCTGTGTAGTCAAGCACAGCGTATTTGGAAATAACATGTACAACTTGACTACTAGAAACTACTTGCATTTCTTACATCTCTCCCGATGATTTAGAAAGTCTAGATATTGCCCATCTTCAAAAACTTTACCACAACAAGGGCAGCGATATGGCGTGTCTGCGAGACTCATTCTGTTTTGACCTCCGATTCCTTACAAAGCTCAACATAAAGGTTCATTCCAGCAAAAGCAGAACTGCAAGAAGGACAGTTATCTCTATGTTCTTTTTTGATTATTTCATGGTGAAAATGAAAAGAGTACCATTCAGGCGTTTTTAGAACTTGGCTCATACTTCAATACTCCTTTCTCTGTGCTGAATAGGATGATTGCAATTAGGGCAGTTAGGATAGTTTCTAACATACATCTTTCCGCATTTTGGATTAGGGCATTTGGTCATTTTACTAGCTTCTCCAAAACAGGAATAATCATATCACGTAATGTGGTCTGTTCATCAATAGCTTTATGTTTCAATTTAGTATGTAATTCATCTTCAATCTCAATAATTAATTTTGTTGTCATTATCTATTTCAATAGAATAGCTGGTTAATATGTATATCCATATACCAATATTGTTTTATAACAGTTGGAATATTACAAAGTATGTGGAAATGTAATCTCTGTAATTACAAGAACAATAACAGTAGCAAACAATGTCATGGAGATAACTGCAAGGGATTAAGAGGTCAGATACCAGACAAGACAAAGAAAGTTCTGGATGATTGCCCTAAATGTGGTAAGCAAACTGTTTTTACTTTTGAGAGAAATAAGATGGTAGAAGTTGAAGTTTTGACAGTAGAAGGAACCAAGAGGACAAAAACAAGAGTTGAAAAACGTTATAGATGTACGGAATGCCAGAGCCTTTGCAGACAGACTGGAAGATCAAAAGCAGTACCTTTGGAGATGATAGTGGAATGAGAGCATTATTTTACTTTATATTTGCATTTGCGGTCTGTATTCCAATGGCGATATTCTTCAATAGGAGTATGAGATGAGAAAGAATCTTTTACAAACAGCAAATTGTTCGGTTTGTCAATCAAATTATGTTGACATAGCAATTGGTAATAGTCATATTTATGCAACTTGCCCTAAATGTGAAAGAAGAGATGAAATAGGTCTAGTTTTTATAAGATGAGTCAAGAAGGTCAAAAACAAGAAGTGTTTGTTGCTGGAATTTATAATTGGCCTGCAAGTCTGACGAAAGAGCAACGCCATAAGGATAAAAATTATCCAAGATATAATTGGGCAGACATTGATACACCCAAATTAGAGAATCATGATGCTGTCTTGAATGTATTTAGAAAATATGGTGTTTCATGTATTGCAATGAGATGTGGAAAAGGCTATCATTTTTTTGGTGACCTTTTACCATTCGACTTATGGTTTAAGGTCTGGAATGAAATAAAGCCATATTGTGATCCACTTTGGGCTCCTCATACAATAAGAATTAGCAAAAAAAGAAAAGAAGAGAGATTTGATAAACCAATCTTTTATGATAATGATGGATTAGGTATTAAACCCTGGATGAAGGCAGTTATGTCATTTATGTGTAAAGCTATACGTGAGGAGAATTCGGGTAATCTTTTTCTTGCTATGAAACAATGTGGAATACCAAAATATTTTCAAGGAACTGTGTATAAGGTAGAGTTGAAATAATTATGCCCGCACCACAAGATCCTGTCAAATATGCAGAATGGGTGAAGAACATGTCATTGAGTAGAAAAGGAAGAACGTCACCAATGAAAGGAAAAAACCATAGTAAAGAAACAATCTTGAAGATGAAAGGACATCAACCTTGGAATAAAGGCAAGAAGGGAGAAGTGAAGAATCCAGAAAGTAGAATTAGAATATGGTTTCAACGATTAGACCAACGAATACCTAGAAAAAAAGAAACAAGTTTAATGATATCGGAAAAAGTGAAAGGAGTAAAAAATGGATTTTATGGTAAGAAACATTCAGATGATAGTATAAAGAAAATGAGAAATTACAGATTAGGTAAAACACCATGGAATAAGGGGGTAAGAGGCTATAAAAATGGTCCAAGTTCTCAGAGACGTAAAGAATTGATTAGTTTAGCAAATAAAGGAAGGAAGAGAACAAAGGAATTTAGTGAGTTAATATCCAAAATGAAGAAAGAAAGATATGCAAATAATCCTAAATCACACCCGAATTATGGTAAACATCATAAAAAAGAAACTTGTGAAAAAATACGAGAAGGAAATATTGGTAAAACACCATGGAATAAGGGTAAAACTGGTGTTTATTCAAAAGAGACGCTTAATAGAATGCGTTTAGCACATAATGATGAAAAATATAAACAATCCATGAGAGAAAAACATAAGAATTGGAAAATTCCATTTAAAGATTCCAAACCCGAAAGAATGATGCAAATTGCTCTAGCTCTAAATGGCATCAAATTTGAAAAACATAAATCATTCAAGTTGGGTAAATCATATCACCGAGTAGACATCTTCATTGAACCTAACATCTGTTTAGAAGTTGACGGTATTCACTGGCATTTAGAAGATGAAGATGTGAAACGTGATCTGTTTGTAAATCAAGAACTTACAATTATGGGATATCATATCATTCGTATTCGTGATTATGATATTATTAAAAATACTCAAAATTGTGCTGAAACCGTTATAAAATTAATCAATGAATTAAAATACGGAGTAAGATTATTTTGACCTACGAGCAAATTTGGTCATGGGTTTATGAAAATTTTTCCATCCAAGGTTATTTTTCTGCACAGGATTTAATCAATGACGTACGAGCTGAATTCGCACGAACTAATTCACCATTCCCAGAACAAGCAGAGGACTTGATTAGATATAGATTTCAATTCAGATCAGAATATGCACAAATGCAAGCCAAGGAAGAAGAAGCTCTCCAAGTTGCAGAACTATTAGGTAACGGTAGAGTCATGGAGTCTCTATCAGATCAAATGGTTGAAGAATTGAATAATCCAAGAAGTGAGATCATGGATATTGACTTAACCGAGTACGCTACGACTAGAGAAACAGTAATACCCCCTGAGATTGTCAAGTTTGCAAAGAGAGAATCATTCTTTACTAGAGTTACTAGAGCATTTGGCAATCTATTCAGAAGAAAATGATTTCAGACAAGTAAAAAAAGAAAAGAAGAAATTAATTGCTTGGTAGATTTAATCTCTTTTCTGCCAGCTTTGAAACCACAAACAGTAATGAACTTGATGCAGCAAGTACGATTCCGTTCATTATGGTCTGCAAGGCGTTTTGTGATAACCCTACCAGTATCAGCATAGCACCACCAAAGATTAATAGACAGGCTACTACTCTTGATGCCTTTCTTGCCTTTACTAGCTGTTTTTGTTTTGGGGTTAGTTCTTCCTTAGACATATCTTATAATTGGTATACTTGATTATTTTAAGTTATTCGGAAATACTTTTATGGTATACCAATTATAATTTAATCATGGTAAAAACAATCAAACTCTCTGATGAAACTCATAAGAAGTTAGGAAAATTAGGTACAAAAGATGATACTTATGAAGAGATTATCATAAAATTAATGGATAGAAAATAATGGTTTACCGAATAGATAATAGACCAAAGAAAAGTCATCGTGGTAAATACACAATGCTTGGTATCATTCTAGGAATGGCTTTAGCTTTTGGTGGCCTATATGTATATGACAATCATAAGGATGACATTAATGGTAATGTTGATTCGATCAAGCAGTTTGCTATAAAGCAGATTCCTAAGGATAGTCCGATTATACAGGTTACTCAAGGTGATTCGGTTAATAAGCCAATAGAACAGCAACCTATACAAACAAGTCATATAGAACAAACTCAAACAGTTTCTATTGATATTCCGAGTTTAGAAAAACAGATTCATGAGCAGATTAATCAGATAAGACAAAGTAATGGATTGAATTCTCTAGTTTTTGATTCAAAGGTTGCAAGCATAGCAAGAACACATAGTCAGGATATGTTAGATAATAATTACTTTGATCATATTACACCTAATGGAGTTACAGCACAGAATCGATTTTTTAATGCTCACTATCCATGTTTTCCAATAGGTGAAAATATTGTAGAGATTAATCTAGAAAATCAGGATATGCTATCAACTGATATAGTAAATACATGGATGAGTAGTCCAGAACATAAAACCAATATCTTAGAATCAATTTATGCCTCAGAAGGTATCGGTGTTAGTATTTTAGGTGATAATGTAATGGTTACTCAAGACTTTTGTTGATTATCTACCACTGATACCTTTTACTATTTTTCTTACTCTACTTTTCTTAATTTTAACTTCTTCACCGTTACTAAATTTCATTAGAACTCAACTCTATTTTTACCTACATTGATATTAAAGCTTGATGCGAAGATGTTATTCACGTTCAGGTTATAGAGAGCTGTAGGACCAGTTCTTGATTTTCCTTTTCTGTTTCTTCCAATACTACCAATGAATGGTAGTAATGCCTTTGGTGGCTTGGGGTTTTTGGTGATTTGTAAAGTAGGAGTTCTGTTAGGTTGTGTCTGTGCCTGAGTCGGCTTTTGTGTAGGTCGTTGGGGTGTTGGAAATATTGGCTTATACGATTGACCTTGCTGTGGTTTTTGACCTTGTTTAGGCGAACTAATTAGACCTGAAAATGGCTTTGGTTGCTGTCTAGGCGATAAGATTGGTTTGAATATTGACGATTGTGTTTGTTTTTGTGCTGGTTTGAATATACTAAACTGTTTAGATTTTTGCCTCTGATCTTGGACAGGCTTGAATATCTGTGACTGTCTTGCCTTTGTAGCTTGTTCTGGTCGTAGTCTTTGCTTCTGCAAGTTTGCAAGATAACCACTCATTATTTTATTCAGATTAGTTCTAGGCTTTTGTATGTTAGAAACTGATATTATTTGAGTTGATGTTACTTTAGGTTTTCTAAGAATTTGTGGTGCCTTCTTTACAGTTGTCGGCTCTTTAAGAATTGCCAATAGTCCACCGCCTACTTCCTTGGCGTTACCTTTTGGCTCTTCAAATGTTCTAGTAAAAGATGGGGGAGGTGGTTTCTTGAAGGTCTTTCTTATTGCTTCACCGCCACCTGATTTTGGAACAAGTCTGCCGATTCCTTTTCCTAAATTGATTTTATTTTCTGAAAACATATTATTTTCATTTGCAAAGAACTTTCCAACATTACCATTTATTAGATCCTGGTTAGCTTGAGATGGTTTTGCAAACTTTTTCTCTCTTACTTCCCTAGATTGACCAGCCCTGAAAATATCATTTAATCGAGATGATGACTCGCCTGTCTTTTCAGGTTGTGGATTCTTCTCTATGAACTTGCTAAATTTCCAATCTTGATAATCACCTCTAGGTTCAAGATTGACTTCCTTTGGCTCTTTGCCTATTCTGAATTTGTAGTTGAACGGTCCTTTGGCAGCGTTCTTTTGGAATCTCCAGTCCTGGTATTCCTTTTGTGGTTCTAGGTTTATTTCTGGTTTTGTAGACTTGGTTGATGTTACTTTAGGTTTTCTTAAGGCACCTTGGGGTTTACCGAGATTACCAAATAAGACATCTCCGTATTCATTTTTAAGTTTTTGACCTTTGTTTGAAAAGACTTCATTTTCTGGTTTGATTCTACCTCTTTCTACGAATTCTGATCTAGGAGTCTGAGTAATATCTAATGGCGAACTTGCTTTTATAGGTGATTTTCCTCTCCTACCTAATGGATTTGTTTCTTCTGGTGGTTTTGATTCAAAGAACTTGATTGTTTCTTTCTTTGATGGAGTCAACAGATTTGATTGTATTCTTGATAAAAAGATGGATTGATTCTCTTTTACCAGAGACTTTCTAGATCCTAACAGTTCTGGGGTTGCACTAACCGATTCTCTTGGTTGCTCTCCAAATGGGAGTTCTATATTTCTAGTCTTTCTAGCAGGTCTATAGAAAATATCAGATTCTACAGTTCTTGCACCTTGAGAACCAATCTGTCCGGCTGCTGGTGGTAGATAAGAACTTGGATACGCCCCTTGAAATTGTACACCGAAAAATTGACTAGAAGTAGGGGATAATCCAGTTGTTGAAACATCGGTAGTTGTTCTGATTGGTGCAACGCCTGATGATAAACCAGATATGTTTATAGCTTCATTTCCTTGTGTTTTCAGTGGTTTTACTGCTGGTTTGTTTGAAGTGAATAATCTACCAAATGGATCAGTTCTTCCGGCAAAGAATGGAATGTTTCTTGAAGCTGGAGGATTTGTGTCCGGAGTCCTTGGATTTAACAAGTCATTTTGTATCTTTGTATTTTTCGCAATTGTTTCTTTACTGGTATCTTCAAAGAGAGTATTTCTAGGAGTATTTTGTCTAGCAGAGAATGGACTTCGACCTTGTGCGGTATCTCTGGATAGAATATCGGATGGTATTTTTTCTCGCATTGGATTTGTAGGTCTAAATGTTTTTCCGGTTCTTGCACCTACACTAGCTTCAAAAGTCGGAGATTCTGGCTTTACATTTGGACCTTTAAGAATTGATTCTCCACTTAATGCTCTGTCTGCTATACCGATTTTAACAGCGTCACCTACTTTCTTTTGACCTTTGGCTATTAGATTTAGCCAGCCTTCCGATGCTGGTGCTAATGCCTTACCTAGTCCTGGTATTCCTGGATAGAATTGGAATACATCTGCATAACTAGTAGATTTAAGAGATGAAGTAGTGACTTTCTGACCGGCAAATGGAAATTTCATGAAACTGGCAACTTCATTATCTCGATTGATATCTGAGAGTTTTCCAGTCATAATATCTACATGATATTCCTGTTTGTATGGAGTTTTACCTGTTATAGGATTGGTTTGATATTTGGTTCCAATCACATCGGCTGAAAATGATTGTAAGTTTCCTAAACTCTCTCTATTCTGTATCTTGGCATTTAGATTTAGAATGTCATTAATTTTACCGGAATTCTTTTCAGATAGATAGCCTTCCTTGCTTAATGCTGTCCAGTAGCTTTGAGGCAAGTTGGAATAGAAACCAGTATTCTTTTGTACGGCACCAGTAAGTTCTTTTTCCTTGGATGGAAAGTTTTCTCCAACTGATATATTACCATATTCCTTTTGTGCTTTCAAAAAGTCATGATATGTTCTTGGACCTGAACTTTCTCCCACTTTCTTATTTCCAGAAAAGAATGAGAATACCGCACCCTGTTTCTGTCCTTCGTTTAGAAATGATTGAAATTCTTTTTCTGATTTGATGTTCTTTGCAGCAACTTGCTGGTTTGATAAAGAGATTAACCCATTACCTAAAGCGTTCTCCTGTTCTGCTGTACCACTTGAAACATACTCAAATGCCTGACGTTGTCCTTTTTGAGCCTGTTGATCCACTAATCCAAATGGTACATCATATGCTGATTTTTGGCTAGATGGAAATGCAGTAGCAACTCTATTAGATTCATTGGATTTTACTTGAGATTCTTTAGCAGAATTTCTAGAGAATTGATCAGGTGCTAGAACACTCCATCCAGCACTACGGTCTTTTGATTGGGGTGTGGATATACCACCAAAGGTTTTATCAGGAGTTCCACCTGTAACATAACTTGCATTGGCTTTAGAAGGTGCATTTGTGAAAGCTCGTTCTGCTTCACTTTGTTTTACCGCTTCTTCTTTAGCTGAGCCTCTGACTAGTTGATCCTTTGACAAGTCTTGCCAGCCAAAACCACCTGAATCAGTTTTGCCGAAAACTGCTTGAGCCTTACCAAGAGATACTACTGAATTATAATCAGGTTGTTTAGTACCTCCTGAAATGTAATCTTTGTTACTAGTGGGCATTGTTCCTGTAAATGCTTTCTCGGCTTGCGATTGTTTGACTTGTTCTTCTTTTGCAGAACCTCGGACTAGTTGTTCTTGACCAGAAAATATCTTTGAACCAATGGATTCTGATTGCTTTCCTGACCATTCATAACCAAACGCTTTTCCTTTTGATTGTGGTGTTACTATTCCACCTTGGTCAGAACTAAAAAATGCTCTTGAAGCACTCCTAGATTGTTCTGCTTGTTTATTTTTCTCTAAACCAAAGTTTGTCTGCTCTGGATTCTTGGCAAAGTTCTCCGCTACAATTGGTGAAACTTTTATCCCACCAGAATACCCATAGTTTTCTGCCGGATTTGCTGATATAGAACTTGCTTGGGCTTTTGCAGCATTATTATAATTACCAATTTGAGAAAAGTCAGCATTAGAAAATAACACCTGATCTACAACTTGACCAGTATTTCCAACTCCTCTGTCACTAAGAAATGTTTCTTGTGCTTGACGGTTAGCAAATTGAACAATTTGACCTTGATCATTTAATCGATTACCAGCAGAATCAAAACCTCTAGATTGTGGTTTTGCAGTAACACCTTCTTTTGCCTGTTGTTGTTGCTGTGCTTTTAATTGTGCATTGCGTTGATCTTGTGCTTGTGTCTCAGCTTGACCTTTTGCTGTTGCTGCTGCATATCCAGACGCTTTAGCATTACCGCCAGAGTTACTTGACATATACTAGATTATGAGTCTAGTCTTAGATAGAGTTTTCTCTAGTCTCCCTTTACGAGATTGCCCTTAATTGACTGATCTGCAAATATCACACCCAAAACAACTGCAAGTGCCAATAGGGACCAACCAAAGACAAGCTGAACTGTTCCAGTAATGGGAAATTGACCATTACCAATGATATAATTAGTATCATTCTGTGGTATTGTAATTACAGTAGTTGTGGTACTTATTATGGAACCTGTACCATTCTTTACCGTAACGGTACTTATTGTAGGGTTTTGTTGGTGGAATAATATGACATCTTCACCAGTAGCTACCACAAGACCACAAATCAAAAAGAACACACATGAGAAGGCAATCATTACAGCACCTATCTTTTTGTAAAACGCAAGACATGTAAAACCAATGATAATCATGAGAAGGAATGCACCACCATCAAAAATTGGTATGTTTGTGGCTACCATTCTAGAGTTTCTCCATCTCTCTTAGTATTTCATTATCCTTGATTAACTCTTCTTTTGGCGTAGGAAATAGTTCTTCCGCTTTAATCCTTAGTGCTTCGGCAGCTCTTTGTTTTTGTTGCTCTATCTCTTCTGGTGTGGGTTCAGGAACTGGAATATGCTTTATACGATAATCTTCCAAGTCTATGGTATTATCATGTTTCTTGGCATTGTAAATTTTTAACAACCCTCTATGTAATGACATCATCAGTCTGCCATCTCCTGGATCTTCCTTGTTACCCCACTTGAAGTTCATAGTATTGTTTCCAAAGGTAAATTCCAGATTTACATATTTTGGACCGTCATTTGTTACTTTTAATAAAAATGAACATAATGCCTCTAGCTTGTCTTTTTCATCTTTCAGTCTGGGAATAAGCTTCATTGCATCTGCCTTGTCCTCTGGTTGTGCAGATACAAATATCCATGTTGGAGAGTTTCTAAGCATTGGTGGTAATGAGTGGTATCTATGGGAAATGTAAATCATGAATATCTTTGGGTTGAAGGTAATCTTTCCATTAGCGTCATGCTCTTCAAACTCATGTCTTATGTTTCCTACAAAGTGTTTGAATTTTGCGGCAGCTTTAGTAGATATTGAACCAGTAGAATATGACATATCATCTGATACAAAACAGATTCTATCATTATCATGGTTTTTGATTTTTTCTTTGGCTTGTCTTATCCATCCTTGCAAGTCTACAAGTATATCTTCTGCCTTGAAGTATAGGACTAGATATCCAACTGATTTTGCCAGTGTGGCAAGCTCGGCAGCAGAGGTGGATTTTCCATGTCCTTGCGTTCCTATATAAGATACAGAATAAAACTCGTTAGATTCTACTGATGGTACAACATCTGCAAAAATTTCTTCTGCTTTTAGGAAAGGTGATTGGAATACGACTTCTTGTACAATATCTTCTGTCTGTTGGATTTCAGGTTGTACTTTGGCTAGATTTCGTAATAGGTATGAACTTAATAGCTCTCCTGGCATAGATTAGATATTCATTTCTCCTTTAATAAGAATAATGACACTATACACTTCTGTTTGATATGAAATATAGGAAGAGAAATACAGAAGCACTATCAAACATTAAACCCATTAAAAGCCCCACTGATAAATCCGCAAAACCACTGTTTTGCACAATTGTTAATGATGAAGTAAACACACTACCAGATATTAGACCGCCTAAAAGTGTCCACGTATTAATAAAGTCACCAAAGATCAATGCACTATTAATTTGTGTATTAGGTTGGAATGTTCCCATTATTGATTGTAATGATGTGTATGTTACACTACTGGAAATTACTGGATCATTGAAGATTTGGTTTAGATAATAACTTGAAAATAATAATCCGAGAGAAAAGACAAACATTATAATACTAACTTTTACCGTACCACATCTACGGTACCACCCCCAATATGCGTATTAGATTTATAATTCGCATAGCAGAATCTTGTAAATTATTCTTAATATCTTTCTCCCATATTCTAATAACATTATAACCTAATAGATTTAGTTTATGATTGATTCTAATATCATTTGCCCAGATTTCTTTTGCCATTTTACCTTTCTTTATTTTATCATCAGGCATATATTTATCTGGATTACCGTGAATATAATCACCATCAACTTCAATACAAATATTTGGCTCAATAAAAATATCAACTTGATGAAAGAAGCCCATTGAATCAGTAATCATCTTATGTTTTGTATATTTGATGTTATTTAATGAAAGTGCAATTTGCATCATTATTTCAGGTTTAGAATCTTGCATTGGTAATTTTTGTTTTGACCTTGCAAGTTTTATTCTTTCTATTGTTTCTGGCTTATGTTTAGCTCCTCGTCTTGCATTTGCTGGTCCAAGCATAACTTTTCGTATATTATCTTTATGCTGTTGAGTGAAGGGTGGTTTGGGTTTAGAATTTGAAATACCGATTGATTTTCTATGTTCAGGTGAAAGCGGACCTGTTTTTTTATCTTTATTCCAAGGTACAGAACCTAATTTTGCTATAGATATGTTTTTAGACCATTCAGGGGTTCTTGGTGGTCGTTTCTTGCCTTTCATTTTACTGACATAACTACCATTCTGTTTTCTCGTATTAACCTTTTTTGCGATTGTTTCTGGTGATTGTTTCTTTCCAATATTTCCCTTAGAAATATTTTCACAATATTCTTTATATTTTATTGGATCTTTGGGTGCTGGCATTTACTCAACCTCCTTGATTTGATTTCTTATAGATTGTGTGCATATCTTAATCCCAATGAAACCAATTATGATTAATGATGAAGAAGTAAAAATAATTCCCAATTCAATCGGATTCATTCTTTTACGAGCCTCAAGACTAACATTGTTATTGCAGTTGCAGCACCTAAAAATAAAACATATTCCATGATATGATATTGTGATGAAATGTACTTACTTGTTAGAATGCTACCAAATGCTGCGACTTCATAAATTCCTAGAATGGTAAGCATTGGTAAACTTCTATTTCTGATATAAATTGCTAATGTTATCATTCCTATAATCAATGCCATAACTAAAAGTGACATTCCAGAACCAAAAAATACATCATAGATGTTTAGAACATCCAAAGGATTTTGTGGAGGGCACGAGGCGGCTTCTATACAGTTTACCAGTTTGAGACACCTCTAATTGATTGAATTAATTTTATGATGTTAATAGCACAATCATTTACATTCTTTTTAATATCACTCTCCCAAATTCTTATTACTTGATACCCTAATTGATTTAATTCATGTTGTATTCTGAGGTCTTTTGCCCCTTTATTCCAAGGTGTGTATCCTTTTTTAAAAACCATTTTTTATTCCTCCCTCTTGAGTGCGTAGTTGAATAAGATAAATCCACCTACTAGAATTGGGATAAATGGAAGTACGGTATAAAATCCCTGCCCTAAATTATATGAAGTTACTACAGTAGAATCAGTTGTATTAATTAATAGTGGATTTGAAAATAACGTATGTTCTGTTGATAATAATGGAAATACAAAAAACATAAAATAAATCGACATTAATATTCCTGTGATTAGAGCCACAACCATCCTCATCAAATCATATCATCCTCAATAATCAAATGCATCACGATTTGTAGCATATTGCCATATTGTATATCCTCCGGCAACAACAATGATTAATGGAAAAATAACCCACCAGTTATTTGTAATTGGCATAATAGTTTGCATTAATGATGAAGTTGTATTAAGATGTGCAAGCTCAGTATTGTAAGCAGTTTTAGTAACTGGAATAACAAACCATAACATGTAAATTATAACAAATCCTGTTACTGTAGCACCGACAACTTCTTTTAAAACCAATCCTAATTAACCTCCAAGTCAATTCTTTTAGACTATCCTAATTATTATGTATTTATAAAAAGAAAATGTTGACCTTCCTTTCTAGGTCATTATCTTTGCCAAGATTACTAGCACTGATATGATTACTGCAAGTGCTAATAGTGTTGGTACAATTGTGGTCTGAGTCTGGATAGTGTTACATCCTGTGATCCAAGCGTTTACTGCTGTAGCGTTTGTGTTTGTTGTGTTAATTGAGGCTGGACAGTTGAAATTACCTACTACAGTTGGGAAAACGCTGAACAGGGCAATAATTACCAAGATGGTAACTACTATACCAATAGCGACCTGTACAAGCTGCATCATTCTACTAGTACCATTCCCCGATGCGAGAGGTGGTATTTAGGTTTTTATTGAAATATTTTGGTTCCATTCTTTTGCCCATTTGTAGACAAAGAACGCATCAACCCCAGGAAGTAGAGTATAGTTCATTACTTGACCGACTATATGGTTTACGAAAAGTAAGACTAACAGACTTGATACTCCTAATGGTAGATTGATGAGAAATACTCTCCTTATTTTTTTTAGTTTGAGAAAGGAATAGTAGCCGAAGAATGGAATTAAACTGATCAATACTAGGTGTTTTACGTTGAGAGATTTATTGGGCTGGGATTGGCTCAACTTCATGACCTATTACTGGCATTGGATTTTCGGTGGAAATTCTCTGAACTTCTTCTTGTCTAAGTCGTTCTTGTTCTGCCTTTCTTTTCATATCTTTGATGATTGTAACAAGTTTGAGAAGATTCTGTTCAAACTCGGCAACCTCTGCTTTGATGGTATCTTGGAAGTATTGGTCTGTTTCTGCACAATAGACTTTGATTTCCCGATAGATTGATTCGTCTATATGGACTGGAATCATCCGTTTTCCTGGAAGTTGAGCCATAGGCATAGTAACAAGTCTTTAATTATTAAGTTTTCGGATAAAGGTATTAACCTAGGTTATCATACTCTTAATACTTAATCATTAGAATTTATTGATATAAATTATATAATTACTAATTTATGATTATTTTTTACAACTCCCTGATATAATGTCCCATATATACACAGGCATCGACAATATTATAATATGGTGATTGATATGTGTACTTGTGGCAGAGACTAATACTTTATTAACTTATGAAACTGGCTGGCAGGTCAGGTACTTTGAGCCAATGGTCCAGTCTCAGTTGGCTGGCAACTATCCACAAGCGTGCCATTATGGAATTGCATTTCTTACTATCCTAGGAATACCGGAGAATGAAATGCCAAAAAAGGAAACACCATTCTCAAAATCAGCACAGGCAGAGATTGGAACTTGGATGGATTATTATAATAATATCATGTTAAAGGGTGCCGGAAGGATTAGAGAGACAATAGTTGATGTGAGAAACAAATACCGCAGACAACAGGATATTCCAATGTATAACAAACCACAGGAGATTCACAAGTAATGGTTGTAGAAACTCTATGGCCTGACAATGCACCTTGGTGGTTGAACCTTTTCATTTGGATGGCGACCTTTTGGTGGTACATTCTGGTAGGGTTTGTACCAGCTTTTTACATTGCAGTCGCAAAACTGTTTGGTATGCCATTACTTCAAAGATGGAAGAATGAAGTTGTAATAATGTTGTACCCTACGAAGGTCAAGTTTGCAAAAATAAACGAGCAACCAGATCCATACTTCAAATATGGAAAAGGAATCTATTGGTTTGACCAACCATTAAAGCCTACAACTTTTGAACCAAGTATTGATGATTTGCCACCAAAGATTCAGACCAAATTAAATGAATTGAAAACAAAGTACCAAACTCTAGTAGATAAGAAAGGAAGGACTAAGAAAGACGACAAAGATATGAAAACTTTGGTAAAGCAGGGAGATCGTCTACTAGCTCAAGGTCTAAGGGTAGAACCAAAGAATACCATCCATGTTTTTTCACATGCAGTAAACCAGCCGATAAACAAGATGGAAAGACGACAGTCAAAGATAGCAGAGATTATCAATAATAATCCAAATCCAAAGAAGATCCCAGGTCATGGTATATGGTTACTAGAGAATCCTAAATTACACTTTCATAGACACTGGCAACTGATCATCAATCCAGACGATACTTACCAATTAATTCCTGTAAAAGACAGACAACAGTTTGGAATTGGATTTTGGCATAGTCTAGGAGTTATTCTAAATGAAGAAGTAATAGAAGAACAAGAAGTTCAGGAAAGTGAAGCTGGATCTAGTGGTGGAGTCCGAAAGATGATTCAAACCTTTGTAACAACTAATTTGGTATTAAAACAGACCAAAGTTGTACAATCTTACCAAAACTTTAGTGCATCAAGGTTTTTCACTATACTACAACGAAGAGCAAAGATTGAGAGTCCTTATGGCTTTAACATGTGGGTTCAAGGAACTTTTGATATGAGAATCATTTTATTACTTGGAGGATTACTAGCTGGTGTCGCAATGATATTCTTAATGTTTCATGGTGGAGGCACAGGTGCAGCAGCACCAGCAACTGGAGGCAGACCGTTAATTTGAGTGGCTATCCACCAACCTTTGAGCATAAGGGTGTATTAATCGAGAAATTAGGTGAAGATACAGAACAATTTACTTTATCTAATGTATACCTCAAAAATGGTAAGGGACTTACTGCAATTTATGAAATTGAGAAACTAGAACAGGAACTATATGATGTAGCTAAAGATCCGTCAATAAAAGACAAGCAGTTACAACAATTACGCCCAAAGCAGCCAAATACCGATGGAATGGCACCCGAAGTAGCACAACAGGAATTAGATGACTGGCGTGAACTTATGAACCAATGGGAAATGGCTAACATGGCCCTAAAGATGCAAGTCCCAATAGGAGATATGTTTGCAATCAAGCAATACATGAAGCCTTTCTGGAAAACAATACATGCCACTCCAGCCGTTAAGGGTAGGAGATTCCATGCCTTCACCAAAGATGTAGCCGAGCCTCAAGGTGGTCTGTTTGGTATGAAGAAGGCTAGTAATGCGGTAGGATAGTTATTAAGACTGAGAATATTTATTAATAAGAACTACTAAGGTATAGTAGTCCTGGGAGTCTGCCCTGACATACAGGACAAACGGTTTTTTCTATTTTAAATAATTGAGGAATAATATTTGTAATGATTATTTTGTAGATAGTGGGATAGTCTTAAACCAAATAAAGCTTTAAAGCTTTAAAGCTTTATTTCAAATTAGACTATCTGAGTTATAGTAGAGTTATGTTATGTATTAGTTAGTCTTTAGTAAAATTATATTAACCAAAAATCTTATTTACCTTTAGAACTTTATTCTATTAGAAATGTCAGGGCAAAGCGAAAACAAACCAGTCTACCTCTTCGACAAACAAAGAGGTCTTGTAAAGATAGAAAAATGTCCTAAATGTGGTTCCCAAAAATTCAATACTATTGATTATAATCGATGGTTTCATTGTTGGCAATGCAGGCTAGTCTGCTTGGTTTCAGAATTGCAGGGAGTTGTGGCTCAATGAAGTCTCAATTAGACTTTGAACCAATACTATGTCCTCAATGTAATATTAGAACTGCAATCATATTTAATTTCGGTAAAAAAGCAAGATGTACAAATTGCAATCATATTTGGTCCTTAAGATGGAAAGGTGGTAATATTTTCTCGAATAAGGTGAGGCTTCAAAATGTCTAAGAAAGAAAATGATGGTAAGATACTGGCGAATTTCAGGGTAGATCCTAATGATTGGGTTAATTTTCGTAATATGAGTTTGCAAATGCATGGGCATGGTTCAATATCAAGACTTTTACAATCCTATGTCAAGGAATGGTTGCAAAAAAATGATGGTAAAACGGCAAAGATGGATAATTATTTAGATCCTAATTTTACCCCCAAGCCTATTGCCTTTGATGACTTAGACAAGATTGTAACACCTTTTGCAATGCAATTATCTGATGCTGACTTACATCGATTAAGAATTTGGGCGTTTCAAACTCATACAATTTGTACAGCCTATTCAAAACTTTCAGCACAAAGACGTAAAGTAACGAAGATGACTTATGAAGAATGTATAGAAGTGATAAGGAGATCAGAGAATGGCTCTTGAGAAAACCAAGGCATTTGTATTTGATACTCTAATAAAATTCCTACGAGAACACCATTTAGATGAAATTGATTCATTACTACCCTCAAGTACATATTCATTCACAATAGCAGAACCAATAGAGATTCAGGATATATTTCTGATTGATCCCGAAGGTTTTGAAAACACACTCAAACAGGCTGTCTTAGGATTAATTGCAGAGAGAAAAGGACAAACATCAAAACAATCATACTCTACTCTAAAAATCAATCTAGTTGATTCTAGGCTAATCAAACTATCTGAAATAACTGATACAAGTATCAACAGTCCAATATTGTTTGATTGTTCCATTATAGGCATGGAACCAAGAGAATCTTACATTGAAAAGGCATACTATCAATGTGGTGTATGTGGTCACCATGAATGGGTTGACTTGACGAAAGATGATTTACCAAAGGCTAGCTTAGTTTGTACTGATTGTACCAAGACAGCATCAAAGGATCATAATATGATGACATTCTATGATTACAAATCTAAACAGAATTTCGTACAGAAAATATTAATCCAGGAACCAGAAACAAACAATCCATTAATTTTATGGGCTGAGATTACCAAAGAAACTGTAGGACAAATTGAACTTGGTATAAAGAAAAGAATACTTGGTGTATTGAGAACTCAATACAAGAAAGAAACAAACCGTGGTAAATTTTTGATTAATGTCTTATCCTTACAATCACTTGAAGATATGAAGGAAGCAACACTATCAGAAGAAGAATTAAATTATTACAAAGATTTGGCTAAGAACCCAGAAGAATATTTCAAGGATTATCTAATCCCATCTACAGCTTCCCAATTAGAGGGTAATGAATTAGAGAAGACTTTTCTTTTATTTGCCTTGGTAGGTGGTTCCGATATTGGTACTTACAAATCTGAAATTAATGTCCTTTATGCTGGTGATCCATCAACTGGCAAGTCAGAACTTCTCAAGTTTGCAGCATTTAATTTAATTCAAAAAGGTGCATACATAGATGGTCCTAATGCTTCTACTGCTGGTTTGCTTTATGGCCTTGATGAATATGAAGGTAAAAAGATTCTACGTGCCGGTGCATTTGTAGTTAATAATGGTGGGCATGTGGTCATTGATGAATTTGATAAAATGAACCCAATCCATAGATCATCATTGAACTCTGCCCTTGGTTCTGGTATTGCAAAATACGATAAGAATGGTCATAATATTGAGACAAAGATCCGTACCACTCTAATAGCAGGGTGTAACCCGAATAATGAATCTTGGAATGATAGTCTCTCAGTAATGGATAACTTGGCACCATTAGAAGAACCAATCATAAACAAATTTGCTGTTATAATATGTCAGAAAGATAGGCCACACAGAGATAGAGATATGAGAATTATAAAACATATTATTAAGAATTTTAGAGAGCCAACAGAAACTGTAATTCCTTCAAAGATATTCAAAGCAATATTAAATCATTGTAGAAAACGTGATCCTGTACTATCAAAAGAAATGCAAGATTACATCACGCAAACATATGTTGATTTTAGACAGTTAGATCAAGATGAGAAATCATTACCTATTAAAACTAGACAGGGTGTAGGATTAATACAATTATGTGTTGCATATGCTAAACTAATCTTCCAAGATGAAGTAACCAAAGAAATAGCAGATAAAATAATTGATCTCTATAAACAAACTCTAAAGAGTTTAGGTATGAATACAGAAGCTGGTATAGTGCAAACTAATCTTCATGGTACAGCAAAAGATCATAAGACAGCATTCTTGGAAATTATTCGAGGTAATACAAATGAGCAAGGTCGATTCACAGAACAACAAATTAAAATAGCAATGGACCAAAATCCACACTGGAAAGGTAAACCTGATCATGCACATGTGTTTTGGGTCAAGATGCTCAATGAAGGAATAATTCATCATGTAAAGGATGGATGGTATGAACGAGTATGACAAAAGGTAGATGTGATATTTGCGGCAAGCGTGCCAAGAATTTTATACGAGATTTAATAAGTACAAGAATCCATAAAAATATCTATGTAAAACGGTGCGAAGAATGTGATACTAAATTTCTTCAATCAATAATAAACCAATTCAAATAAAGCTTTATTTCTTTATATCATTATTTGATTGTGGTTCCTTAACCTTCCTAATCCTGTCTACTATCATATCCTTCTTGGAAATAATCAATCCACATCCCATAGCAAAGAACACTATGAAAGGTAACATCCTCTCCGAGAATGCACCATATGTAGTAAACAAAGCTAGAACATATTGGAAGAATAAGGACCATAACATGCCACCTAATATTGTTCCAGCCCAATCTATCTTCTTTCTATGTAACCAGAACAAGGTAACACTTACTGGAACAAACAATATGATAACCCAAAAGTCTTGCTGAATAATTTCAAAGACAACCCAAGGAGGTACTAGATTTCCAATATTGAATCCATCAACTCTAGTCCACTTTAGAACACTAGCACCAATGGCAGCAACTATTCCTATGATTACATAAAAGATTCTTACCTTCTTATCCTTCTCTCGGAAAAATGTTATAGGTAGAAATGCCAAAGCTTGTGCCTTCATAATAAAAGAAGCCAAGTAAGCTAGTGGTCTTATCAGTCTATTCTTGAATGGATAAAGTGAGGTAAAGAATAGCACAGACCAGAATCCAGGGTAGGGTATCGAATCATTATACCAAAGAAAAGTTCTTGACAAGTCTACTATCATAACTGATATAATTGCAGCCAGTCGATTCTCTGTTATTCTAAGAACCAGAAAGTAAGTAACGATAAGTAAGGCGATACTTGAAACTATAGAAAGAGTATGATAGTTACCGGTTAGCTTGCCAGAAGCAATTACTCCATATACCTCACCTGGCTTTTCTTTCCATTCGGAATTGATTGTTCCATTAGCTAGTCCTTTTAACAAAAGGTCTTGGTCAGATATCACATTTGGTGCAGAGATATAATATCCATAGTCAGGTAGACAGGCACTATCAGCATAGAAGCATTGAGAGTCTATAACAATCAGGAACATAATCATACCAGCCAAAGCAATAACAGCCTGAGCCTTCTTGATATCCTTCACACTAGGATCTCTTTACCAGCATTAAAAAATTTATTTACCAGTATTGTAAAACTATTCTAATGATTCCTCTCTATGCAGGCAAGAATCATACTGTAGCGAACCACGCACAATACCAATATCATTCCATGATGAAGGTGCTAAAGCAGCGTGGAGATTGGAAGAATCATAGCTTCCGAGGTCTAAAAGACCTGAATTTAAAACTTTAAGTAGGATTCAGTTCTAGAGAAAACAATGTTAGTTGAACTAATCAACTCACTTGAACACCAAAATAGAAAGAGTAAAGGCTTCCGTATACACCAATACTTCGGTCATGGACATGGTGGGTACTAATGGGAGTCTTAGACTATGCTGATGGAGTACATGGAATTGGAACTCGTGGTAAAAAACACAAGCACAATTACTCTGTAACCCAACACATTGAAGATAACCTAGGACACAAGTAAAATGTCTGATGCACTTTCTACAATTGGCTCGGCAGCAGTAACTACCGTAGGAACTGTTGCAGTAGCAGGGATGGCAACAAAAGCAATTACCAAAGTTGCCGGTGGTGCTGGTCGTTCTAGTGGAGGTAAACGTACCGGAAAGAAAAGTAATTATCATGTATTTTCAGGTACAAAACATTCTGGTAAGAAACACAAATCAATGCTCGGCTTCTAGTAGCTGGGCTACACTAATTTTATTAATGTTTAATTACGAGAGATTATTTATGATACAAGAGAGGCATCCATTCCACAAACAATATCCCTTAGGCACAATCATTCCATTACTTGGGTGTCTCTCAATACTTTTGATTCCATCTGCATTTGGTCAGGTAACAAATCCAAGTACCGGAGATACCATAGCTCAATACTGTTCTAATGGAATATGTCATACACTAGGTGGTTCTACTGTAGCATTCAAGGCAAACCATACTAATACTTTTACAACAAATTCTGCAAACGGATCTGTATCATTAACTCATATCTGTATTCAAAACCAGACTTGTAACAAAGTAATTACTGTAAACCAATTGGGAAGAATAGGATTACAGTTGTCATCTGTATGCCAAAGAATGGTAATGAATCATGTCAATTCTACTTGTCTTACTTATGATACGATCAAATCACTTGATAATACCAATCCATTATATGCAGGCCAGTGGGTTTCAGTACCATACGAACATAGATTATCTCCCAAGATTAAGAACCATGAGAACTTTAACCCAAACCCTTGGGTAATCATGGCTGATCCTAATGCAGACTTTACCAGTAATGCAAGGATGATAATAGTAGATGATCACTTTACTTGGACAGATCAGAATGATACTGCAATAGGAGGACTAGCTATGAAAAGCCACGCAGATTGGTATGTCTCATCTGATTGTACGGAAGCACGAGTCGGACCCAGTCTGAATCTTATCCAAGAAGCTATCAACTATATAGAATCAAACTGTAGTGCAAATCCATTCAACAATACCAAGACAACATACCAAAAGGAGATTCCATTCTCATATGCAAATCCTTATTCTACACTCCATTACCTAGACCAATTGAAATCATTACTACATGGTCATAGTTCTGATAACACAAACAAGACAGCGGGAGGACTAGGACCGCAAGACTGTATCAGGCATCAATGTTCATATACTGATCCTTACAAGAAAGCTGGTTGGTAAAAGAATTGCCTAATGTTCATTGTTATTCCTGTGGTTGTAATCGAGAAGATTGTATAGACAAGCTTGACTGTCCTCGAAGTTGTGGATGTCACTACTAAACTTAAGAACAAGTTATTCTAATATCATTTCAAGCCTAGAGACATAGGCGTTGGCTACGAGAATCAGAGTGAATAATTCCTTCTCTTTTTTAAATTAACTAGTGTTCTGTTTTACTTGTTCTTTAGGTCCATAATTTTTGTAATAATCTTCATACGATACACCCTTTGGAATTATTGCTTTGATTGTATCTTCATTTGAGCAAACATACATTAGCAAACTATCGATAGCTCTTGATCTTGGAATGTTGCCCCGAATTTTGTCTATTCTGTCGATAATCTCAGAATGTAGACTAAACCCGTAAACTTTTAATGGCATTTACCAGTCCAACATCTATAAGATTCTCATCTATAACTAATTGCGTCACAAATTCTCCCTTCATCCCCCTCATCTTAAAATAGATATGGTCTTTGCCTGATAAACTACAGAAACTTGCATTATTATGTCCTGTTAATTCATAATGTTTCTTAGACTCATCCCGCTCTCTAAATACACTAGCACAATTTTCACAATGCCAATGTTCAAGTTCATAACTTTCTAAATGGACATGGGTATTAAGTATATGATAATCAAACTCATCATTAGTAGTTAGTTCCATATCACACACAAAACATCTTATCATATTTTAAATTAGAATAACTAGTATTTAAAAATCGGGCAGTAACTTATTAACCGAACTGTCCCTTACCTTTCTGTAATGCCCTACGACTTTCTCTGGTTGTATCATGCTGTTTGTGTGCAATGGCTTTATGCTTACCAAGCTTCTCTATGGAGTAACATTCTAGGTTACAGTCCTTGCAGAGAGTAGATGTATCTTTCTTACCAAACAATATTCTTATTAAAAGAGTGGTATCTTAAATCATTATTGAACTGCAAAGGATGTAATCATGATAGATCAGAACACCATCATGAGGGATGTTGTTTTAACTTGCCAAATGATAGAGTATGTCCTTGTTCTTTCTTTAGGTAACTACCAAAAGTTATTGGCACTATCAGCATTAAGATGTAGCCTATGAGGGCCAGTCTTGCTTAACAAATGCTGTTTCTTCCTACTATGCAAACCATCTATAACATCCTTCTGAAACTGTGCATCATGTTGAAAGCCAACTGCATGATAAGGTTTGAATTTCACAATAGAAGATTCTTCTAGAACATAATAAAGTTTCAAGAACAAAGTTAATCAATCATAATATTATAGATGATACCATGACTCGAAAACGTTTACAAGAATATCTGATCTTTCTTGGTATAAGTTTCTCTGCACCAGTAGCCTTTATGGTCTGCATACTACTAGGCCAAAGATTCGGATTTATCTAAGAGTTCTTACCTACATGTTCCAATGCTTTTCTTATTGTATCTTCAATCTGTTCCTTAGATAGTATTGCTGTATCAGTTCTAAAGGTCTGCTTTCTAAATCTATCACATACATTCTGATTAATTGCTAACAAGTCTTTTCGTTTCAAGGAAGCAATCATAGTTCCAGTAATATCCAAGTTTCTCTTATCCAATCCTTGCTGGATCTGATGCCAGTCTTGGTCATTTACCCCAGGGCAAAACTTCTTTCTTAGTATCTCTAGGATACCAGTTCTTGAATCAATATCTAAACTCTGCATGGTTTCATCTTTCATCATACAAGTCATAATGTAAATGAAAATCTCTCTATCTGTAACTGGATATGACATTAAAGATGATACTAGTACTCTTCCTTAAAAGAATATTGTTACATTATTGATAACTTTTTCGAATTATTTTATTATCATTTCTATATTCTTTTGCCAGTCCAATTCCACCTAATACTGTTAATCCTATTCCTCCCCAATCAATAAAACCAAACATAGTATCATTAATTACTTTTGTATGGTCAACTATTACAATCGCAGTAGAAACCGCAATGAGTGACAATCCAACAAACAAAAACATCTTGTAATATTTCATAATATAATATTAGTATACGTCTTTAAAAGATTATTGTTAAAAACTATAAACCACTATACAAAAGTAAGTTAAAACATACTATTTAAACCACACACTCACGCACAAAGGATTGCGTTAGCAATCCTTATAACCCC
>Ga0134125_10000907_pt1 | contig 37948 bp, 30 predicted proteins | sample KB31751_FD_96464 | JGI IMG/M metagenome (GOLD analysis project Ga0134125, IMG submission 96464) | Terrestrial soil microbial communities with excess Nitrogen fertilizer from Kellogg Biological Station, Michigan, USA - KB3-175-1 | ecosystem: Environmental > Terrestrial > Soil > Unclassified ...
ACGAATCTGCTCGTGGACGGGACCGAAGCGGCTTCTATGTACAGCGACGAGAACTACTACTGGCTCGAAATGATGGGCCGCCTGCGTCCCGGCGTAAGCATGGCTCAGGCGCAGGCATCGCTGGCGCCTCGCTTCCATCAATGGGTTGCCGGCACAGCGACAACCAGCGGTGAACTCGCCAGACTGCCCGCGCTGACGCTGAATCCCGGCGCAGCCGGTCTGGGTAGCTTGCGCCGCAGGTATTCCAAGCCTCTGTACTTGCTCCTGATGATGGTTGGATTGATCCTGGCGATCGCGTGCGCAAATATCGCTAATCTGCTGCTGGCCAGGGCCGCCGCGCGACGCCGCGAAATGGCTGTCCGGCTTAGCCTCGGAGCGGGACGGTTCCGGGTCATCCGGCAGTTGCTTACCGAGAGTGTGATGCTAGCCTCGCTAGGCGGAGCATTTGGAGTCTTGTTTGCCATCTGGGGCGTGCGAACACTGACGCTTCTGCTCTCCAGAGGGCAGGAGAACTTTACGCTGCACGCGGAACTGAACTGGAGCGTGCTGGGCGTGACGGCGGCGCTCTCCGTGATTTGCGGCCTGTTATTTGGCCTCGCTCCAGCCATTCAGTCGACGCGTCCGGACGTGATGCCCGCGCTAAAGAATGGCCGCGGGGGCGGTCCGCGCCGCCGCGCGCTGCACGTTCTGGTAATCGCCCAAATCGCGATGTCTTTTCTCATCCTGGTCGCCGCGGGTCTGTTTGTCCGGACACTCAACAACCTGCACTCCATCCAACTGGGATACGCACGCGAGAACATTCTTCTGTTCTCGTTGAATGCGCACCAGGCCGGGCATCGCAGCCCGGAGATAACCACTTTTTACGCCAACCTGCGGAAGCGCTTCGAATCCATCCCCGGAGTGAGTAGCGCCTCGCTGTCGCAATCCTCCATCATCAGCGCCGACCGTGCCGGCGGGACATACAGAGGGACTATAAAAATCGGCACTGCTACCGTCGTTGGGGCGGGCGTCATGGTCGTCGGCCCGCGTTACCTCACGACGATGCAGATTCCGATCCTGGCCGGCCGTGAGATTAACGAACGCGACCAACCGAACTCGCCGCCGGTTGCAGTCATCAGCGAGCGCATGGCGCGGACCTACTTCGGGAACGAGAATCCCATAGGCCGGCGCATCACGTTCATGGACGACAAGCGCGATCTCGAAATCGTCGGCGTATCGGCTGACATCCGGTACGGTGCCCTGAAAGAGGAAAACCCGATGACCGTGTTCGTAGCCGCCAGCCAGTTTTCTCCAGACCGGGCGACCTATGCGCTGCACATCGCGGGTGATCCGCTAAGGTACATCAAGCGTGTGCATGAGATAGTACGGGAGGCGGATGCCGGCGTACCTGTCACCAACGTGATCACGCAGGCGGCGGAAATCGATCGGACAATCAGCCACGAAGCCATGTTCGCGAAATTGTGCACGGGTTTCGCGGTTCTCGCTCTCCTGATCGCGTGCGTAGGGCTCTACGGAACCATGTCGTACAACGTCGCGCGGCAAATCGGCGAGATCGGAATCCGTATGGCGCTCGGCGCGCAACGCAGCGCCGTGGTTTGGATGGTTCTGCGCCGCGCTCTACTACTAGCTGCGGTGGGGCTCGCCATCAGCGTGCCTGCCGCGTTGATCGCGTCCCGGCTTGTCAAATCGTTTCTTTTCGAGACCCAGCCTAACGATCCGGGAACCCTGGCGCTCGCCGGCGTCGTCCTCCTGAGCGCCGCGATTCTCGCCGGCTATGCGCCGGCAAGGCGAGCATCCCGAATTGATCCGGTGGCGGCTCTGCGGCAGGAGTAAGCCATACTAATTGCGAGCTCGATTAACAGTGTGGGGCGGCCCCCCTGGGCTGCGAGCGGCGTCTCACGCCGCTCTCCGCGAGAATGTTCAGATGTAGGCAGGACTGCAAGCGCCCCTCCGTTAAGCCCAGGTCAAGCCCGGTCGTCGTATGCTCAAGCTGTCATGGCCGAAAAACTCAAAATTGCGATCGCCGGTCTCGGCCGCATGGGTGCAATCCATGCTCTCCACGCACACGAACTGGCGCGCGATACAGAAACCTGCCAACTGGTCGCATTGGCCGAGCCGGATGTAGAACGCGCTGGCCGTTTCCTGGCCGCCACGGCGTTGGATGTACCGGTTTTTCCTTCTGTCGATGCATTAGCCAGTTCCGGCATCTGTGACGCCGCCGTGGTCGTCACTCCTACAGAGAAACACCGCGAGCACGCCGCCGCACTAATCGACGCCGGCTATCGCGTGATGCTCGAGAAGCCCTTAACAGGAACACTGGACGCCGATCGCGCCTTCGCCGCCGAACTCGACCGCGATCATCCCGGCGCCCTGATGCTCGCATTTCAACGGCGTTTTGACGAACCGTTACGATACGCCAAAGATCTGTGTACGAGTGGTGCGATCGGCAGAGTCTTCAAAGTATTTTCCGCTCTTGAAGATTCCAATCCGGCGCCTAACGGTTATAACAGCGGTGGAATCTTGCCCGACATGGCGGTGCACAATGTAGACGAGATCCTATGGCTTACCGAACGTGTCCCCACCAAAGCTTTGGTAATCGGCTCGCGGTTGTATAGCCATGCGCTGACAACGTGTGAAGAAGATTTCGACGATGCCTTACTCTTCGTCTGGTTCGATGGCGATCTTTCCGCCCAGGTGCAGGTCAGTCGCAATCACGTATCTGGCTACCGTGTCGAAACCATTATCTTTGGCGAAGAAGGGCAGATTCATGTAGGCCGCTTTGACCAGCGCCTGACAACCATCACAGTCGAAGCGTACGGTCGGCGTGGGCGGCCGGAGCCGATCGCCTCCAAGACGTTTGAAATGCGTGAGTACCGGCAACCTCTGCCTGAGTTTGTTGACCGTTTTGGAGATGCTTATAAAGCGGAACTTGCCGCGTTCATCGAATGCTGCCGGACTGGTGCGGCTTTTCCGGCCAACCATCGGGACGGCCTTCGCGCCCAGCAAGTAATCTCGGCCGGTATGCATCACATTACCGGTGCCGCCCACGCCGCGCAGGTGAAATAAAGCGGTCACACATGCGATCTGTTAGTGCTAGGCCCGTACACGAATTCCATAAACTCCACCAATGCATAAGCTAATTGTGTGACTCCTCGCATGTCCATTCCTGACACCACGCTGCGCCCCGCAACGCAAGCGGACATTGAAATCATTCTTCACCACCGCCGCGAAATGTTTCGAGAGATGGGCGGCAGCTACAGTGAATTGCTTGAGCAGTTTGAATTGGCCTCCAGGCGATATTTTGAACGTGCGCTAGAGGCTGGTACATACTACGGGATCTTTGCTCAAGTCCGTGGCGAAGTCATAGCCGGCGGTGGCGTCGTGATCGTTGACTGGCCTGGCAGCCCATTGAATTTTGAGCCGAAGCGCGCCTGGATTCTCAACATCTACGTCGAGCCGCGGGAACGGCGGCGCGGCTTCGCGCGGCTCATTATGGCGGCTTTGATTGATTGGTGCCGCTGCAACGGATTCCGATCAGTTGCCCTACATGCCAGTGAACACGGTCGCGGACTGTACGAGAATCTGGGATTTCGTAGTACTAACGAAATGCGCCTATCGTTCTAAGTTGGCTGTTTGATCCGGGAGCCGTTTGGCCCAATATCATTGACTTAAGAAACTTGCCGGGTCCGGAGGCGCATTACTTTTGTGCAAGATGTTGAATTCGAGCCGGAAGCGTGAGCGACCCCCAGCGAAAGGGGCGCCAGATGCCCTTAAGTAAACAGTTCCATTTTTTTAATTTTTTTCCTCTATGCTCTTAGCGAGTTACCGCCGCCGCCATCCCCACACTCTCTTCCTTCCCGCTAAACTCTCGGGCGAATCGAAGTCCTTATGTCACATTCCGATGAAACCCAGGCCGCCGCGTCCGCGCCGCCGCCGAACACAACATGTTCGCCATCGGCTTTGAAGAAAATGGCAACCGCTGGGAAACCGGACATCCCGAATCGCACACGGCTCTCGCCATGGCCGAAACGCTTCGCTCGAACGCGAATCCTATCGCCACGCTTTCGCTCTACGAGCAGCGCATCCACCGCCGCTTCCTGCAAACCCTAAAGCAGCTTCGCGAAATCCAGGCCGAGCGCCGCTCGCTCGAACAGACGCAGCTCAAAGAACTCTGCCTCATTGCGGCCAGCCATCCGGAAGAGATTGAAAACATTACTCCAGAACGCGTTGGGTTCGTTTGTTCATCTCGCGATTGGGCCTTCTTCTGGAAGCGTATGCTGCTGCAAAATGCGCCTCCCAACTCGATCAATGCCAATGAAGTTCTCGCCGAGTACGGTGTAATCCCGGAGTATTGTGCGGCCTCGAACCTTCTTCTACGATGAGCGATGCGGCATAGTTCGTGAGATTTTCGCTATCCAGGAAAACTAACTTTACAGATGTTGAAGTTTCCTCCGCCGGATAACCGGTGCTTGATTGTTTTAGCCTGTTTTATCTCTTTTGTTGCTTCGGGTTTTGCTGATACTACATTTGCGCCTGCCGATTTGGGAACGGTTGCCTTAAATCACTCTTCGGGCGCTTCCAATGTAACCTTTACTTTCAGCGGACTTACTGGGCCTCCTGCGTTTTCGTTGCTCTACAGCAACAGCGAATTTACGCTCGGCGTCGCAAGTTGTACGGGCGGTTCTACAACCTGTTTTGTGCCCGTAACATTTACTCCCGCGCATTCCGGCTTGCGCAACGACGTTATTGTCGCGCGCGACACATCAGGAAATCTCCTGGCGCGAATGCCTGTTAGTGGCATCGGTAGGGGGCCGCAAGCCTCCGTTTCTCCGGGAGCCAGTGGTCAACTCCATCTTCTGCTAAATGGGCTTCCGTTTTCACCGCCTCGTGCTTTCGTGCTGGACAGCGCGGATAACATTTATGCTGTCTCCGATAACCTAAACCAGGTTTTCAAGATCAGCTCGTTCGATCTGTCTGTCCGCGCCATCGCCGGGCAGACAGGTGCCGGCGGCTATAGCGGTGACGGAGGAGCAGCAACAAGCGCGCAGTTGAATGCTCCTCGCAGCCTCGCGCTCGATAACGCCGGCAATCTCTACGTCGCCGATTCCGCCAACAATGTCATTCGCAAAATCGACCTGGCGACGGGAATCATCACGACCGTTGCCGGCACTGGAGTGAAGGGACATACCGATTCCGGCGCCGCGGCGTCGGCCGAGTTGACATCCCCTTATAGCCTGATCTGCGACGCGGCAGGAAATCTATATTTTCTGGAGCAGGGAGACTATACGACCACCGACTACAAAATTCATGAGCTCAATGCAGAGAGTCAAACGGTTTCCGTCGTTGCCGGAACAGGCGTCGAAGGCAATTCCGGAGACGGAGGTCCCGCGCTCGACGCGAGGATCGATCCACTTAGCCTTGGCGTCGATGCCGGCGGGACCATCTACTTTGCTCAACAGAGCGTAAGCGCCCAGGATGTCGGCGGAGCCATCCGTTCCATTTCCGGCGGCGTAGTTTCTGTATTTGCTGGATCTACTACCGGCCAAACAACGGACGGGCTGCCGGCACTTGCCACCAACCTTGGCTCGACGGGGAGTATCTCTTTCGGCCCCTCCGGAAACATTTACTTAACATCGAACCAAACTCAAATCAAAATGTTGGGCGCGGCGGCTCCGCATGTGGTCTCTACCTTATTCACTGCGAATCCGTTCTCGCTGCTTTCCGTCACACTCGATTCCTCCGGCAATTTCTACACGACTGACGCGTTTTCGGTATTCAGCCGGGTTTCCACCCAGGCGAGCCCTCTTCTCTTCCCCTCCGTTAACGCTGGCAAAGTCAGTAGCCCGCTGCAACTCGTCTATACCAATACGGGCAACGATACGCTCGCTATTTCTGGAATATCAATCGGCGGCGTCAATCCTGGCGACTTCGCCCAAACCAACAACTGCGGGCCCAGCTTAGCTGCCGGCGAAACCTGCGCCATATCTGTCTTGTTCACGCCGCGGGCGATGGGCGCGCGTAGCGCCACAATCGCGATCGCCGATAACACCGCGGATTCCCCCCATAAAGTGGATCTCAGCGGAAACGGTTTGACTCCGCAGCAAGCCGTACTTAGCCCCACGACGCTCACTTTCCCTTTACAGATGGCCGGCACCGTGAGCGCTCCGCAGATCATCACTGTTTCAAATCCCGGTATCGCGCCGCTTGGCATCACCGGCGTTTCCTTTGCAAACCCGTGGCCTACCAGCTCCGGCAATTTTGCGATTACCGACGCCTGTCCCAAGAGCCTGGCTGCTGGCGCTTCATGCACCATCAGCGTTACCTTCTCGCCGGTTGTCAATACCTTCGTCATGGCAACGCTGCTCGTTACCGATGATGCCAGCAACTCCCCACAATCCGCCTTGCTGACCGGTGTCGGCAATGGCGCCGTTTCGTCCGGTTCGGTTTCCAGTTTGGCCTTGAATTTGGGGATCTCCACAACATTCGATTTCGGTGCGCGTCAGATTACGTTTCCCTCTTACGGCTCGTTTTCCGTGGCCAGTACGGGCACAGGAGTGCTGAATGGCGTCAACTTTAAACAGGGCGGCGCGAACGCATCCGATTTTCTGAATAGTGCGCTTTGCGGCGTTGTGCTCCCCGGCACAAGTTGTAATGTGCCGGTCAGGTTCACACCGGGAGGTCTCGGTCTGCGGACCGCAACTTGGGAGGTCGGTACCTATTCGTCTTTCATCACCAAAGGACCAACGGGATTCCCGCAAACCGTCACGCTCTCCGGCACTGGATTTCTGCAAACTAATGCCATTCGCGGCGGCTCCGGATACTTGCGTGTCTCCGCCGATTTCGATGGCGACGGGAAAGCCGATCTGGCTTACTGGCAGCCCTCCGATGGTACTTGGCACATCATCCCAAGCGGCAGTCCCTCAGCTCCAATTACGGTGCAATGGGGTACCACGGGAGACGTCCCCGTGCCTGGCGACTACGATGGAGACGGCAAAGCAGACGAGGCTGTCTGGCGGCCGTGGAGCGGAACCTGGTACATCAGGCCCAGCAGCAATCCATCGGCGCCCGTCGTGAAGCAATTCGGATTACCGGGCGACATCCCCCTTGTGGGTGATTTCGACGGCGATCGCAAAGCGGATTTCGCTGTCTGGACCCAATCGAGTGGTACCTGGTCCGTCCAATTCAGCAGTAATCCCACATCACAAGTAGTGCAGCAGTGGGGCGCGCCGGGCGACATCCCTCTTACCGGTGATTTCGATGGCGATGGCCGTGGTGATTTCGCGGTTTGGAGGCCGTCGAATGGAACTTGGTACGTCATCCCGAGCGGAAATCCCTCCGCGCCATGGTCTCAACAATGGGGGAGCGCCGGCGACACTCCTGTTGCGGTCGACTTCGACGGCGATGGCAAAACCGATGTTGCGGTTTGGCATCCCTTTTCCGGCGTGTGGTCAGTGATCCCGAGCAGTAATCCGTCGGCGCCGTTCAGCCAAGGCTGGGGACAATCGGGAGACATTCCATCGCCAGGCGATTTCGATGGCGACGGAAAAGCCGATTTAGCCGTATGGAGGCCATCGTCGGCTGTCTGGTGGATACTCCCTTCCTCACAACCCGCTTCTCCGAAAGTTCAATTCTGGGGTAGCCCCGCCAGCGTGGTTCTATCCGGAGACTTTTACAACGATGGATATTCGGAAGTCGCCGTATGGGATCCGGCAACCGGTATCTGGAGCGTACACGCGGATGGCGATTCGCATCCGGCGATCACGCAGCAGTGGGGATGGCTCGGCGATATCCCATTGCTAGGCGATTTCGATGGCGACGGCAAAGCTGATTTTGCTGTCTGGCGTCCCTCCAATGGAACTTGGTACATCCGGCCGAGCGGCAATCCATCTTCGCCGATTGTGAAGCAATGGGGATTCAATGGCGACATTCCGCTTGTGGGCGACTATGATAACGACGGGAAAACCGATTTCATTGTTTGGCGTCCTTACAACGGCACTTGGTACATTCTTCCGAGCGCCAATCCATCTACCCCCGTCGTGAAGCAATGGGGGGCTAATGGTGATGTGCCGTTAATCGGGGATTTCGACGGTGACAGGCGCATGGACTTCACCGTTTGGCGGCCCTTCAATGGAACTTGGTACATCCTTTCAAGCGCGAAGCCAAACACGCCAACCGTAATTCAGTGGGGCATCCCCGGCGATGTTCCGTTGATGCCGCGCCTCAACAATTACTATCAATCGAATCTTGTCGTCTGGCGGCCCTGGAACGGCACCTGGTACGTTTGGCACGATAACTCGCCTGCCATTTCCACAGGGTTGCCGGGCGATGTGCCGCTTGTGATTCGTCAGTCCGCCGCGTATGGGGCATATGATGAATTGGCGTTGTGGCGACCCACTCAAGGAGTCCTTGCTGCGGTTTCGATGTCACGCTTTTACGGCATCTCGACCCAGCAGCTTACTGCTCCAGCCTCTGTGCCTTTCTGACGCGGCTTCACCAAATGAGCTTCAAACCGAGTTGAATCTGCCGCGAACTCGTCGAAGTCGCATTAATCGTTCCCGCCGTGTTCACCGGCGCGGAGCCGGCTGAAGTAAATACGATTGTGTTAGGTGTCGCGAAGTTCGCGCGATTCAAAACGTTGAAAAATTCCGCGCGAAACTGCAAATTCAGCCGCTCGCGAATCGCTGTATTCTTCATGAGCGACCCGTCAATAGTCGCCGCGCCAGGGCCGATCAGTACATCGCGTCCTACGTTTCCATAAGTCCCGTTCGGCGGGATCACAAAAGCATTCGGGTTGTAATATTGTTGGACCGTGCCGAGAATCACCGGCCCGGAGAAAGCGGGATTCCACGAAGGCCGTATCGGGTTTCGTGTATCGCCATTGTTGGTCTGATTGAAGCCGAGTTGCGGCGTAAATGGAAAGCCCGATTGCACTGTGGCGATTCCGCCTGCGGACCATCCGCTAATTAAGCGCCCAATAATCCCGGTTCGCTGAGCGGCAAAGTGGTGCCCCTGTCCGAACGGCAATTCATAAAGGCCGTTGATCGCCAGAAGGTGGCGCACATCGAACGGCGATAGGCCCCAGTCCCATCTCGGATTCAGCGGGAACATGACAAAGGCCGGAGTGTTGGTTCCGATGCTGCTGTTTAGCGTGCCTCCGTTGTCGAGGCTTTTCGAAAATGTATACGCGCCGCGCAGTTGAAAGCCGTTGCTGAAACGGTGATTTACATCGACTTCGAGCGCGTTATAGGAACTGGTGCCGTTCGAAAACCAGCTCGTCGTATTCGCAAGATTCGGATTCGCAAGCGGCGCGTTCTTCGGGTAGTACACCGTACCGGCAGCGAGGCTCGCGGGGCAAGGCGCGGCCGGGCAGATGGTCGGAAATGGTTGGTTCGCATCCACAGAAAGAATCTCGTGATAACCGTGCGAACCGGCGTAGCCGACTTCGAGCGATGTCGTCGAAGTAAGTTTCTGCTGGATCTTCAACGTCCACGATTGCACCGTCGGGGTTCGCATATCCGGCTGCACGCCGCCGGGCGAAATTAAGCCGCCGCTCGGCAGCGGTTCGCTTGGGTCGATATGCAAACCTGTTAAGTTGATGTTCTTCAACGCCAGCGTGGTGTTGAACGGCGCGTTTTGATCGAGCCGGTAATCTAAATCGTCAAGGAGGCCATAGTACATGCCATAACCCGCGCGCACCACGAACGTTCCTTTGCCAAAAGGATCCCAGGCAATCGCGACGCGCGGTGCGGGAAGAAATTTAGCGTTGTTTTTGAGAAAGGCGGAACTGCCAATGTAAGGATCGGTTTGAATAACCCCACCGGGACCAAAAGCATAATTGGACGCCCGGCCGCGCACTTCGTTCCATCCGTTGGTCGATTCGATGCGAACTCCAAGTTTTATTTCAAGCCGCGGATTCACCTTGATCGTGTCTTGCGCGAAGCCGGCGCCTTCAACCGAACGCCAGCCTAAGAGCGTTGGATTCGGAACCGCGGTGAACGTTGCTATCGTTCCTTTCAGGAAGCTCGCAAGGCTCGAAAAAGATGCCTGCCCGTTTTGCGCCTGCGCGAAATTATCGTTTGCCTGAATGCGCTGCACCCAGGCGCCGAATTGAAGTTGATGCCGCCCTATCGTCACATCGACTTCGTCCTGATACGTAAATAGATTCCGGACCGCAACAATGTTACTGCCGACGTTGGTTCCGGCTTGGCTGATTTGAGTCGCTGCGTTCGAAGCCGTTCCGCCGCCGATCACCACGGCGCCGATAGGACGATCGCCCACCCAGCCCGGTACCTGGGCGGAGGTGATGCCATTGAAGTAGTAACTGCCGCGCGAGAATCCGAATCGCGCGAAATTCAGCACGCGCGGCGAGAATACGTGCGTTTCCTGCACGCTGGCCACCTGTTCGCGCAAGCTCTCGACAATCGAGCTGATCGGATTCACGGTCGGTGTGTTGTCGGCGCTGTCGTCAACTGTATAGACGGCTGAGAAGTTATCGCGATCCGAGAAGACCTGGTCGAATCGCGTGGTGCCGAAGTCTTCGCGAATGCGCTGCAACGGATTGCTAAACGCCTGCGCGACGCCGCCGCCTAAAGCCGGGCCGTTGGGCGCCGGCCACAAAGAAAGGAGGGAAGCGGCCGCCGGAGAGATGCCGGCGTACGTGAGATGGCCGCTAGCGTCCGGAAGATAGCCGCGCCTCGCGTTGTTGTCGGGAACGAGTGTGACGTCGCTCAAGCCGAGACGCTGGCGAAAGGCTTCATAGTTGCCGAACAGAAATGTTTTGTCTTTGCGGATCGGGCCGCCGAGCGCGCCGCCGAATTCGTTGCGTTCAAACGCGGGAAGACCGCCTTGATCGAAAAAATTCCGCGCATCGAATGCGCTGTTACGCGCAAATTCGTAGAGGCTTCCGTGAAGCTGATTCGTTCCGGAAGTGGTCACTACACTTACTTGTGCTCCGGGACGCTTGCCATACTCCGCCCCGTAGGTGTCGGTGACAACGTTAAATTCACGAATGCCGTCAACTCCTAGCAGTTGGCCGCTCGCGCCGCCCGGCGTCAGATTGATGACCGAGGCGCTGGTGTACTCGACGCCGTTTAACAGGAACAACGATTCTTGAGGCCGCCGGCCGGATGCGGCAAACATATTTCCGACTGCGGAATTCGATGTGCCCGTGCCGCCGGAGCGCTCGGAGGTGTAGTTTACGATGCCCGGATTCAATGTCATGAGTCCGTCGTAGCTGCGGCCGTTGAGTGGCAGATCTTTCACCTGCCGCTCGCCAACCAGTCCGGACGTCTGTTCCGTCGAAACGCTGATGATCGGAGCCTGCTCCTCCACTGTTATCTGCTGGCGCATTTCGCCGACTTGCAGCACGAGATTGATTTGGGCGTGCTGCCCCGCAACCAGCGTGATTCCGGTGCGGGAAATGGTGGCAAATCCTTCTTTGGAAGCGTCGATCGCGTAGCTGCCGACCGCCAGGCCCGGTACGTCATACCGGCCTTCGGAATCGGAGGTCACGCTGCGCTCGGAGCCGTTTTCGACGTTGTGAATCACGAGCACAACGCCCGGCAATGGCGCGGATGAGGCATCGCTTACTTTGCCCGCGATGGACGTCGAATCCTGCGCTAAACCTATGAAGGCAAAGAGGATGGAAAGGATACCCAAACTGTTAATCCGCGACATATTCTACTTTGTCTATTAACAATAGGGTAAATCAAGAATGGAGTCAATAGGGATTCAGTTTTGCCAGATTGAATCGGGCGCGATCGCAGCCAGATTGGGCCGGCCCGTCAGGGCCATCGTCATTTCGAGTTCGGTGCGGAGGATTTCGACGGCGCGGGCAACGCCGGCCGCTCCCGCGATGGCGAGTCCGTAAAGGTAGGGACGTCCGATGAGTACGGCGGTCGCGCCAAGGGCGAGCGCTTTGTAAGCATCTGTTCCGCGGCGGATGCCTCCATCGAGTAGCACGGGAATTTTTCCGCCAATACGATCAACAACGACGGGCAGAGCTTCAACGGCGGCGGGAACGGTATCGAGCACCCGGCCTCCATGGTTGGAAACGATAATGCCATCGCAACCGGCTTTAACAGCGGTGATCGCGTCTTCGGGATTGAGGATACCCTTCAACAGCAAGGGAACGCGCGTCAAAGAGCGCAACCATTCAATGTCTTTCCACGTGACATCAGCGGCGCGTACTTTGCTATAAATGTTCCGGCCCACGCGGCGATGCGACGCGGCGGCAATACCGTTGCCGAGAGTGGAAAGATTTGCCCGTTCGATGCCTTCCGGCAATTGAAATACGGCGCGTGTCTCGCGATCGCGCGGCCCGTTAACGGGCGAATCAATTGTGATGCAAATCGCGCCGCAACCGGCGGCGACCGCCATTTCAACAAGCTGCTTGGTGAAGCCGCGATCAGGATTGACATAAATCTGGAACCACAACGGCTGCTTCGAAGCCGTAGCCATTTCCGGGAACGAAACGGTAGAGAAAATGGAAGCGACAAGCTTTGCTGCGCTTGCATCCGCTCCGCGAACGGTTGCAAGCTCGCCTTCTGGATGAAACAGCTTGTGATAGCCGGTGGGAGCCAACAGTATGGGGAACTCGTGCCGGCGACCGAAAAGTTCAAGCGCGGTATCGATCTTGCTCACATCGACCAGGTTGCGCGGCATCAGCCTGATCTTTCCGAAAGCCTCGCGATTCGCCGCTAGCGTAAGCTCATCCGCCGAGCCGGACGCCAGATACTCATACGCCATCTCGCTCATGCGAGCGCGCGCCGGGGCTTCCAAATCGTCGAGGTTAATGCTGGTTGCCAGTTCGTCTTCTGTCATATTGGTTGAGATTCCATGCCGCAAGCTTCTAATTTGTCCACCTCACGCCGGGCGCTTATGAAAGGAACAATAGCAGCATTGCCTCTTGCCGGTTACGGACGGCAGCGTTCCGCCCCGGCAGCAACGGATAAACTGCTCGCCTATGTTGGCACGTACAGCTCACCGCAAGGTCCGGAAGGCAGCAAGGGACGCGGCGAAGGCATCTACTTGTTTGAGTTCGACCGCGGCTCCGGTACGCTCTCGCAGCGGAATCTTTTTCCTAACGCATCCAACCCGGCGTGGCTGGCATTCAATCCTTCGCGAACGCATTTATATTCCGCAAACGAAACCACAACTTATAAAGGCTCCGCATCGGGCTCGGTCAGTGCGTACGCGATCGACCGTTCGAACGGCAATCTCAAGTTACTGAACACCGTTAGCTCCGAAGGCATGGGGCCTGCTCATTTGAGTGTCCATCCCTCGGGCAAATATGTTTTCGTAGCCAATTACGCGGGCGGGACCATTGCGGTACTCCCCATCGATCAAAGCGGCGAACTTGGCCAGCCCACGGATGTAAAGACGGACAGCGGCACTCCCGGAGCCGAAAAGGCATCGAGCGCTCCGCGCGGAACATTTGCGATCAGCGGGCATGAAAAACCACACGCGCATTTTATTAAATCCGATTCGTCGGGGCGCTTTGTCTTACATTGCGATCTGGGTCTTGACCGGATTTTCGTTTGGAAGTTTGACGAAAGCACTGGCAAGCTGACACCTAACGATCCGCCCGATATCCGCTTCCCATCAGGCGATGGTCCGCGCCACTTCACATTTCATCCAAACGGCCGCTGGCTCTATTCGCTGCAGGAAGAAGGCTCTACCGTTGTTGCCTTCGATTGGGATAAAAAGCGCGGACGCGCGACGGCGGTGCAAACGATCTCGACTCTGCCACCCGGATTTGTGGGCACTAACTTTACGGCAGAGATTATGATCGCACCAGGAAACAAATTCTTGTATGTGAGCAACCGCCTGCACGATTCCATCGCGTGGTTTTCCATCGGACCGAACGGGCGCCTCACCTACGCGGGTGAGGAGTGGACTCGCGGCGATTATCCGCGCCACTTCAACACCGATCCTTCTGGCGACTTTCTTTTCAGTTGCAATCAGCGAAGCGATGCGATTACGACGTATCGCGTGAACCGGAAGACCGGCGCCCTGGCATTCACCGGGAAGTACACGGCGGTTGGTACGCCCGCGATTATTATTTTCTGAGTGCGGGCTACGACGGCTTTAATAGAACAACCGTTTGGTCGTCGAATTGTTCGTTGCCGTTCCGCTCCAGAGAAAGTTGATCGGCAATGTGGCGCAGAGCGGCGTCCGGCGTGAGCGTACGCGCCGATTGCACGAGCGAGATGAAGCGATCTTCGCCGAACTCCTCGCCGTTGCGGCCAGTGAATTCGGAAACGCCATCGGTGAATATCGCGAGAACATCGCGCTCCCGCAGTTGGGCTTCGCCGCATTCGCAAGAGCAATGAGGAAAGAGGCCCAGCACGGTTGAGGTTGCGTCGAGCCGATCCACTTTGCCATCCGCCCGCAGCAGCACCGGCGCGAGATGGCCACAATTTACGTAGCGCAAGCGGCGGGATGCCGCTTCATACTCGAAATAAAATAACGTCACATACTGCTCGGCGGGAGTGGAGGCATGGAAGAGCCGGTTGATGGACCGCAACAGCTCCGTTGGCTCTTTGAGGCCGTGATCCATCTGGCTGCGAAAGCACGCCTGAAGGTTAGCCATCAGCATAGCCGCCGCCACGCCTTTGCCGCTCACATCGGCAATTACGCCGGCGAGCCGGCTTTCGCCCATTTCAAAGAAATCGTAGTAGTCGCCGCCTACTTCGCGCGCGGGCATGCAAAGCGCCGAAAATTCCAGTCCGGGAACCCGCTGGAGCGCTTGCGGCAAAAGCTTTTGCTGGACGTTGCGGGCAATTTCCAGCTCCGATTGCGCCTGTCGCTGCCGCCGCTCGGCTTTTTCGGCGCGCGTAAGCTGGGTTTCCAATGTGTTCAGCAGCCGATGGTTATCCCACGGCTTCTGAACAAAATCGTTCGCGCCGAGGCGCATGGCTTCTACGGCAAGCTCGACATTGCCCCAGGCGGTCATCACAACAATGGGAGCGGAGACGCCGCTTTGCCGCAGCTTCGCCAGGAGTTCCAGGCCCTCGCGTCCTGAAGTCGTATCGCGCGAGTAGTTTAAGTCCATCAGCACCAAATCGAAATTGCGTTTGCGAATCGATTCGAGCGCCTGTTGCGGCGAATCGACCGATTCCGTGGCGTAATTGTTCAGCTTCAGCAGGAGCGAAAGCGCTGTCAGAATATCCTGCTGATCGTCACTGATGAGAATTTGACGCCGCGCGGCAGTTTTGTGTGCCGTGGCGGCGATGGAATTCCCGGTGCTCACTGCAAGCATGAGAGTAGCATCAACGGTCTCTTTAGAAGCACGTGATCCGCCGGGAAAAAGTTCCCTTAAGTAGTTAAAGGCAAACTAGCAGGCGTCCAGCGTGGCGCCGGAAGTGTTCGAAAGCGGGACGGCCGTGTAGGATTTGGGACACGAGCGAGCTGTTAGCGAGGATCGGCGCTTGAAAGCTGGCGAAAACGATCGGATTCGAGCACGCGCGGGGCCTTCGGTGTCCTGATAACAATCAATGCGGATACGTCGGGCCTGCCGTTGACAAAGGCCATTCCCTTTTCGGGGCCGAGCACATCGACGGCGGTGGCAACGCTGTCGGCAATAATGCCGCGGCGGGCGACGATGCTTACCGTCACCGGATCGGTCAAGCCCATGTCGGTTTTCGGATTGATGATATGCGAGTAGCGCTTGCCGTGGGTGTCGAGATGTTGTTCGGTATCGCCAGATGTGGAAACAGCGGCATTTTTGAGAATGAGGATTTTTGTAAAAGGCGCGCTGGCTCTATCGAACGAATCCAGGCCAATTTTCCAGCCGGGGCGGCCGGGAGGAGCATCGCTGAAGGTCAGGTCGCCGCTTGCCGCAACAAGGGCGCTGCGAATTCCCTTCGATTGCAAAACGGCCAGCGCTTCATCGGCAGCATAGCCCTTCGCAATGCCGCCAACATCGAGGGCCATTCCGTTTTTTTTTAGTTCGATGGTGCGATGGGCGGGGTCGAGTTGCAACAGTTGGTACCCGCAGCGCGAGCGGGCCTGGTCGAGCGCAGCCTGTGCGGGGATGTTCCCTGTTTTGCGCGCAGCGCGCCAAAGCCGGATGACAGGGCCGAGCGTGATGTCAAACGCGCCACCGGTTTGCCGCGCTAAATCCTGCGCTGATGCTACAAGGTCGAACAAGTTGGCGCTTACCGGCTCCGGATGCCCGACTGCGTTGGTGGAAAGCCGGCTCAGTTCGCTTTCCGGCTTATAGTCGGAAAGCGTGTCGTCCAATTGCGCGATCCGATCGAAGGCGGCGCGAAAGGCATCCTGCGCCTGCTGCTGAGTTGCCGCGTAGAGTTTGATGCGAAACAGCGTGCCCATGTGAGCCTCGACTGCTTCGAAAGGTTTAAGAGGAGCGGCGGTTTTTTGACAAAATGCCGCAAGCGGCAGGAGCAGGGCAGCTAGGAGTAAGTTACTCTTCGTCGTGCTCGACCCCGTTGTTCCAATACTTGTACATCTCTTGAGCGCTCGGCACTTTTGCGGGGCGTATCAGACGGAAGCCAAGCCACTGCGCATCGGTTTCATACCAGATGCTCTTAGGCAGTTGCGGGTCCTGCTGCTTCCAGGACGGGTCGGATGGAACGCGGGCCGCGCAGCGAAGCATGTCCGCTGCATCGTTCCAGGAGCCACCGCGGGCGACGAGGGGATAAGGCGTGGTTGCTTTCACCCACGGATCGGTTTCCGGTCCAGGCTTATAGGGCTTGTATTGATCGAGCGTCCACTCCATCACGTTGCCAAGCATGTCGTAGAGGCCCCAGGCATTCGGCTTCTTCGTCGCCACTTTCTGATATTTGCCGCTGCTGTTGGCCGAGTACCAGGCATAGTCGCCCAGTTTTGAAGCGTCGCTTCCAAAATAGTAAGGCGTTGTCGTACCGGCGCGGCAAGCGTATTCCCATTCGGCTTCAGTCGGCAAGCGGTAAAACACTCCGGTTTTTGCGCTGAGCCATTCGGCGTATTTATTAGCGGCGTGCTGCGTCATGCTGATAGCCGGAAATCCGTTAATGCCCATTCCGAAGCTCATTTCGACGTATGGTTTCGTCGGGCGGCTGACACCATCGACCACTTCGTCTTTATGCGCCACTTCGCCGGCCTGATTTTCGAACATGAAGAGGCGGTATTCGTCCCAAGTGACTTCGTGCGTCTGCATCCAGAAAGCGTCGATGTGCACCTTGTGCTGCGGCTGCTCGTCTTTCTTGTGCTGCGGGTCGGAGTCAGGCGATCCCATTTCAAAATCGCCCGCGGGAACAGGCGCCATTGCGTATTCGACGGTTGTATTGGGGATGGTGACCTTATAAGCACCCGTGGGAGCGCTTTTTTGATGCGCCACAATCCGGTTGTAGATTTCGCCGACATTCTTCTGTTCCGCCCGTTGATCCGCGTCCTGCGCTTGCGGGGCGGCCGATGACGCCACGGCCGCTGCGGCCTTTTGCGGCACGGAAAGCGCGATGCCTTCGGGCCATGGCGCGCCTTCCTGAATCCACTCGCGAATGACGGCAAGCTTGGCGGCACTCACTTTTTCATTCGGCGGCATTAGGCCGTCGCGCATCATCGTGTAGAGCACGCTTTTATCGGGCTTGCCGGGAACGATGGAGCGATGATCGAGCAGGTCCTGGCGCGAACTTAAATCGAGATCGGCTTTCTGCTCTCCCGCATGGTGGCATTTCACGCACGATTCTTCAAAGATGGGCTTCACATCTTTTTGAAAATCGACTTTACCTTGAGCCAGCAGAAAAGCAGGTGCAAATAGAAGTAGACAGAATTTCATTGGAGCGCGATATGCCTGATTGTGCCGGTGTTGCTGCCGGCGCCCTTTAAATGAACTTGGTGATGCCCGGTTCAGCACGGGGCATTATCGTATGCGTTCCGTTCCAGTCGAGATTATCCGGGAAGCGCTTCTCCTGCGAATTCATGGCTTCATCCCATGTAATTTGCTGTCCGGTGTAGGCGGCCATGCGGCCCATCATGGCGAGCAGCGTACTGGTTGCCAGCCGCTTTCCGTTGTTTACCGGCTTGCCCTGGCGAATGGATGCAAACAGAACGTCGTGCTCACGCTGATACATGTCGTACTTCTGACCGGTCCAAGTCCAATTCGTTTTGCCTTCGATCTTTGGCGTGGGACCGCGGCCGATGGTGCAGGTTCCATCCGTACCCATAATGTAGTCTGAATTTTCGTTGTAGCAGCCCACGATCTGGCGGTTCGCGAGAAACGCCCGGACGCCGTTGGGATAGATGTAGTTGATTTCGAAGTGGTCGTAGATATTGCCGCCTTCGGCGGGGATTACGCGGCCGCCGACTCCGACGCAACTAACCGGGGGCTCGTCGTTCATCAACCACGCAATTTTGTCGGCACTGTGCACGGCCTGCTCCACCAGGCTGTCGCCGCAGAGATAGACGAAGTTGTACCAGTTGCGGATCTGCCATTCCACATCGCTCATTCCCGCCGGACGCTCGCTTGCCGGCGGCATGGGTTTTACAGGATTGGTGTAGTAAGTGGCGTAGTAAGAAACGACGCGGCCGATGGCACCGTCTCGGATCTGTTTGACAGTATCTTCAATCATGTTGCTGTAGCGCCAACAGAAACCGGCAACGAGCGACAGATTTTTTTGCTGCGCTTTTTCAGCGGATTCGAGCGCCGAGCGAATACCCGGCGCATCGGTGGCAACCGGTTTTTCGGCAAAGATATGCTTGTTGGCTGCGACGCTGGCGGCTAGCATAGTGGGCCGGAAGCCGGGAGGTGTCGTCAGAATAACGACGTCAATGCCACTATCGAGAACTTTCTGATACGCATCGAGCCCGAGAAACTGATTCTCTTTATCGACCTTGACGCGGTCGGCGATTTTGCTGATCCGCTTCAGCGTACCGAGCGAGTGGTCAATTTGCGATTGCGCGATATCGGCTACCGCCGTCAATTCCGCGTAATCATCGGCATGCAAAGCCTGTGATGCCGCTCCGGTTCCACGGCCGCCACAGCCTACGAGGCCTACTTTAATAGCCTTCGTTACAGTCTGAGCCGAAATGATGGCTGGAAAGCCGGTGACAAGCGCCGCGCCGAAGGCGCCGCTAGTCGTTTTCAGGAAATCGCGACGGTCGGAAGAGTTAGCCGGTGTTTTCATGTATCTACTTACATATCACTCTGCAATCCAAAATGGGAGAAATAGGCGCTTTTGTGAAGTGGAGATGTGGGAGCCGAAACAGAAAAGCCGGCCAGGAGGCCAGCATGCCGCCGAGAATGGCGGCCCACTTTGCGCTTACTTTAGCTTCAGATCGATTTTAGTTTCCTTGCGGCCATCGAACTGGCTAAGTGTTTTTGAGCCGCTGGAAACGCCATTTAACTGCGCGCGAAGTTCGTAATTGTCGTTTGGACTAAGGCCGACGAACTTGTAGACTCCGTCGTCCTTGGTACGGTAGGAACGCACTTGCAGCGTTTTGTTGTTTTTGAGAAGCACAACGGCTCCCGAAGCCGGTTTGCCGTCGTGATCGTTGACGACGCCGGTGACGGTGCGGGTTCCGGTATCGAAACTGCGCTTATTTTGAGCCTGGGCGGGCGCAGACATTAGAAGGATGCAGCCAACAATAACCGCGCAAACTGACCATTTTGCAAGAGCGTTCATATCGACGCCACGATTATTGGACTTCTCAGGGGCGGCTTTCGTTGCAGAGGGAAAGAAGTGCCGGCGACGCGCCCGGCTCAGGTCGGGGGCTTCCCCACACTGCACTAATGCCAGTCTTCTTCTTCCTCTACTTCTTCGTCGTCGTCCTCGTCCTCATCTTCATCCTCATCGTAGTCGTAATCGTCGTCATCCTCGTCGTCGTCGTTTTCCGATTTCAGCTCGACGGGATTCACGCTTGTGACCGTAAGAGATGCCCCGCATTCGTCGCAGGAGAGTACATCGCCTTCGTCCAGATCTTCTTCCTCTACGTCGATCGCCGCATCGCATTTCGGGCAACTAATCATAAATCTCGATCTCCAGCAAAATTTGAGTGGTGAACGGCGATCCGGGCTTTGCTTCCCTGCCGGGTCGCGCGCTCGTTAGCGTCCTGCCAGCAATTCACCTTGCAGTTCCCGATCGTAATTAGCGATTTCGGCGGCTGTCAAGGTGACCACAGTTTTTTCGATATCTTCCGCGGTTTCGATCATGTGGCGGATGTGGAGAGCGGCGAGTTTCATGCACCAGGGATCGGTTAGCTGGCGGCCGCGCTCCTTGCACACGTCGAGAAGTAGGGCATGGGGCAGGGCGACGACCTTCTCTTCTTCCGTGCCATCGTTGCACTTCAGAAAAAACTTCACGTCCACTGTGTCTGCATGACGTATGGAAATCGCCGTCTGCAGCCAGCGGAACTGAACTGTCCAATTTCGTCCGAACGGATCGGGCCCAACCTGAAAATAGCGAAAATGCTCCTGCATTTCACCCACATGCTAACACGTGAGGCGCTATTCAGAAGCATGCCGCGGGATTAGAACGACAGATGGCTGGATCGGACGAGCGAGAGCAGTTCGTCGCGGCTCTCTTTATTGGTGCGGAAGGAGCCGAGCATGGCGCTGGTGACCGCGCCGGAGTGCTGTTTCTCAACTCCGCGCATCATCATGCAAAAGTGGCGGGCCTCGCAAATAACGCCGACGCCGCGGGGATGCACCAATTCCTGAATGGTTTCGGCAACCTGCTGGGTCAGGCGTTCCTGTATTTGAAAACGGCGCGCGAAGACGTCGACGATCCGGGGAATTTTGCTCAGGCCAATCACTTTTTCATTTGGCAGATAGGCCACGTGCATCTTGCCGTAAAAGGGCAGCAGATGATGCTCGCACATGCTGAAGAATTCAATATCTTTAACAATCACCATCTCATCGTATTTGACATTGAAGAGCGCCCCGTTGACGATGTGCCGGATATCCGCCGTGTAGCCGCTGGTCAGGAATTTCAGCGCTTTTTCGGTCCGCTCCGGCGTGCGTAGCAAACCTTCGCGTTTGGGATCCTCTCCCACCAGTTCCAAAATCGCCCGCATGTGGTGAGCAATCGATTCTGTTTCCGCTTTCGGGCGGAAGTCAACTACCGCTCCATTCTTCTTCATATGTTTTGTCGTCACCGCTTAAGCAAGCCACTCGCCGGCGCCGGGTTCAACTCCGGCACATGCGGCCTTTCCAGAATGAATTCAAATCCGTTTCGGGGCGTTTCCTGAACGTGTACGCGGCGAAGCGTAACGGACGAGCTGTCGCTCGCGAAGGGCCATTCGGCGCGCAGAAGATCCGCGATTACCGTGGTGAGGTTTTCCGTGGTTGGGACCAGAGTCGCGAACGGAGCCACATCTTTATTGATGTTTCTATTAGAAAAACGGCGCAGAACTCGATCTTCCACGTAGCTATCGAGGCCGGCAGGCGGTACCACCAAGCCGGTTTGAGGGTCGATCGGTCCATGTACGGTGACGCTCAATTCATAATTGTGGCCGTGTCCGTAGGGATTATTGCACTTTCCAAAGATACGGGCGTTTTCCGATTCCGATAGGGCTGCTGTATGGAGCCGGTGCGATGCGGAAAACCGGTATACACGAGTGACGGAGGCTGTCATCGCGCGACGTCCTCTTGCCCGATATCTACATAAAGATCTGGCGTTTCGTACAGCCGCACCCGGTGAAGGCGGCCGCGCCCGGGTGGCAAACCATGCTCGAGGCGCTTCCAGATTTCGAGCGCTATGTTTTCGGCAGTGGGAACCACGCGATTGAAGGGCGGAACTTCATAATTCAAAAAGCGATGGTCCATGGGCGCAAGTATTTCTTTTTCCAGGACTTCTTTCAGCTCTTTGAGGTCCACTACCATGCCGGTTACCGGGTCGGGTTCGCCTTCTAATGTGACCTCAAGCACATAATTGTGCCCGTGGCCATGCGGGTTCGAAGCAATCCCATAGGTTTGTTGGTTCTTTTCGTCGGTCCAGCCTTCGATCCGGCAAAGATGAGAAGCCGAAAATTCCGCTTTTCGCGTAATAAACATCCGTAAGATCCGATGCGACCAGTTAGCGGCCGGATACGCTTCTATTGTCGTTCATTAAAGGTTTGCGGGGAGGAGGCCGAAATGTTATAACATAAGTGGTAACGAGGTGCTGTTATGTCTCTTAAGGTGAAAGCGAGAGCAGTGGGCAATTCGACCGGGTTCATTATCCCAGAAGCAGTATTGGAGCGGCTTCACATCCACCGCGGTGACGAGGTTTTCCTCACGGACGCGCCGGATGGCGGCCTTCGCATTACGCCGTACGATCCGGAATTCGAACGTCAGTTGACGGCGGCGCAGGAGATCATGCATCGCCGGCGTAACGCGCTTCGCGCCCTGGCGAAATGAACCTACCGGTTTGGGTCTCGCCAAAAATCATCTATGCCATTCACGATGAACAATTGTCGATCCATGGGGGCGGCGATGGAATTCGGGACATTGCCCTGATTGAATCGGCGCTAGCTCGGCCGCAAAATCTCTGGGCCTATGGGGAATCGGTAAGCATTCCGCGACTGGCGGCGGCATACTGCTACGGCCTCGTCAAGAATCACGGTTTTGTGGACGGCAACAGGCGCGTAGGGGCGGTAGCTTGCGAATTGTTCCTCCTTCTGAATTCTTATCGGCTATTGGCTGACGACGCGGAACTCGTGCAGACGATTCTTGCACTGGCAGACGGATCGATGGCAGAAGAAGAGCTTGCAGTGTGGGTAGAGAAGTATTCGGAAGCGGCGGGCTGACGGCAGCTCGATAGGAAGAGACTGCTATTAGAAACGGCCGCTCTCCCCTTGAAGACGCGGCCTTCGCTGCACTCGGGCTCCGAGTCGGGTCGCGTAAGCTCAATGTCATTTACTTAAGAGCGTGCGATGCCATTTCCGTACTGAGGTCGCTTACGCTTCCGGCTCCGTTTCGAGAGTATCCGATAGGACGCGTCTTTATCATGATCGGTGGCTCGAAGGGCCATGGGAACTCCCATCGCGATCGCCGGCTTTTGGCGTTTTTCAACAAGGCCTTATTGGTGTATGCGTGCCAGGAGAGCGGCGTAGCGAGAGCCGTGGCGGACGGAGTCGAAGAGTGGGTCCACGCGGATGAGCGCCATGTAGAGGCAGTGACTGTCGAGAGCGCGTTGGAAAAAGTCAAAGGCATGATCGAGCTTGTTGACTCGAAGATCGTCGACACCGATCTCGTAAGCGGTGCAGGAGCCGGCTGATGTGGCGAGCAGAGCGCGTGTGCGCGCGCGCCAATAGGACTGCCATCCGTGCTGCCGATACGCGGCTAGAAGGAGGGCGGTGTCAATCTGTGGCCGGTATACGTGGAGTGCGATCAGATCGTGCTGCACGGCCTGATCGTGTTCGCCCTTCTGCTCGTAGATGAGACTCAGGTAATTGTCGATGGAACCGGGCTGATGTTCCATCTCAGCGGCACGCTGGATTTGAGCAAGTGCAGCCTCGTAGTCGTGGGCCAGGTAGAGAGTAACACCCAGCCGGCGGTTGACGAGGAAGGATAGCGGATCGAGCTGAAGCGCTCGGCGCATGTGGGTGACGGCATCTTGCGGGCGGCCCACGGCGTCGAGGAAGACGGCGTACTTGAACTCGGCGACTGAGTCGCTGGGGCTGAGCGCGATGCCGCGGGTAAGGTTCTGCTCGGCGGCAGTCCAGTTCCATTCGTAAATAGTTTGAATGCTGCCGAGCTCGGTGTAGGCCTCGCCGTTTTGCGGATCGAGTTGGATGGCCCGCCGGGCGGCGGCGAGAGCTTTGGGCATGAGTTGCTCGGGCGAGCCGATGCCGAAGGTGGTCGCAGCGTCGAGTGCCGTAGCATAGCCAGCATACGCGGAGGCATAAGTGGGGTCGATCTGGATAGCCTGCTGGAAGGACTCGAGGCTGTGAGGTACATCCTGCTTATGGAAGAAGTAGCGGCCGAGGAGATAGGCGTCGTGCGCGGCGGGATTGACGGGCGGGCGTGGCGAGGGAGGAGCGAGAACGAGGCTGGCCCGCGCGGCGATCTGCTGGGCGACGCTGTCCTGCAGGGAGAGGACGTCGGAGGCGGGGCCTTCGAAGGATTGGGCCCAAAGGTGGCGGTCGGTGCGAGCGTCGATGAGCTGGGCAGTGATGCGGATACGGTCGCCAGCGCGGACGATGGATCCTTCAACAATGGCGTCGACGTTGAGTTGGCGGGCGATCTCCGGGAGGGGACGGTGGGCGTCCTTCTCAGCGACCACAGAGGTACGGGACACGACGCGGAGGTTTGGGATGCGAGCAAGCTCCGTGATGAGTTCGTCGGTCATCCCGTCGGCGAAGTATTCCTGGGATGGGTCTCCGGAGAGGTTGTCGAGGGGAAGAACGGCAAGGGAACGGATGGGCGTTGCGTGGCTGCGGGTGGCGAGGAGCCAAATGGTAGCAGGGAGAAGCAGGCAGGCGACGACGATGGCGGTGAGGTGGCGGTACGAGCGGGCCGCGGAAGAGGTTTGTGGTGCCGGGCCCGGGTTAGGCGCTGTGGGGAATTGGGTGGTAGTAGCTTCGGGGGCCAAGGTGGTGTCGACGTGGGCAATGAAGCGGTAACCGGCGGTGGGCACGGTTTCGATGAAGCGGGGCTCGCGGGAATTGTCGTCGAGGGTTTTGCGAAGCAGGCCAATTGAGCGGGTGAGGGCGCTTTCGCTGACGGCGGCGTCTGCCCAGACGGCGTCGAAGAGCTCGTGCTTACGAACGAGGCGGCCGCGGTTCTCTATGAGATAGAGGAGTAGACGGAGCGCTTTGGGCTCAAGGGAGACGGGCTCGCCATCCGCAATAAGGCGGAAGGCGGTGTCGTCGACCTGGAAACGATCGAAGCAAAAGGTCACCGCGGAATTCCTGCACTGCTTGATGTCGGGAGTTTTTCTGTCCTCCATTATGGATGACGTAGCTGGATTTGAGAAAAATCGTGGTTTCATGCGAGTTCCATTGGGACGCGAAAAGGCCGGCTAAGGCATTCTGCGATCCGAGGGAAATCTTAATGAGATGGAACAGATGCTTTGCTATAGGCTGCGCGGTACTCGGAGTCTGCGTGGCGGGTGTTGGTGATTTGAAGGCGCAGTTGCCGCCGGTTCCGGCGGGAGCGACGCTGGTGGCCCAGGGATTGTTTGGGCCGCGTGGGCTGAAGTTCGGGCCGGACGGCAACCTATATGTCGCGCTATCAGGGCCGGGCGGGACCAGCAGTACGGCGGATGTATGTCCGGCACTGCAGGTTCCGGCGAATGTGGGCGGACCCTATACAAACGGCGACACGTCGAGCATTGTGAAGATTAATGCAAAGGGGCATGTGTCGACGGTGGCGACAGGCTTCCCCTCGGCATTGAGCGCGCGGCCGGATGTGCTCGGCGTGGCGGATGTGGCGTTTCTGGATGGGCGGTTGTATGCGCTGGTGTCGGGCGGCGGATGTTCGCACGGGGCTTCGAAGCCGAACATGGTTGCAAAGGTAAATGCGGCGACCGGCCATTGGACGATGCTGGCGGACATGAGCGCGGCGGTAATGGAGCATCCCGCGGCAAGCACGGCTCCGGACTTTGAGGCGGATGGCGTGTTTTATAGCCTGATCGCCGCAAGGGGGAAGCTATACGCGATGGAGGCTAACCATGGCCAGGTGTGGTCGATAACGAAGAAAGGCCACGTGGAGATGGTTACCGACATCTCAAAGAGCGAAGGGCATATTGTGCCGACCGCGCTGGTGGACAGCAACGGCGGACTGCTGGTGAGCGCCCTGGGGACCTTTCCTATTACGCTGAATTCGTCGCCGCTGCTGGGGCTGCGGCCAGGCTGCTGGGCTGGTGACGGATACCGGTTTGAGGACTGCGGGCCGGGCACCCTGCACGTTGCGAAATCGTCGTGGCCAGGATTGACGACGATTCTAGGTATGGCTTGGGGGCCGGACCGGCTGCTGTACCTGCTGGAGCTGTCGGATGCGGCCGGATTCCCGAGTCCCGGCAACGGCAAGGTGGTGCGTGTGCGGAACGGCGTAGCGGAGGACGTGATCACCGGGCTATCCGTACCAACTGGGATGACCTTTGGGCCGGATGGGGCGCTGTATGTATCGAACTGGGGTGCGGCCGATGCGCCGATTGGGCAGATTCTGCGCTTCAACCTGCAGTTTTGTGGCTTTCGCGCCGACAGATACTAACACGAGCTTCCCTGTACGCGATTCGTTTGGACGGGCTGCCACTGGCTGAAACGAGAATATCCTCACCCGTCCATTGCGACTCGCAGCCGGCAAAGTAACTCTCGAATGATTTGGCGGCAAGGGGCAACTATTCTTGTCGTCCGTGGCTATCAATCACAAAACTTATGAGGTTTACAAGATGATTACCGATCACCAAAAGAGCGTGATTACCGCCTTGAATGAATGGAAGCGTCAAAGTGAAGGATCAAATCAAAGTCAGATCGAACATATCGTCAGATTAGCTGCCGAGGTAAATCGGGAACGCTTTGCGGCAAGTCTTGCGAAGCTTGGTTTGGCTATGCCGTTTCGCAAGGATGGACGTTCGAGAGAACAGCGCATTGCCGACGTGTCTCGATTGATTCGTCTCGTTAAGCAGAACCGTGGCCGAAGACCTAAGAAATATCCCGATCCACCTTCGCCGCCACCGCCGAGCGGTTGTGAAAGTGGTTGGTCTTCGATCCTCAGAGACGGCGACCAACAATTTTCCAGTGGATCCGCACTCGTAGTCAAGCCGGCCAATGAATCACTACCACCTGACCAGAATGGCGGATATTCCGGGACGAGTGCTCGATCATTCGCCAGCAATAGCTTAATCAGCATCGGTGCTGTTATTGGCGACTATTGCGATATAAATTGGACACCTCCCGATCAGCGCATATATATGGGTGCCTACGAGGGAGCGGCGATCAGCGCCTCATGGTCAGTGATTTACGAGCTAGCTCAGCCGCTTAGTGCTCGTGCCCCGAATGCGTTGATGGCGAGAGCCGATGTGCTTCGGACATTGGCGCTTCTGTACATGACTGCGGGCGACCCGAACGGTCCTGGTGGAGGGTTTGTCTGGTGCTATGCCACAGCCGGCCTTGATCTATACATAGGAGGTCAAAATCTTACTGGCCGCGTGAAGTTACCGCACGCGTTCTCGAAAGCTTGTCTTTGGAACCGAATGGGATCCCCGTTTTTCGATGATGTTCTTAACAACGGGGTAAACGGCAACTGGGATACGAAAATAGATGTTCTAGATGACGGCGATATCAGCAATCCTGAGCTGACAGCAACAATCGGTGGAACGAATCTGCCCGACACCAGACTGCTGGTCACTGTTTCAGTGAATGTTTGCTGCCTCAGATATCCGGGTGACGACGGCTTTGTAGGAGTATCATTTGCGGGGCCGACAGACGAGCCGCTCGTAGTCACTCCAGATACGGCATATGAGCAGGTTGGCGGCTATCTTCAGAACGCTCCGATTCAGGTACAGCGCATTTCACTTTGCGGAATTTGAAGGGGCGCTCAAAATCACGGTATGGCGCATGGGAGAATAATTGTAAACAGATTTCATGCCAGCAGTAGCTCCTCCTCCGTCTAGCGCAGTGAAGACGCGCAGTGCCGTCAACATCGGCTTAAAGGTGCTTGTGGTGGCGCTCGCTGCCGCGTTTATCGGCATGATCGGGTGGAATTTGCGTGACACTACGGTACATGAGGGCGATCGCGCTCCGGTGTTTTCGATCCACACGGATCAGGGGCATACCATCACACCCGATAGCTTCGGCGGCAAGATTCTGGTGCTGAACTTCTGGGCTTCCTGGTGCCCGCCCTGCGTGAGCGAGACGCCATCACTCAACGCCTTTGCGCGGAAATATAAGGATCGTGGCGTGGTTGTTCTGGGTATCAGCATCGACAAGAACCAAGAGAAATACCAGCGGTTCATCAAACGCTTTCAGATTCCCTTCGACACGTTTCGCGACCCCGGTTCCACAATCAGCGCGCGATACGGCACGTTCCAGATCCCCGAAACTTACGTGATTAAAAACGGGCGAGTGATGCGGAAGTATATCTCCGATCAAAACTGGATGAGCAACGATGTGGATCGGTACGTTGAAAGTTTGCTGTAGATGCTGAAGACCGCTCCCTCGCGGTCGCGGCTCGGAACTTATGTCAATACCGTCATCTTTGATCGAACGTTTGCAATCGTGCCTGGGCGAGAATGCGGTGCTTTCGAAAGCCGCCGATTTGAAGCTCTACGAATATGATGGCGGCGTGGACCGGCATCTGCCCGAGCTTGTGGTTTTTCCGCAGACTACGGACGACGTGGTTGAGATCGTAAAAGCGGCGGGCGAATTTAACGTTACGATCGTTGGGCGCGGAGCCGGTACCGGGCTTAGCGGCGGTTCCATCGCGCGCGCCGGAGGCATTGTAATTTCCTTTGCGCGCATGAACAAGATTCTCGAGATCGATATCGAGAACGAGCGCGCCGTTTTGCAGCCGGGCGTAGTGAATCTGGATATCACGCTGGCTGTTCAGCCATTCGGCTACTTCTTCGCGCCGGATCCTTCGAGCCAGCGGGCCTGCACCATCGGAGGCAATGTTTCCGAAAACGCGGGCGGTCCTCATACGCTGGCTTATGGCGTTACCACGAATCATGTCGTGAGCCTCGAAGTAGTATTGCCTGACGGCACGCTACTCCAAATCGGCGACAAAGAGCTTGATCTTCCAGGCTATGACTTATTGGGACTGCTGACCGGATCGGAAGGCACGATGGTTCTGGTGACGAAGATCGGCGTCCGGCTGATGCGCCAACCGGAGGCGGTGAAGACAATGCTTGCGATCTTCAATACGCCCGAAGAGGCCGGAAACACAGTCGCCGAACTGACCGCCAGACAGATACTGCCGGTGGCGCTTGAAATGTTCGACGGCCCGATGATCCGCATGGTGGAAGAGGCCACTCATGCGGGTTATCCGCCCGATGCGGGCGCTGTGCTGCTGATTGAGATGGAAGGCCTGCGCGAAGCAGTGGAGTGGCAGGCTGAAATGGTGGGCGATGTGTGCCGGCAGACGGGCGCGACTGAAGTTCGCATTGCGAAGTCGCCTGAGGAACGCGACCTGCTATGGAAGGGCCGGAAGAATGCGTTTGGCGCGGTGGGGCGCATCAGCCCCTACTACTATGTGCAGGACGGCGTGGTGCCGCGCTCGAAGATTGCGCCGACATTGCACGCGATTGCGGCAATTTCAAAAAAATACGATTTGAAGATCAGCAATATCTTCCACGCGGGCGATGGAAACCTTCATCCGATCATTCTCTTCGACGCGCGGAAAGAAGGCGAATTACGGCGGGCGCAGCTTTGCGGGGAAGAGATACTCGAATACTGTATTTCGGCCGGCGGATCGATTACCGGCGAGCATGGCGTGGGAATGGAAAAGATGGAGTTGATGGCACATCTGTTTTCCGAGGATTCGCTCGAAACTATCCGGCGGTTCAAGGCGCTGTTCGATCCGCAATGCCGATTAAATCCTGGCAAGGTGCTGCCAACCGGCAAAGGATGTATGGAGATCCGGCAGCCGGCGGCGATGGTGGTGTAAATTCGCGGTTGACTCGACAGATATCGACGACGGAAGTCGCGCGGCGCTCGGCGATCGATCATAGCTTCACTCACGGGGAGACGCCCGATGAAACGCTCACTTAAGCAAAGGCGCTACGACTGCGATCAGCACGATACCGCCTATGAATAGCCAGGACCATCGATTGCCGTAATTAAGCGAATATCCGAGGCCAAACCGTTTTGGGACGAAGAGCGCTGGGTCCTCCGGATTGTAGTAGATCATTCCGCCCTTCCACGCCTCTTCGGGAGTAATCTCGGGGCCATCGCCCGGCTGTGCCGAAGCTCTTGCCATAGCAACGATCACAGGCACGAGAAAAATGAGGGGCCCGAGAGACATGGCCCACATCGGCACATGGAGGAAGATGTTCATTGCAACTGCCGCGAATAACAGCGCGAGTATGTATTCCGCCACAATCATCGAGGCGAGCGTAACGCGGCGAAGGTGGGATCGCCGCGCTCCGAACCAGACGACAAGCCCGCAAATGAGCAGGAAGGCGCAAAACGCCGCGGCTACAAAAAGCGGCCCATAGACTCCTCGAAGGGCGCGATCACTCCAACGATTCGGCTGGCCGTCGAGGCCCCAGTGTACGGCAAACCGGGTGGGGATCTGGCTCCAATGCAGGTATAAGAATACGGCCGCGGCGGCTAGTATGGCGAATGGACCGGCCGCGAGCCAGGCGAACCAAGGCAGCTTTTCAGGAGCGTTTGAAACCTCGGCTTCGCGGGGATGCGAGGGACTGAAGGCGAACGGCGCCACTCTGCGATGTTCGCGCAAGAACATAAGAATGCCGGTGCAAATGATGAAGACTGGACCGGCGATCAGTACGGGCGAAAGAAAACTTCGCGGAGCAAAGACGAGAGCGCACAACGTTATGGCGAATGCAATTGCAACGGCAAACCGGAATTCGGCAATACTCTTGCGGCCGGTAGGGCTCAAGCGGAAATCCCGCGGCACCATGCATCCGAATAGAATCCTGTGATGAGTCATGTTCGGTATGGCGAAGATAACCGCGGCTACGAAGCAGAGGGGTAACCAAAACTCGAGCCTCATGACGCTTTCACCGCCTTGGCCATACACGTGCTTGCCGCTTAAATGAGGCGGCTCCGTTTCATCCACTTGATTGTAGCCTTCAGCCCGGTTCTGCCGCTCCGTGTCTCAAGTGGCGTTCTATCCCTTGGGACGTGTATACTACTCACAGGAAACTGCACGTGGAAACGGCCATCTTTATAGCCATATTCCTTTCGCTATTTGTAGCCATTTCCCTTCCGCTAATCATGTTGGGAAAGGAATGGAAGGCAGCGCAGGAGAGGGCGCGCGCGCTCCGTATGGCTGAGCATAGGATGAATGCAAGACTCCTGAGACTCGACATTTGATGGGTTCCTAGAGGCTTACTCAACGTCTCGGCAAGCGTCCAATTTGAGCATTCGCAGAAGACAGTAGAGACCGCAGCACTCAAAGCTATGCCAACGCTCATCCGCCAAGAGCCGTGATTACGGTGACTTGGCCGTTCGTCTGACGCTCACGTTTCGTACCCGCTGAAGTATTCATCGGACGGTCTGCCCCACCGGATGCCTAACGGAGAATCTGGTCGAGCGCGGGCGTTTCGGTCTTGGGCAGCGTGACGCCAAGCAGGCGCGCGAGAGTAGGCGCGACGCTGGTGTTCTGAATATGGTCGAGCGTCACGCCGTTGCGAATCCCGTAGCCATTTGCGATGAACAGAGCCTGCATGTCCGGATCGGTATTTGGATAGCCATGCGAACCGACGGTGTGCGGCGCCTCGCCGACGACCGGGCCATCGCCAGTACCACCGGAAAAACCATAGTCCGTCTTGGCGAAGACAACTAAGTTGGCCATTTGCGGATCTTTCTCCGGAAGCGGGAATCCGAGTGGCGGATATTCATCCTCGCCTGCAATGTGGGCGACGCCTTCGGTTTTTTCGAACAAGCCGCGGAGCTTGTCCAAAATCTGTTTCTGATTTTTGTACGCGACGTAAATCATGGCGCTGCCGCCTTCGGGAATGGCCTGCACTTCGTCGGGGCTGAGTTTCGCTTTGGCGAGCAGGTTCTTGAGAAAGATTTGCTTGTGCACTGCTTTGAAGCCGTGGTCGGAAACGACGAAGAAAGTGGTGCGGCCATCCATGCCCGACTCTTTAACGGCATCGACCAGTTGCTTTACACGGCTGTCGAGGAATGCCACGGCATCATAGGCGGCGAGCGTCTTAGGCCCGTAGTTATGATGCGTGGAATCGAGCGTCAGCAGATGGAACAGCAGTAGATTGGGCTTGTGCCGGCGAATGAGATAAGCGCCGGCATCGGTCCAAATCTGATCGCGCCAGACGATGGTGGGCTTATTTTGGAGATCGCTCGCGTTGAGCGCATGATTGGCGATCATTTCTTTGACGAGCGGATCGGAAGCAGTAGCACGTTCGGGGAAAGCCCACGTGATGGTGGGCGCATCATTGATGGCCACCCAATCCACTTGCGCCGTAGTGAGGCCGGCGTTATGCGCGATGTCATAGAGCGTCTGGCAATGAACCATTTGTGTTTTCGGGATGGTGTAATCCACCTTGACGGAGAGCGGATCGTCCTTGCGGACGAGCGTTCCGTTGTAAAGCAGACCATGATCGGGCGGTTTGAGGCCGGTAACCAGTGTTGTGTGATTCGGCCAGGTCCAGGTGGGGTTGATGGGCTGCATCTCCTTGGCCCAGGACCCACCATGCATCAAGCTGCGCAAGGTCGGCGCAGGCAGGTGAGGGTCGGCGAGATAGTAGGCCGGGAATCCATCGAGGCTGATGACGACGACCATGCGGTCTTTCGCCGCCAGATTGGAAGATTGCGATCCGTCTGAGCACGCCGCCAGAAGGCACAGCAACAAGGAAACGAACGTGAAGCGGAAGAAGTTGGATATGTTCATAAGCCAGGGTTAGTGAGTGGAAAGAGGTTTACTTACGTACGCCGCAACAGCACGAGCGGCTTTGGTTTCGATACCGGGCTTTTGCAGGAAGCCAAGGTCGCGGAACCAATCTATAAAACGGAATTGCCACGTGCCGAAGGGCATGTTGTTGCGATCTGTCAATCCGGCGGTCATGTGGCTGCCATCCGGCAATGTCTGGCCGGGGTGAGTTCCGTGTCCATAGATATGCATTTCAATATTCGGTACAGAGAGCGCGAGCATCGTATTGAAATATTCGATCGCCCAGACGGCGTGAACCCGATCGCCCGATCCGCCGCAGACGGTGAAAGAAGGAGGGACATTGCGCGGGACAGGAGGAGCAACGCGCCCGTGAGCGAAAGGCGACGGGCCAGGGTAAATGATGCCGACGAAATCGAGCCGGGATGTGATGCCCGCCAGAGGATCGTTGGACGAGTTGTTCTTTTTGTCGAATTCATCGAAGAGAACAGACGCGGCGGTTGTTAGTTCGGCGCCGGCGGAGAAACCCATCATGCCGATCTTGTTGGGATCAATATTTAGTTCGCGGGCATGGGCGCGAACGAGGCGGATAGCCTGGAGCGCATCGTTCACTTCGTCTGTTTGTGGATTATATCCATCGCTGCGCAGACGGCTGCGCAGGATGATCGTGTTGACGCCGTAGTTATAGAAGAAGGGAACGAAATCGGCAGCCTCGCCGCCGACATTCAGCGTTCGATGGCCGCCGCCGGCGACGAGGATGATGGCGGCTCCGGTGTTGATGCCGCGATCCACAGTATGAATTTCGATGGATGGGTTGTGAATATTAACAATGCTGTTGATTCGCCCCGGTACCGATGCGTTCATGTTGTAGCGCTCCGGTTCGCGGACGCGCGAGTTGTTGAGGAAGGTCGAGCCGGGCGGATAGAGCGGCACGACAATACCACCGGGCAGAATGGGTTGCGGCGCATAGGGAGCGTTGGTTTCCGGGCCCGGCGTTGGCACATTCAATGGCGCCGGCAGTGGGGGCAGCGGAGCGCGGCTTGACGTGTTTTGGGCGACCAGGAGGAACGGGAGCATGAGGGGCAGCAACGATAGCAATTTTTTGGGCATCTGCGACATTGTATAGAGGAGGAAACTTTGCCTACCACCGACGAACGAACGCTAGAAGATCTTTGTATCAACACGATTCGATTTTTATCCGCGGATGCGGTGCAGAACGCGAACTCGGGACATCCCGGCATGCCGATGGGAGCCGCGGCGATGGCCTATACGTTATGGACGCGGTATTTGAAATTCAACCCGAAAGATCCGAATTGGATTGACCGCGACCGTTTCGTTTTGTCGGCGGGACATGGCTCGATGCTGCTCTACAGCCTGCTTCACTTAACGGGCTACGATCTGCCGCTCGATGAGTTGAAGCATTTCCGCAAATGGGGCAGCAAGACACCGGGGCATCCGGAACGCGGGCACACGGTCGGAGTTGAAGTGGCGACCGGGCCACTGGGGCAGGGCTTTTCGAACGGCGTCGGTTTGGCGATCGCGGAGGCATGGCTTGCGGCGCGCTTCAACCGGCCGGGCCACGAGATTGTGAATCACTACACGTACTCGATCTGCGGCGACGGCGATTTGATGGAAGGTGTGACGCAGGAAGCCGCTTCGCTAGCAGGGCACCTGCGATTGGGAAAGCTGATCTATCTCTACGATCAGAACCACATCTCGCTGGCAGGCGGAACAGACCTTACGTTTACGGAAGATGTCGCGAAGCGTTTTGATGCCTATGGCTGGCACACGGAGCATGTAGCGGACGGCAACGATACGGAAGCGGTAGCGGCGGCGATTGAGAAGGCGCAGCGGGAAGACCGGCGCCCATCGTTGATTCTGGTACGGACACATATTGGTTACGGAAGTCCGAAGAAGCAAGACACGTTTGAGGCGCACGGCAATCCGCTCGGTGAAGAAGAGCTACAGGCGGCGAAAAAAGCGCTGGGCTGGCCGACGATGGACAAATTTTATTTGCCGGAAGACGCGGTGAAATTTTTCCGCGATGCGGGCGGCAAAGGCGCGAAGGTCCAGAGCGGCTGGCAGCAAAAATTTGACGCGTATAAGAAGGACTTTCCGAGCGAAGCAGCGGAGTTTGAGCAATTCGCCAGCGGGAAGTTGCCATCGGAATGGGATGCGGATCTTCCGAAGTGGAAGCCGGGCGACAAGCCGATTGCGACGCGAGCGGCCGGCGGGCAGGTGATGAACGCGCTCGCCAAACATATTCATAATCTGGTGGGCGGCTCGGCCGATTTGAATCCATCGACAAATACGGCATTGAAGGGCGAGGGCGATTTCCAGCCGACGGAATTTGGTGGACCATCGGTACAGGGCGCGGTGGGCAGCGCGTGGGGATACGCGGGCCGGAACGTGGCGTTTGGCGTACGCGAGCACGCGATGGGCGCGGCCGTAAACGGGATGGCAGCGCACGGTGGTCTGCTGCCGTATAGCGCGACATTTTTGGTGTTCTCCGATTACATGAAGCCGGCCATACGGCTAGGGGCGCTGAGCAAGTTGAAGGTGTTTTATGTGTTCACGCATGACAGCATCGGAGTAGGAGAGGATGGACCAACGCACGAGCCCATTGAGCAACTGGCGGGCCTACGCGCGATTCCGGGACTGAATGTTGTTCGTCCAGCGGACGCGACAGAGACGGCGGAAGCATGGACGGTGGCGATTCAACACGATGGGCCAACGCTGTTCGCACTAAGCCGGCAGAATTTGGCGCATCTGGATCGAAGCAGCGCCAAGGGCGGAGTTGCCAACGGCGCGTATATTCTTTCGGAAGCCGAAGGCGGCAAGCCGGATGTGATTCTGATCGGCTGCGGATCGGAAACGGCGCTTTGCGTGAAGGCGCAAGAGCGGTTGAAAAATTACGGCGTGAAAGCGCGCGTGGTGAGTATGCCTAGCTGGTATTTATTTGACGCGCAGGACGCGGGATACCAGGAGAGCGTTTTACCGAAAGCGATTAAGAAGCGCGTGACGATTGAAGCCGGAGCCCGGCTCGGATGGCACCGGTTTGCGACGGAAGAAGGCACCGTGATCGGGATCGATCACTATGGCGCATCCGCTCCTGGAGACGAAGTTATGCGGAATTTTGGATTCACGGCTGAGCATGTGACGGCGGCGGCGCTGCGACTGGTTGGGAAAAACAAAGAAGCGGATGGCGAATACAAAGGCGGCGAGACATCGTTCGAGCCGACATCGCCCCAGGCGGGGCATTCGTAGGAAGCCCAAGCCCGCCAGAAGGCCGGGTCCGGAACGGCGTGAGACGCCGTTTGCAGGGCGCGGCCTTGCCCCACTAAAGCAAAATCATCTCGACTATGCCGGAGTTCGCAATCGAGGCCGACGTACTACTCTAACCTTGCCGCTCTTTCCTCCACCACAGAAGAACCGATCGCCGCCGTTCGACTCAAGTCCTGACACAGAGACTCCATTAGGCATTTCCACTTTTTCAAGGACCTCTCCGGTTCGAGGATCGATGTGCCTTAAATCGCTCTCGTCGCCTTCGAGAGTGGCGTGCCAAAGGTCTCCGTCGATCCAGGTGACTCCAGTAACAAAACGATCGGAGTGAATCGTACGGAGAATCGCGCCATTCTCCGGGTTAATCTGATAAATCTTTCTTCCCCGGTAGTTCCCCACCCAAAGCGACCCTTCGGCCCAGGCGAGCCCTGAATCGTTACCGGCTCCGGGCGCGGGAATAGTAGCGAGTACTTGACCGCTCTTAGGATCGATTCTCTGGATGCGATCCTCAGCGATCTGAAACAGGTGCCGGCCATCGAAAGCTGTCCCCGCATGCGCGGCGACTTCAATGGAGCGCACTAACTCTCCACTTTCGGGGTCGAAGACGTTCAGCTTGTCTCCGGAGGCGAACCAGACCTGCTGACCGTCATACGTAACTCCGTGGATGTGATCGGCGCTTGGAAAGAGGCCATACTCGTGAACGATTTCCGCGGTTGATGTTTTCATACTTCCACTATTAATCGATAAGCAGAGGTGATGGGAGTAACAAAGTCGTCGTGAATCCCGGTACTGAAGAAATTGTCCAACGGCGGGCCCTGCCACGGCCGAATGACTGCACCTTTCCCGCCGCCGCGAGTGAGTCGAGGGCTCTCTGCACGGTACGCTGGCTTGCACCGAGAGCAATCGCCAGAGCTGAGCTCGACCACGGCTCGCCATCGGCGAGGAATGCGAGAACCGCCCCATTCTCGTCTTCGACAGGGCGCGCCAGCACAATCACCTCGTTTGTAGACCGAGGCGCGAGCATAAACCCTCTCTTCGTCGCAACAATACCGGCCAGCGGCCGAAGCAGCTTGCGAAGCCGGCCGATTTCGACTCGCAGCCGCATGCGATGCGATTCGTCGACGAATCTTGCGCCGAATGCACGGGCAAGGAGTCGATCTCTTGCAACGTCACCGGGCCATACTTCACCAAGCGCGCGAGCGAGCGCGAACAACACCGGACGGGTTACGAGCGAAACAATAACTCGCGTATCGCGCACGACATTCCGGCACGCATCTATGACAAGCGCACTGGAAGCTAGCAGTGCCTCAACCTCTTCCAACAGAACCGGCCGCTCCTGGTCCTTTGCAATCAGGAGCGCCGCCGGCGTTTGCAGCAGGCGGAATGCGCTCTCTACCTCCGCCGTTAAAGGGGGAATGTTTGCTTGCCGCGCGGCGTGTTCGGCACAAGCGAGCGCAGCGCGCGCCTCTTTCGTCCGTAAGCGGCGCACCGCAATCCCCGCGACTACGAGTTCATAGGCTGCTCTCGACGCTGGTGGAAAGGGTGTCGGGTCAAAATCGGCAAGCAAACGCTCCGCCTCGTTCAATTGTCCAATTAAGAGATGGCGCCGGACTTCAAGATATCGTGCATGCGCGGCGTTTGCCCAGTCGCGGTGTTTTTCGAGTGTCACCCGCGCACCGTCGAGGGCCTTTGCCGGCCAACCCAGATCGCGCGCTGCGAGCGCGACCTCGGCTTCAGCGACCATGCACCTCGCTCGCGCTACGGATTCTCTCGGGCTGAAAGCGCGCGCCGCTCTTCGCAGAAGCTCTTTTGCTCGCGCGAAATCGCCGAGCTGCGCCATTGCGATGCCTCGGAGAGCAAGTGCCGGCGCATCGTCGCGCAGAGCGACTCGCTTCAAGGCGCCGAGGGGATCGCCCGAGGCCAGAGCCCGTGCCGTGGCTGTGATCAGCGAATCCATTCTGATCTAAGCACGTTACGAGGTGGACAGGCGGAATAAGACTCCGTCACAAACCATGACGCGAATCCCGCCACACTTGTCACTCCCAGGTCACTAAACACCTATACCAATATTTGTACATGACCATCAAACATCTGGTCACACTGAGCGAATTGAACTAAATTTTATAATAAGGCGATGACCACCGAGAAAGAGCAGACAATTAAGGCGCGTCCGATCGTGTCGCGGCAGGAATGGGAAGCTGCGCA
>Ga0134125_10000909_pt1 | contig 37899 bp, 33 predicted proteins | sample KB31751_FD_96464 | JGI IMG/M metagenome (GOLD analysis project Ga0134125, IMG submission 96464) | Terrestrial soil microbial communities with excess Nitrogen fertilizer from Kellogg Biological Station, Michigan, USA - KB3-175-1 | ecosystem: Environmental > Terrestrial > Soil > Unclassified ...
TGCAATATTTTTCCGGCAACCGTGGTTATATTCTGGTTGAGATTGGCGAAGAGACTCGAGTGACCGAAGGTAAGAAGCTGCACTCTTTGCTTTTGCAAGACGGTTACTTGCGAATTTATTTACCGCCCAAAGAAACAGCGAAAGTCACTGCCACAAAAAATGCGAAGGCAAAAAAAGTTTCTAAAAAGTCAGCACCCATCGCCGAAGAAAAAATCGCAGCTCAGTTTTCTGCTGTGACCAAAGAAGAGGTCGGGCAGATTGTTGAGATCAGCGAGCCCGCGATGATCAAAAAGGGACTTCCCAAAGAGACCTTCTTTTTGGTGATCGATCGCACTAGCTTTTCCAAAGAAGAGATGGGTCGTCTGGCGGACTCGCTCACGCAAGCTTACGAAGCCTCAGTGAAGTACAATACGGGTGTTGTGAATCGTCATTGCTCAGTGATGACCGTCGATGGCCAAAGATTAAAACTCAGCGAAGAAAATTCGTGCCCGATTTGTGGCTACACGCCGCCACCGATTTCTTCGCGACTTTTTTCTTTCAATAGCCCCATTGGTGCTTGCCCAACGTGTAAAGGCTTTGGAAATATTTTGGAGTTAGATGAAGCCAAAGTGATTCCCAATCCCAATTTGTCGATTGCGCAAGGAGCTTTGCATCCCTTCACCATGCCCAGTGCAGAGACTGATAAAAAACAGCTCACCATTTATTGTCGCAAAACTAAAATTGATCTGCATTCGCCATGGAAAGATCTGCCAGCCGAGCAAAGAAAACGTCTTTGGAACGGCGATAAAGACTTTTTTGGCGTGCGCGGCTTGTTTGAATACCTTGAAGAACTCAAATACAAAATGCATGTGCGCGTTTTTATTGCTCGCTATCGCAGTCCTTTTTTATGTCCTGATTGCAAAGGTTCAAGACTTCGCAAAGAAGCCCATTGTGTTTTAATTCAAGATAGCAGCATCGATGACTTTTCAAAAATGACCATCGAAGAGCTTCATCAAAAGTTTTTAGATATGAAGTTGTCACGAGCACAAGCTGAAGTCGCCGATGAGGTCTTTAAACAAATCCGCGCTCGTCTGGAATTTTTGCTTCGCGTGGGCGTTCATTATCTAACTCTCAACCGGGAAACTCGCACGCTCTCAGGTGGTGAGTATCAGCGTTTGATGCTGGCGAATCAATTGGGCATGGGCCTTTCGCAAGCTTTGTATGTGCTCGATGAGCCTACGGTGGGTTTGCATCCCAGGGACAATGATCGCCTGATTTCGATTTTGAAAGATCTTAAAGAACTTGGAAATACTTTGGTGATCGTTGAGCACGATCATGACGTCATTAAAAATTCTGAGAATATTATCGAGATGGGACCCGGCAGTGGATATCTCGGTGGAGAAGTTGTTTACTCAGGGCCAACAAAAGATTTTTACAAATCCAGCAAATCAAATACAGTGGCCTATTTAAAATCGAGTAAAAAAGAAACCGGCTTTAAATCCGCCCGTCCCGTTGAAATTGAAACTTATAAATATAAAATCGAATTGACCGGAGCTAGCGGTCACAATTTAAAAAATCTCGATGTTGCCATTCCTCTTCACCGATTGGTCGCGATCACTGGCGTCAGTGGCTCTGGAAAATCGACTTTGGTGACAAAAACTTTGTATCCAGCATTGGCGCGTGCTTTGGATTTAGAATATTTACCGGTTCAAGAGTATAAAACTATCAAAGGCACTGACAATATCAAAAACGTTTTGTTGATTGATCAATCGGCCATCGGAAAATCAGCGCGCAGCTCGCCGATCACTTATTTGAAAGCCTTCGATGCCATTCGTAATATCATGTCTGCCGTCCCTGAGTCGAAATTTCGTGGCTATACTCCTGGAACTTTCAGTCTCAATGTGGATGGCGGAAGATGTCCGTCGTGCAAAGGGACCGGCTATGAAGAAATCGATATGATGTTTATGGATAACGTCATCATTCCTTGTGATGTTTGTGATGGAAAAAAATATCGCAATGAAATTTTAGAAATTCAGTACAAAGGAAAAAATATCTTTGAGATCTTGTCGATGACTGTGGCTGAAGCGATGAACTTTTTTGTCGCTCACCCCAACATTCGAAAACCTTTGAGCGTGCTAAAAGAAGTGGGCCTGGATTATCTGCAACTTGGACAACCCGCAGGCACGCTGAGTGGTGGCGAATCTCAAAGGCTGAAAATCGCCAAGGAATTGTCACAGATTCAGCAAAAATCGACTCTTTATATCTTGGATGAACCCACCACGGGGCTGCATTTCCGCGAAGTCGACCTGCTGATGAAGGTTTTAAACAAGCTGATTGATGCCGGCGGCAGTGTTATCGTTGTCGAACACAACCAAGATGTGATACGAGGGTCAGACTATATCATTGATTTAGGCCCGGAAGCAGGCGCCAAAGGTGGCAAAATTGTTGCTGAAGGCTCTCCGGAAGAAGTGATTAAGAATAAAAAAAGCCTCACGGGGCAATATTTGAAACGGTATATTGAAGGCGTATGATTTCTCCTGAAGTAAAAAAGATTCTCCGCGAACTTATTCCATTTAAAAAAACTTTGATCATCGTGGCCATTGCTGGCCTCATCATGGGCGCAACAAATGCTCGTGTTCTCATGTTATCAAAAGACTTGATGGACTCACTGAATGCCGCCACCACAGGTCCGCTGCTGCGAAAAGGACTTTTGGTGATCGCCCTGACTTTCGTCGGCGGCATCGCCAGATATTTTAACGTCTACATGATGAATTTTGTGGGCGAGCAAGTGACGCAAAATATTCGTCATCGTCTGCAAAGAAAATTCATGAATCTCAACTTGGCATTTCACAATTCATTTTCAGCAGGCTCTGGCGGATTGATTTCACGAATTCTTAATGACATTGTCGTGATTCAAAATGGCCTGCGCATGTTTGCAGATTTTTTCTCTCAACCGGTGATCTTTTTTGCGCTGATTTTTTGGATGTTCTATCTTAACTGGAAACTGACGGCCTGCATTTTTATTGTTCTGCCGCTGATTCTTTGGTTTTTGCGCCAAATTTCAAAAACCATCAAGATTCATAGCCTGAAAGGTCAGGAAGATCTCGAGAAAATCACTTCGACGATCAAAGAAAGTCTTGATGGTGTTCGCATCATACAATCTTTCAATCTCGAAGATGAGATGTCGAATCGCTTCCTGCGTGAATCTGATGAGTACTTATCTTCTCGTAAAAAAATTCATCAACGAGTTGAAGTCGCCGGTCCCGTCACCGAATTTATCGCGACCGCAGTGACGGTCGGAATTTTGGTGTACTTAGGCTCTTTGATTGCCGCCAAGCAAGCCACTATCGGCGATTTCGTCGGATATGTGGCAGCCATTCTCGGAGTCAATCCACCGATTAAGAAAATTCAGGAATCCTACGTCCGCATTCAAGAAACCATTGTCGCTGCCAAACGCGTTTACTCGCTTTTAGATCAAGACAGTGAAGTGCCACAAACTCAAGCCACTCAGGCTTTTCCAAAGGATTGGAAAACGATCACTTATAAAAATGTTTCGTTTTCTTATGGCAGCGAGCGCATCTTAAAAAATATCAACCTCACCATTCATCGCGGTGAAGTGATTGCTTTTGTCGGCGCCAGCGGCTCTGGCAAATCAACTCTGGTGAATTTGCTGGAAAGATTTTTCGACCCGACCGAAGGCGAAATTCTGATCGACAATATTCCAACTCACCATATCCAATTGAAAGATCTTCGCGCCAATGTGGCCTTAGTCACCCAAGATGTGTTTTTATTTAGCGACACCGTGGAGCGAAATATTTGGGCTGGCGATTTCTCGAAGAAAAAAGATGGCGTCACTTCAGCGGCGCAAAGTGCAAATGCTCATAACTTCATTACCAAACAAGGCGGCTATCAATATAAAGTCGGCGATCGTGGCAATCTTCTTTCTGGCGGAGAAAAACAGCGCGTGAGTATTGCTCGAGCCATTTTTAAAGATGCTCCGATCCTGATTTTAGACGAAGCAACGAGTGCTCTGGATTCAGCCAGTGAGATCGAAGTTCAAAAAGGGCTTGATCATTTGATGGAGGGCCGCACGGCTCTGGTGATTGCTCACCGCCTCTCGACTGTCGCAAAAGCAGACAAAATTATTGTCATGCGAGCTGGCGAAATTATCGAAACAGGATCGCATCAGGATCTTTTAAGCCAAGCTGGCGAGTACGCAAATCTGCATAATCTACAACGAACCTAGACTTTCATCGAACCAGGCCAAGGTCTGGAATTATTGAAAAATTGCCGCGCGCTTCTCACTTTGAAACGCGCTGGTGAAAACTTTTTGGATATCTCTCAAGCTTGTCCAAACTTTTGACGACAAGAATTCTGACAGGACTGACAGTTTTCTACGCAATTGTAAGGAGAAATCCGATGATTAATTGGGACGAGTTTGAACATATACATGTCATTAAAAGACTGCGACATATCTTAAGTTCATGGTGGAATGTCGACGTTATCTTTACCGACGAACGCGGTGTCATTAAAGGTCTCGACAATAATAAATCACCTTGGGCAAATCCTGCGATTGGCTTTTTGGTTGGTAAAGAACCAACGCAAACGAGCATTGCAGAGATGGTCACAAAAACAATCGACGATCTACGCATGTCAGACAATCGCTATTCTCTGAAAAAATGGGACATGGCGGGTTTTGATGTGGGTGTATTTCCGATCATGATCGAAAATGATTTTATGGGCACAGTGATTGCGATGGGCTTCTTCAAAGACCCAAGCGTTCCTCAGCGCCTCCCCGAAGTTCGTGATCGCCTTGCGGCTTTTGGAGCACCTGGCGATATGATCGAAAAATCTCTCGCAAAGTTTAAACACTTGGATGACAACGACCGCGGTCACTTTTGTGAAATCTGTGATTTGGTGGCGCAAGAGGTTGTGACTCTTCATCTGGAAATCACTCGTCGCGAGGATCGCATTCGCGAACTCAACAAAGAGCTCGGCAGTCGTTACAAATATGACAACATGATCGGGAAATCAAAACCGATGCAGTCGTTGTATGCACTGCTTGATAAAATTAAAAATGCAGATTCGACAGTCCTCATTCAAGGTGAAAACGGAACGGGTAAAGAGTTGATCGCGAAAGCGATTCACTACAACTCGGCTCGCAAAGATAAAACCTTTGTGATTCAGAACTGCTCGGCCTTCAATGATAATCTTTTGGAATCAGAGTTGTTCGGTCACGTGAAGGGATCGTTCACTGGTGCCTTGAAAGATAAAAAAGGTCTCTTTGAAATCGCTGATAAAGGAACTTTCTTTCTTGATGAGATTGGTGATACATCGCCAACAATGCAGGTCAAACTTCTGCGTGTTCTGCAAGAAGGAACTTTCAATCCAGTGGGTGCGACGGAAACAAGAAAAGTGGATGTGCGAATCGTTGCGGCAACAAACAGAAATCTCAAAGAGATGGTTGAGCAAGGAACATTCCGTGAAGACTTGTATTATCGTTTGAACGTGATCAACCTTCGCGTTCCACCACTTCGTGAGCGCAAAGAAGACATTCCTCTTTTGGCGGAATTCTTCTTGCAAAAAGCGTCTGAAAATAATGGTGCAAAACACGTGGCTTTGACCAAACGTGCTTTGGAAAAATTGTATGATTATCCATGGCCCGGAAACGTGCGTGAATTACAAAATGAAATGGAACGCTTGGTGGTATTGTCTGGAGAAGATTCAAAAATTCTCCCAGAGATGCTGTCTGGTAAAATCATTGAGACCAGTGAAAAATCAAAAGTTCAAGGGGCTCGTCTGCAAGGTAAACTGAAAGACGCTCTGGAAGACTTAGAAAGAGAAATGATCCGCGAGGGTCTGCGCCGCACCGGTTGGAATAAATCCAAACTGGCGAAAGAGCTTGGCATCTCACGCGCGGGTTTGATTATGAAAGTTGAAAAGTACGGTCTCGATAAACGTAAGATCGCACGATAATTTTTACTGATCAGAAATTAGTCACTGAATACATTTAAAAAGCGAAAACGCCTGGCCTGAAAAGCCGGGCGTTTTTGTATTTCTTTCTGGACTGACTCAAAGATCACAGTCCTTCCTCTGCATAAAATCGTCCCAACTCAAACACAAGCCACAAAGACCAGCGACAATTCTCGGCACACGACTTGTATTATGGAAACCTGAACAACGTGGTGCTCAGGGGTTGAGACCACCAAAAATGGGTTGGGTAAAATGATTCAGGAAATGATGAAATTAGCATCGATTGTACGACTGAAAGGCATTTTAAAATCACGCTATGGTAAGGGTATGGAGATCACCACAATGGTGGACTCCACTGAAATTCCTCGAGGAGAGACTTATCTCCTCAGAGGAAGTTCGTTATTAATTCCAGTGATGGTCAATGATCAATATTTAGCGACGGCCATCATTCCTCATGCTGAAGATATCTCTGAAACAGATCGCCAAGCGATCAGCTATCTCGTGAAAATGGTGCTCGAGCCCGAGTTCTATAGTTGGTATTTGGATCAAATGACTCACAATTCTTTGCATTCTCATTTATCGACAGAGGACATTGTTTCGATCCATCTGCCTTTTGATTTGCGAGATTCTGTATTTCAAGAGCCGACTTCTGATTTATCATTTAACGAGCACTCTTCGGTGTCGATGATCGATGATGGAACCAATGTTTTATTTTTGGAAGCTCATTCACCGATGCAAATTCAGAAAGTCGCTGTCGATATCCATGAGGTTTCTGAGCGCTGGGCTTATCTCCGATTTCAAGATGTGAAAGATCAGATTCAATCAGCGCAAGATTTAACGGGTCTTGGATCTTTGACCTTATTTATTGAAGATATTTTAACCGTGAGTGATTTCCACCGTGAAATGATCGCTGACTATTTGAAGGTGACTCATTCCAAAGATGAGCCTTTGCTTTTGATTGGGAGCGCGACCACTTTGCAGGATCTGCAAGCTCATGACATGCTTCACCCAGACCTCGCCCAAATTCTCGAGACTCACCGCCTGGAAATCGATCGGCTTCCACGCACTCGGGATTTGTTCCGCGAGGCCATCGAAATGGTTCTGTAGTTGCAATTTGCGAATGGCTTTGTCACCATAGATGACATATGCAAGCCATTCGCTCAGAACATCTTGAAGAAAATTTCAGTCGATTTTTAAAAAACCATTATGGCAGCGAAGACTTTCGCGTCTATCAACTGGCGGGCGATGCGTCCAATCGACACTACTATCGGGTGATTTTTCAAAATCAATCCTGGGTTCTGATGAGTTGGGAACCCTTTGATCCAAACAATTACCCGTTTCTGTCCGTCCTCCATCATTTTGCCAAACATAAAATCAATGTTCCTGAAGTTGTCGCCATGGATGCTAGCCTTGGCCTGGTTCTTTTGGAAGATTTAGGTGACCTGACTTTAGAAAGAAAATTTTGGGAAAGTCAGGAGCAAGAAGCATCACTCCCCTATTACGAAAAAGCTCTCGATGAAATTGTCAAAATTCATTTTCGAGCAACGGCCGATAAAGGTCCCTGCACTGCCTTTCATATTCAATTTGATGTTGAGAAATTTCTTTGGGAAATGAATTACGGCAAAGACAATCTCCTTTTAGGAATGTGCAAATTCAAAATGAATGAAAAAACTCAGCTTGAGCTCGACAAAGCTTTTCTTGATATCTGTGAGAAGTTGCACAGCGAACCGAAGTACATTGCTCACCGCGATTATCACTCGCGAAATCTGATGATCAAATTTGATGAAATGCGCGTGATTGATTTTCAAGATGCTCGAATGGGGCCGATTCAATATGATCTTGTCAGCCTAGTGAGAGACTCTTATGTGAATATCAACGACGACATGGCTGAGAAGCTAATTCAAATGTATTTGCTCAAAGCCAAATCTTATTTGCCGAAGGATTTTTCGCGCAGTCATTTTGACGAGGTTTATGAGCTACAAACAATTCAGCGCTGCTTCAAAGCTTGTGGAAGTTTTTCGAGCTTTTATAATCTTCGCAACGACACTCGTTACTTAAAATATATTTCTCATACACTTAAACGAGTGATAAAAAGTCTCTCCGAATTTTCTCAGTATAAAGTTTTTACGGACGTTCTCATCGACTCGGGCGCTTTGGAAAGAAAGTACGACATTTTATGAATGTGATGATTTTGGCGGCTGGCGAGGGCACAAGACTTCGCCCCTACACTTTGCAAACGCCAAAACCAGCCATTCCTTTTTTGACAGTGCCACTGGCTTGCTATTCCTTAGCTCTCTTAGAAAATATCAAAGTCGACCATCTTGTCGCTAATACTTTTCATCTTCCAGATCAAATTGAAAAACTTTTTCGCCACTTGAATTTTTCTTACCGTCGACTTTTCTTCAGTGAAGAGAAAGAACAGATTTTGGGAAGTGGCGGCGGCATTCACAAAGCCGAATCATCTCTTTCTGACGATGACTGTTTTCTGGTGATGAATGGCGACGAAGTGATTCTTCCGTCTTCACCAGGGCTTATTCAAGAAATGCTCGAGTATCATCGCTGGCACAAAGGCCTTGCTACTTTATTGGTGATGGACCATCCCGAAGTCGGCAAAAAATTTGGCGGTGCTTGGACAGAGAAGAACGGCAATATCAACAAAGTCGTCTGCTTTTCAAAGACAGTTCCATCTGAGACAATGAAAGGTCATCACTTTCTCGGAGTGATGATTCTCTCGAAAAGAATTTTTTCATACTTTAAAGATCAAGTCGTCGAAGAAAATATTCTCTATGAAACTCTAGCAAAGGCCATGAGCCTCGGCGAAGAAGTTTACGTTCATCGCACCAATCCTGTTTGGTTTGAAACGGGAAACCCAACCGACTTTCTCACTGCCACTGAATTTTGTACAAACTCACTTCAAGAATTTTTAGATAAATCTGAAAAACCATACTGGCTAGATTTTTTGACTCAGACGATTCAGCTTTGGTCAGAAGATCACTGCGTGATCGAAAAAGACCGACCCGGCCTTGAAGAGAAAATTCTGAAACTCACTAGAAAAATTAAACCTGCGTAAACTGAGCGGACTATCCCGATCCGCTCGTCCTTGGCCACTTCCTTCTCAGGTTGTCATCCCATCTTGAGACGGTACACGCTGAAGAAAATTTGAGACCTCGAAGACGTTACTGAAATAAATCCCGAAGCCTCTGGATTATTTCGAGAATGAGCAGAACTAGACCGAATACAACTTTAGCGGCTCTTAAAATCCGACGAAACCTACTTTGGCTTAGTAGTTTCATGGCAATCTCCTGGTAATGAGAAATCCATGACCAAAAAGCGAGATCGGGAAGTCCGATTTCGCTTTTTGCATTTTTAGGGCAATACCGATTTGCTATTGAATGAGAGCGCAGCCATCAGAGCGTCCGAAGGTCGAGCCATTTCAGTTTAAAAGGCCTCAACAACCTTACCCAAGGTCACAGCTTTTTTAGCGCCCGTGGTTTGCGGAATGTTCGATGGAATATTCCACAGCCGACAGGCGGCAAGCAGAGCAAAAGCTCCGCCTTCGATCGCACTCACCGGCCAATCCAGTTCTTCAGACGTGATAATTTCAGTGTGCGACAAATGATATTGAATGCGTTTTTTTAAATAACTGTTTTTTGCTCCGCCGCCACACAAAATCACCACATCGGGAAGCTTTGGACAAAGCTTTTGATAGGCTTCAGAAATCGAGCGTGCTGTGAGCTCTGTCAAGGTCGCCATTTTATCTTGTGGAAAAAGAGGACCCATCTTCACTTCAAAGTTGGCGAGAAAATTTTCACCAAACTGCTCACGTCCGCAACTTTTCGGCGGCTGGAGACTAAAATACTTTTCTGACTGAAGACTTTCTTCGACGATTTTTTCCGATGGAATTCCGCGGGCAGCAAATTTTCCTTCAGCATCATAACTGTGCTCACCCCGAGAGACTTTATTGATATAGAGATCCAGCAACATATTCGCAGGACCAGTATCAAACGCGCGCAGCACTTTGCTGTTTTGATCCATCAAAGTCAGATTACTGATGCCGCCTAAGTTATGCAGACTTAAAGTTTTCTTTGGAAAATGTTTTTGAAAAACCCATTGATGAAAGAGCGAAGCAATCGGTGCTCCTTGACCGCCATAAGCGAGATCTGCCACTCGAAAATCAGCGATCACCGGGATTTTGAATTCTGCCGACAAATACGAGGCCTCACCAATTTGCAAAGTCGCCGCCGGTGGCGCATGGAAAATAGTTTGGCCATGCAGTCCTATCGCATCGAATTTCCATTTTCTTTTTTTGGCGATCGGTTTTAAGTGCTCGACATACAAACGGCCCAGCTCATGATGAAGCTCGGCCACTTCAGCAACATTAAGTTCATGAGCAGTTGCTCTTTGCAGAAGACTTTTGAGATCTAAAGGAAAAGATCCAGAAGCTTGATCTAAAAACTCAATTTCCGCGCGCGATCCTTTTTTTTTGATTTTGCAAAAAACGTAATCGACACCATCCAGACTGGTGCCGTTCATGATGCCAACGACTCTTAGTTCTTTCTTTCGTGAAAGCTCAGAAAATCTCATACCCTTTTAGGATGCATGAGTTCTGAGCCTCTCACAAGAAGTAAGTTCTCAAGAATTATTGGAGGAAATTCCCGTTTCTTTCGTGCAATTGATATCGGCGATCAATCATGTTAAAAAGTGAATCTTGAGCGACACCGATCTGCTCGCCATTAAAAGATTTCGACATTCCAGCCACTTGCGCCGGATCACGATTGACTCCCAGATTTTGTTTCATAGATGCCGCCTTCAGTGCTGAGCCAAATCCTGCCATCCCATTCGCATTCACTCCTGCGGTTTTCGATCCACCAGCGACGCCATCAAACAGACTGCCCGAAGCATCTGCTCCTCGAGACGCTGCCAATTTTTTGCCCGCAGCCTCTGCCTGTCCCATGATATTTTGAAAACCTTTGATGTCACTGGCAGAGTATCCTGCCGCCTGCATCGCTGCTGGCGAAGACAAATTAGCCGCATTGATCGTTTGACCATTCGGGCCTGTTGCAATTCCCGTCGAAGGATCAACATTCCATCCTAACGCTTTCAACTTGCTGATTGAGCCTTGCGCATTTTGCCAAGCAGGATCTTGATTGTACGCAACTGCCGAAAGGCCATTGCCGTTAGTACCAGTCGCCGATGCCCCAGAGCCCGTTGAAGCTCCCGCCGTCGGATCTGTTGTTGCCGCCACAGTTCCATCGGATTGATTTTTTGCTGTCATCATATAACCAGTGACCATGATGGCAGCAAGAGTTCCCGCCACCCACATTGGACAACTGAGACCTAATGCGCAGGCTGTATTTTCTGAAATACAACAAGCAGCTGCATTATAACCCGCGTAAGCTGTCGCTCCGATTCCTGCAATGATGCCGATATTATTATTACCACTCGAAGATTTTCCGGCGGATTGAATGCCCGATGAGTTCGTCACAATCGGAGTATATCCTCCCGCCGCCGACGTCTCTGTCGTCGTTGCCGCTGGTGTTGTCGCTACCGGAGCCGTAGAAGTTGCTCCGTTATTAGATGTCATTGCATCAGCACCATAAGTTGCAGTTCCAGTCGAATTGCTGGGCGGCAAAGTCGGCGCTGTCGAGACTGTCCCAGGACTTGAAGTCCCTCGCAGTTGTGCAAAAGATGACGTCGAAGTGATCGTAAAAATAATTGCCATAAACCATTTCATCTTTTGCATAATTACTCTCCCATCAGCGTGGATTTATTTTCCGAGTAACGCTCATTAATTTTTTCCCAATTTGATTTTGAACCAGCGCTGGTCACTTGACCACCGGCCGCTGTCTGACTTGCCAAAGCTCGCGAAGGATCTTTGGCAGCTCCTGGCATGTAAGCCCTGTAAGCAGATCCATCACCATTAGCGCCGCCGCGACGAGATCCACCGCCACCACCATCGCCATCAAATCCAGAGAGAATATTTGGATTCAAAGAATTCTTTTTATCCGCCGTTGCCGCTTTTGCCGCCGTCGCTGCCGCCGACATTCCATCTCCCGCAATCGCTCCGCCACCACCACCGCCAGGTGTTGAACCATCCGCCGCAGTTGGAGCCGCCGCATTTCTCAGAGCAGAATTAAGACCTGCACCTGAAGCCGCTGGTAACACAGTCGCAGTGGTATTCGATGAAGCCGTCGTCGCTCCAAAACTCGGAGAACTATACGACGACCCATACGCCGTCGCCCCAGGACATCCCGGAGAATTCGGAGAAGAGTTACAAATACAAGTCGGATTCGTAGCATTGGCCGCATTCGAGCAATCAACACCCTTGATACAAAGTGGATTTGTCGAACTCCCATTCGCCGCCGTCGTCGCCGTGCAAGCCGCACTCGGATCAGTTGTTTGATTTTGGCAAGAAGCTCCGAGCGCAGATCCCGCGATAACTCCGGCGAGGCCATAAGCCGCATCTTTCAAATTTTTCTTCATCGAAGTCGTACAGGCGTTCTTAACCATCATATCAGCATTGTAAAGATCCATGCTTGCTCCGGCAGTGGCAGAAGCAGCAGCCTGTGCTTTTTCAGCGGCTGTATTACACACATTTTCACAATAAAACCCCGCAGCTCCGCAAGCCGTATTATATGCCATGATCGCTTCGTTGGCTGTTTTCAATGCAGAGTTAAACTTACTGCATGCATCTGTAATACTAAGTCCAGCCGATCCAATTGAGGCAATTAAAGTTACAGCTGTTTGAATTCCTGGATTATTATTTCCAATACAGATTGTATCAACTTTCGTTTTTGCACTTGAACAAACTGTATCTGCAGGCCCATAAGACGTGGTCCCAGCATCAGTCACCGAACCTTTGGGCATCATTACACAGTTAGTACCCTCGCACGGATGTGAAGTATCAAACTGGGCGTAGGGATTACTTCCCTGATTGGATAGATCTCCAAAAGGCTTATTATCTTCGGTTGCCATGTTCGTTGGATTTTTCGTTTGCTGTCCCCAAACATCCGGAGTAAACGCAAAAATTAAAATAGAAAGTAGTAGGATTTTTCTCACTGTAGAACCCCCATTCTCTTTTCGGTACAAAGTCTGGACTTCTGAAGGCAACGCTGTGATTTATTTGGAGGTTCTCATTTTGAGACACGACTTTGGCTCAGCTCAAATCCAACCCCGTGATTCCTGTCAAACTTCCACGCGCTTGGCGAAATTATTTTCATTACAAGACGGGAAAATCGTCGTAGATTGGCGCCATGAAAAACACTCAACTGGATCATCGTCAGCATCCGCCGAGCGCCACCAAGTATCCGCTGTGTTTCTTGGCGCACAATATTGAAGATCCAATGAACATTGGTAGTCTGTTTCGTATTGCCGATGCTCTTGGTGTTGAGAAAATATTTCTTTCAGGATCTTCTTTAACTCCCCCGAACAGTAAAATTAAAAAGACTTCGCGCTCGGCTGAAAAATATGTGTCGTTTTCTCGCGAAGAAAATCTTCTCGCTTTGGTGAAACGTCTTAAATCTGAGGGTTATAAAATAATCAGCCTAGAGCTGACATCTTCAAGTATCGACATTAAAAATTTGTCAATTTCTGCAGGCGAAAAAATCTGTCTGATCATGGGTTCAGAAAGCTCTGGAGTTTGTCAGGAGTTGCTTGATGTCTCTGACAAAACTGTTCACATTCCTATGCTGGGAAAAAATTCTTCGATGAATGTTGCCACCGCTTGCGCCATCGCGACTTATGAAATCACCAAGAAGCTTCGCTAAAAATTGGCAGGTGGTGGATTTTTGATGACGCCGGAGACGCCTTTGCCGCCGAGCTCGTATTGCTGGGTTTTGCCATTGGGTTGGTTCTGCAAATATTTTCCGTCGACGAGTTTCACCGAATAGCCCGTGCGACCGCCCGCTTTGCAAGAGCCTGGAGTATAAAAATTTGCGGGATCGCTTTGTTGAACTTTCATTGCATCCGCGCACACTCCGAAGCGAGAGGTGTCCATCAAGTAACTATCGGGCGAAGTTTGATTCCAAGCCGTCAGCAACTGACCGAAATCGGTGACGTAGTACATCAGCTTTTGTTGCCAATCGAAAACTTTTTTCTGCGGATCTTTCAGAGTCTCAATTTGATTGCGAATACTAAATTTCTTTTGCTCATCTGTTCCCGTCATCCGCGAACCCAAATCACCGCGAATCGCAAATGAAAATTTATCGCCATAGCCCTTTTGAAGGCGAGTCACATAATTGTTATAAAAATCAGGATCCACCGAATAATAGCTGGCATCGAATTGATCCGGCGAAATGGCTGCTTCTTCCAAATCACGCAGCGGCGGCGCCGCAGAAGCATTTGTCTGATTCCAGGCCAGCGGATCGCCACTGGAATTTTTATCGCTGTAATCTTCAACGCCAAGACCCGCATACCAATTGAGATCAATGCCACCCTTGGCCCGCATGCCTTGAATGGACGAGCGCATTTCCTTCATCGTCACATTGCTGAGAATTCCAACAGTGTCTCCCATATAACGACTGTAACTTCCCTTCAGAGCGGCGACGGTCGCTGGATCTTTGGGATCAATTTCGATCGTGCCAATATCAACCCGAATGGGAGCCGCACCATCCGTGCGTGGCAATGCTTCTGATTTTGTCGCACTTGATGGCCAAGTGGTTCCATACCAGGGACCCATGCGACCACCAAAAGGTTTGGCAAAAGCTCTGGCCGTCAACGTCACAGATCCCAGAGGAGAAAATGGAATTTGCGGAGTCGCCTTCGCACTGACCCCAACATAGGCCATGCACCACGGATTTTTTTCGAAGCCCAGTGACGATTTGTAGAGTCGTGTCTGTGGATCTTCGCCCGTCGGCTCGTTCAAGTACTGCGCCATTTGCTGCACAGCTTGCTGTCCATAAACATTGATCGCATTTTGAAATTGCGTGGCCTGATTGCCGATGTTCACGGCCTTCGGCGCAAAGTTAAACGAACCACCGTTTCCATCACACTGTGCATCCACCGCAAACAAAAACGGAAAAATACTAATTTCCGAAAGCCAACCCGGCGGCTCCAATTGATTTCCTGTGCCTGAACATCCCGGCAAAGACAGCGAATTTAAAAATTGGAAATCCGCATCGGCGGAGCCGCCACCAGTCCCCTGACTGTCAAAATGAGCTTTGATGCTATCTTGATTTTGATAAGTAAGATTTTTGACCAGCGTGTGAAAAGCGCCGGTGCGAATCGACTGACCATCAATGTCCGTGGGATCCGCAAGACTCAACTGATTCGCTAAATTGAGCAACAACTGCTTACGATCCGCGAGATCTAATTTGTAAGCTGCAGCGAATCTTGCCAGCATCATATAATTCAAAGCCGATTTCTCCTGACAGCTTTTTGCTCCTGCCGCTCGCAAAATTTTGGCAGCGCCTTCGATCGCATTTTGAAAATTCAAAAATGAAAAAGCGCCATTGAACAGTTGTGGAACTCCCGGAGTGGGAATTCTAACATTGGCATTGGCGGCATCCATGCAATAAGACTCGGTCGGGTTCACCGCATTGATCGGACTGTAGGCAATGCAAAAAACCGTCGGATGCGACACCGGCGTATCGGTATCGAGCAAATCATATTTCACACCGCCATTGCCAAGCTGCTGATAGCGGAACATAAAAAGTTTGTAGGCTTGGCGAATTTGATAATTCACATGCGCAATCGAATTCATCATCTCGGCTTGTCTCATCGCTCCGTAATAAGCCGAAAGATCCACCGAATTTTGTAAATTGATTTTATGATGCACCAGCAAACCAACATTGACGATCATAGCGAAAAAAACAAACAGGACCTGAAAGATCAAGGCGACAAATAAGGCGACCTGACCCTTCTGGTTTTGAGAGTGCAACAGTGGTTTTCTGACTTGCGTGATCACTTGAATATTTTGTCTCGGCAAAGACAAATTGGCTACTGAGACTCGACCCTAAAAAATTTGACTGTTCTGCCTTGGCTGGAGAGAATTTGGAGATTGATAATTTTGAGTTATTTTAATGAATTGAGAAAGGATTCTCGACCATGGTCTTGAACGCAAAAAAACATCTGCTTTTGGCTCTCTCTTTTTTTATCGGAGTCGCTCTGGCCTTTATCAGTGCGCAGGCTCGCGCTGAAATTTTATTCGAGGGTTATTCAAAAATTTTATCCGGCGGCGTTCACATTGGCTATTCGATCGTTCGCTATGAGTACGACAACAAGAAAAAAGAGTTTGTTGCAACTTCTTTTACAAAAACCAATGAGTTGGGTGGCAACCTTACCGAATCCGTCAAAGCCTATGCTTCGGATGATCTCGCTCCGATTTCATATCAATACACCACTTTGATTGGCAATCAGACCAAAGTGATCGATGCCAAATTTGAAAAAGGAAAAATGCTGGCAACCGTGAAAGATGGCGGCAAAACTCAGAAAATTATTAAAGACCTTCCGAAGGGAACTTTCATCAGTTCATTTTTAGCTTACGTCATGTTGCGAAGCCCGACAGGCATCAAACAAGATTCCAAATATGATTATCAGGCGGTCATGGAAGAAGATGCGGCGATTTATAAAGGCTCGGCCGTCGTCAAAGGCGAAGAAACTTTTAGCGGCATCAAAACCATGAAAGTGATGAACGATTTCAAAGATACAAAATTTATCAGCTTGATTAATTCTCGTGGCGAAGTTTTTTCGACAAAAGCCCCTGCCGAAGGAATTTCCACCGAGCTTGTCGCACAACCAAGCCTTGCGACCGACAAAATGACTGTGCCAAGTGGAATTTTAAAAACTCTTTTTGGCGAAATTCCGACGGGTCAGAAAAACGAAATCGCTGAAGTCGCAAAGAAAGGCTCGTCAAAGTGAAACAACTGATTGGACAACATATTCTCATCGGTGTTTCCGGCCACAGCCTGACCGCTTGGGAAAAAAAATTCATCGTTGAAAACAACATTAGCGGTGTCGTGCTCTTTGGTCGCAACGTGGCTGAGCCCAAACAAATTCGCGATCTTTGCGCTGAAATCCAAAGTCTCCGGTATCAAACGGTCGAGAAAACTCCCCTTTATATCGGCATCGATATGGAAGGTGGCCGAGTCGCCAGACTCAAAGCCCCATTCACTCAGTGGCCGCCTCTAAAAAAATTAGGCGACCTTGATTCACCAACAGCGTCGTTTCATTTTTCTCAAGCTATGGGTACAGAGCTTAAAGCTGTCGGTATTAATTTAGATTTCGCTCCTTGCATCGATGTTTTTTCAAATCCAAAAAATACCGTCATCGGTGATCGCGCCGTCAGCACCCATCCTGAAATCGTGGCAAAACATGCCTCGGCCTTGATTCGCGGTTATCTCAAAGCGGAAGTGATCCCTTGCGGAAAACATTTTCCTGGTCATGGCGACACTGTGATCGACTCGCACGAAGATCTGCCGGTGGAGCACGCCACTCTTCAGCGTCTGAACGAAGTGGAGCTTGTTCCATTTAAAAAAGCATTTAAGTCTCGCATGGATCTTTTGATGACAGCACATATTCGCTTCTCTGAAATTGATCCTGAATGGCCCGTGACTCTGTCCGAAGTTTTCTTGAAAAAAATATTACGCGAAGAGCTTCGCTACAAAGGCCTCATCATCACTGATGATCTGGATATGAAAGCTCTCGCCAAACATTACGACAAAGCTTTTATTCCGGTGCGCGCTCTACAAGCTGGAGCTGATTTACTGCTTTATTGCAACGAGCCCGAATCTCCGCCCAAGGCCATCGAAGGAATTCAAAAAGCCATCGCTGACGGTCAGTTGAAAAAAGCCGATCTAGAAAATACCTATAAAAAAATTCTGACAATGAAGAGAGAAAATATTCCGCATCCAGATCCAATTTCATTCGAAGCCGCAATGAAATTGATTGGCCACGCTGACCACTCCAAGCTGTCCCAAGGAATCGCCAATGGCTCAGTCCCCGCCGGTTTGCTAGCAACAACCTAAGCTGACAAAAGTTGTGACAGGCATGAATTATTTGCCTGTCGCAAGGGCTTAAAATCACTCTGAGTCACAGTCAATAGGCACCCATTTTGTATATCTATCCTCTGGATAATTCTATTCCGGAGGATCTATGAGCGAATCTCAAGCCCAAGCAGAAGTCAGAACCGTCGGGTTCGTTTTTGTTTCCAGCGTTGTCCACGTGCTGTTGGTCATTGGAATTTTGGCCCTGAAGGCTGAACAAACTCCTCCGAAAGACGTCGTTGAAATTCAAATCCTCGGAGACTCCCAAATTGCTGCGATGCCATTGGCGGGCACTTTACCAGCAGTAAAATCTGTCTCTGAAGCTCCAAAAGTAGCACTGAAATCCACCGCTCAAAAAATCACCAAAGACGATATTGTTGCTCCGATCGCGAAAGCCGCTCCGGCTTTGGCCGCACAAAAAATGATGAACGTGCAACCGACAGCATTACCTGCAGAAGTAAACACTCCCTTAGAAACTCCAGAGCTTGATGAACCAAAAAATATTTCAGCGGCACCTCAACAACAATTGAATCCTGAAGAGTTCAGCAAAGATTTAGATCAAGTCGATCAAGACAGTGATGTCAAAGTTGCGGCTGTTCAGAAAAACTTGAATTCCGAAACCGACGAAGCTTTGCAAGAACACGAAAATGAAACTCAACAATTAAAAGAAAAAACAGCTGCGGAAAATGCAGCACTGACAAAGCAAATCGAAATGACGAAAGCCCAAGCCAAAGCTCAAGAATTAGCCTTAGCTAAAGCTGAGGCTGCTCGTCAGGCGCAAGCCCAAGCTCAGGCCGAGCAAGCGGCTGCTGATAAAGCCGCAGCCGAACAAGCCAACGCCGACAAAGCGGCTGCTGATAAAGCCGCAAAATTAGCTGCAGAAAAAGCTCAAGCAGATCAAGTTGCCGCAGCTCAATTGGCAAAAGAGCAAGCGGCCGAAGCCAGAGCTTCGGAAGAGCGCATGCTTGCTGCCAAAGCCGCTGCAAACAACGCTGCAATGATAGCCGCCCAACAAAAAGCAGCTCAGCAAGCAAAAAGCGGCGCTGGTCAAAATTCTGGTGAGGTCGCTGCGACCAACGAAGTTCGTTCACTGAACGAGCTTCGCCAAGTTCCTGGCAATGAACATCCTGCTTACGATCCTGATGATCGATTGAAGGGCCGCCAAGGTGACGTTGCATTTCTAGCTTATATTTCGAAAGAGGGCGCACCGGTGAAATTCAAGATGGTGCAAAGCTCAGGCTTTCGCGAGCTGGATGCAAAAACTTTGAGAGCGATTCGTTCTTGGAAGTTTTATCCGGGGCAAGAAGGCTGGGTTGAAATCCCTTTTCGTTGGGATCTTAAAGGTGGCCCGCAAGAAATGCCAGCCACGCTTCGCAGAAAAATCAGTCAATTCTAGAGCAGTATTTATTTAGTCTTTGAACAAAGCTTTAGCGGATTTTGTTGATCCGACTTTTGTCGTTTTGTTTTTTCTTTTACGACCCATGCCTTTTGATTTGCGCAGTCGTCTCATCTCAGTTTTTTTCGTTTTTGATGCCATCGGATCCTCCGGTTTTATTACAAGGTGCAACAACTACCAAAGCGGAACAGCCAAGTCAACCGAGTGTCTGGTCAAACTCTTATCTTCAGCACTATTCTGATAGGCATAGTTCAAGCTGAATTTGGGGCCGGCAAAACCAAGTCCTGCCGTATAGATATTCGCCGAAGCTTGGTTATCCCGCTGAGCTCCGATGCGAAAAATCATCCATTTATCCAAATAATTTTCGACTCCGCCGCCCAAAAGGGTGTGTCCCCAAGCATAGCCTGAATCCGAACTCACATCGAATTTCATCCGGATCAAATCTTTGTAGTCAAAACTTGTTCCCAGCGTGAGCGATTGCTGCTGGCGATAAGCCTCGGGCACTTTGTTGCCGGCGGGAAGCATATTGTTCGCAATCACGGCAAAGCCCCAGTTACGAGTCAAAGCATAAAGACCCGACATTTGCACATTCATTTGATGAAAAGTCTCCGTCGCCAAGCGGTCCGTTTGGTACAAACCAGCGAGGCCAAACGAGAATCTTTTTGTCTCGATATTTCCGAAACCCAAGCGCAGCTCCTGATGCTGATCCACCGGCAACACGCTATTGTTATAGGTCTGTTGCGAGTACGCCAGAGATGTCGGAACGACCGTATCCTTCATATTATCAATCAACGAAACCGCGAGATCTTGAGTGCTTCCCAACTGAGATTGTTGAGTCGCTCCCCAGCCCGCAGAAAAAAAGTAACCTCGCAGATACGGCAAAGCCGCAGCATTGGTAAAAGGGGCCTCGCTGGCATCCACCGCCGCAGCCCCCGAGCGCCCCGTCGCGCTGGAAATAGATCCGATGTACGCCTGAGCTGAAAAATTGAAAGTCATCACTGCCAGAAAAAAGAAGCTGTATTGGATTTTCATTTCCTTAGATTGAGACGATCTTTTTACATTGTCAAAACATAGACCAAACTTTGATTTTTTTGTTGATCTCTCCAACACTCCAAAAAAAATGGAGCTGTCCTTGAAAATCTCTAGTTCTTGAAAATCATTGAAGATTTGTTGTCTCATTTTGAGCTCAAGCCAGTCATTTCAGAAGCTTACACAATTTGCGACAAACCTCCGAGTTCTTTAAACTGAAAACAGATTGTGGGGTTAAAGTTATGCTAAATCTGAACGTAAACCTGAACGTCGCTGTCACCAAAGCACTCTGTCTTGGCTTTTTCTCTTCAGCAATGCTGATCAGTTGCGACAAAGGTGGCGGCTCTTTTTCTTTGCTTCCTGATGGAAATAGCTTTCAGCAAACAGCGGGAAGCTCCGTAAATAATAAAATCGACGTTTTGTTTGTCGTGGACAATTCGGGCTCTATGAGCCCCGCACAAACCAATTTGGTGAATAACTTCCATTCTTTCATCAATAGCTTTGTCACCAAAGGTTATGATTTTCAAATTGCGGTGACGACGACAGATGCTTATCTCGCTGGAAATAATTTTTATAATAAGAGCGCTTCCGCTTATCCCGGCTACACGCAAACTCAGATGCGCGCTTTAGCTAATTTCAAAGGACCCGTTCTCACTCCAAGCACCCCGAATATTGAGAACAAGTTTGTAAGTAACGCCACCGTCGGCGACGTTGGCGATGGTGACGAGCGCGCTTTTTCTAGCTTTCGTGAAGCTTTGAATCGCAATCCAACTTTTCACCGTGCTGATGCCTTTTTGGCTGTGATTATTTTGTCAGACGAAGACGACTTCAGCGATCCCATTCGTCCTGAAGCCAGTTGGACAAAAAGCGGTGGCGTTTCGGATCACAACTATGCCGATCCAAATCTTGAAACCGTCGATAGCTATGTGAACTACTTAGATACCCTCACTGGCAGCACGACAACGAATAAAAATTATAACGTGTCCGCCATCGGAACTTTGGACTCCGCTTGCCAGGCTCAGGAAAACAAAAACTATACGGCAAGCATTATTGGTCAACGCTATATCTCTATCGCCAATAAAACCAATGGTGTGTTGGGAAGCATTTGTGACACTAGCTTTGCAAGCTCTCTGACTTTGATCGAAACAAAAATCTTAGAACTCAGTACTCAATTTTATCTGACCCGCGTTCCAGATCCGACAACCATCATTATCCATGTGAATGGTGCGACCGTAAATCCCGATGCAACCAACGGTTGGACATATCAGCCGTCTGCCAACAGCATCATTTTCCATGGCAGCGCGATTCCTCCTCAGGGAGCACAAATCAACGTGGACTTTCAACCGCTCTCAGCCCAAAACTAAATTTGTCTTATTATCATTAGTGGAGTGGCGCCACCAAAAGGTGGCGTTACTGTCTCAAACACATTGTCAGGTAATTGGCGCACTGAAATTGATTCGTGCCATAGCCACACCCAGAAAACTGAAGGGCATTGAGATTTGTCGTCGGGAAAAAGTATTCATCATAAATGATCGGTGCCGTTGAAGACACTTGTTGGTAACAAGCATCTGCCACATAAGGAACAATGCAACCGCGAGTGACATTGATATCCCACTGCGAAGCCGGCAAAAATCGGCGAAGAGCATTGAGAATCGCTGGGCGTTCGGGATGATTTGGATCATAAAGATCACCGTAACTCTCGACGGGGCAGGCAGGAACTTTTGTCGTCGAAGAAACCCAAATCGAGTTGTTACGATCTTCGGCGCGAACAATTTTCAAGCGATACCCACAGTTCCAAGAAACACCAGCGACTGGTGCGCCCGTCGACATATCGTACTCTGCCACTTGCGAGAGAATATTTTGTTGGTTTTGCTGAGGAAAAACATGGCCAAAAGCCATGCGAAAACCTTTTCCAAAAGCGGCACCCGTTGGATTTCCAGAGCTATCCGCCGTACCAATCAACTGAGTATTGGCGGTTGTTCCGCTAGCTGTGCTGCCAAAACCGATGGCCAAATAAGAACCCGACAGATTCCCAAGCAATGAAGAGTAATAAGCACCTGGAGTTGACCCCAAGTTCACCGTGCCCTGAAGTGCGCGAGAATAAAAATCCGTCACATTTGGAAAATAATTATATTGAGCTGTGATGTTTGTCGCAAATTGTGCAGCCACTCCGTCAGTGCTCATGGCTGCCATCATATTTGAAGGGGCTGCATAAGTTGCCGTCGATGAATTATAATTCGGTAAAGACATCAAAGTTGTCGCGGGAGATCCTGTTGAGCGCAAAGACAATTGCAATTGCGAATTCCAAGAAGTTCCATCCGCCAACAAGGCGTTTTCTAACATAGACGTCTGATTTGTGGCATTATACACACCATGCTGCGAAGCCCACGTTGATTGAAAAGTCGAAGAAAGTCCAAGGCCCGCCGGTCGAATATTTAAAATTGAAGAAGGCACTCCCGTATTGTCGAAAGCTCCCACACGAAAGGTAAAATAAGTTCCGTTGATGCCAGGATCGCCTTGCAGTTGACAAGACATAAAGCCCAACTGATTCACGGAGACATCATAAATAAATGAGTTCGTCGTAGCCGAGGACGCGAGTGATGATGAGTTCATATTGAGCATTTGATTTTCAAAACCCGCTTGTGAACAGTTTTGAAAGCCAAAAACCAGTCCGACAGCGGCAACGACCACCACCGCCGCTCTCAAGAGCCAACCCTTGAATGTCCAATTTCTCCAATTTATTTTTGACAGCATCATTCTGAGATTATCATAAAGTGACATCGGGGGCCAAAATTTCTCATGAAAACCCCTGCTTTTATCCCGTTTTGAGACAGTCCGAGTCGCTCTTTTATTCCCTTGTCTCTCGACGGGGGTTTTGAGAAAACCAGAACACGCATAAATGTGTCAGGACTATTGAAAATGACGAAAGTAAAAAAAGCCATCATCCCCGCCGCAGGTCTAGGTACTCGCTTCTTGCCGGCGACAAAAACAATTCCGAAAGAAATGCTCACGATTGTCGATGCGCCGATTATTTTTTATGTGGTGGAAGAGGCCGTCAAAGCCGGGATTGAAGATATTGTGCTTGTTCAAGGCCGTGGCAAAACAGCGATCGAAGATTTTTTTGATACTTCTTTCGAGCTAGAACAAAAATTAGAAAAAGACGGCAAGCTGCATTTGCTCGATCGGCTGATTAAAATTCGCAAAATGGCGAACATCATCAGTGTTCGTCAAAAAGAGCCTTTGGGATTGGGCCACGCGATTTTGTGTGCTGAAAAAGTCATCGGCCAAAATCCTTTTGCCATTTTACTTGGTGATGAAATCATGGTTTCCAAAAATGGAACGCCCACCACCACCGAAACACTCGCCAATCTTTATTCAGAATCTGGATCTTCCACGGTGGCTGTGATGGAAGTCGCACCTTCTGAAGTTTCAAAATATGGAATTGCCGACGTCAGTGAAATTCGTCCGGGTTATTTTAAGGTGAATGGTTTTGTCGAAAAACCCTCGCCTGAAAAAACTCCCAGTCGCTGGGCTCTGCCGGGGCGATATGTTTTTCATCCTGAGATTTTTTCTTATTTGAAAGATGCCAAACCTGGCCTGCTTGGTGAAATTCAACTGACAGATTCCATGAACCAACTTTCAAAAAAACAAGCCGTCTTCGCTTCGACATTTCAAGCCCAGCGCTATGATGCTGGCGACAAATTAGGTTATCTTTCCGCCAATATCGAGTTGGGATTGGCTCATCCTGAAATTGGTGAAGGCCTTAAAGCATTGCTCATTTCTGTTGCTGATCGGATCAAAGGACAAAAAGGATTCAACAAATGAAAAAGTCTCTCTTTGTAAGTTCGCTGGTGTTGACTTCGTTGATTGCGGCCGTGGCTCTGGCGGCGATTCCGTCCGGCCTTATCATTTTGCAAAAAATGGCCGACAACACGGGCTCTGGCGTTTATGTTATCGAAGACGAAGTTCAATTTCCCAACGGCCAAGACACTTTGGTACTGAAAGAAACTTGGTTTGTGGAAAATGATGGCTCGATGAAATTGCTAGTCACTGGCGGCCGCGAACTCAAAGACCAAGTGCAAATGAGTTTTGTTTATTCCGGTGGTCAAAGATTCCACAATGGCTCGTCTCAAAAGCTGACTCAGGATTTTATCGAAAAATATTTTCATATTCGCAAAGGTGAGACTTTAGCCAATGACTTGGTTCGCATGAAGATTGTTCCTGCTTCAATTCTCTACAAACATCCTGTTCGTTCAACAAAAGATGTTGAGCATGTGAATGAAAACTTTATTCGTTTATCGCGTGTTGGTGGTGTTGTCACTTATGCCTTTGGCGCCCCGTCAGCTCCTGACACCAGCGATTTGTCTCCAGGATTTTGGATCGAGCAAGATCAATTTGTTTTAAGAAAATTTCGTCTTCCCGATCAAGTCGAAGTCTCTGCTGATAAATACACTTCTTATTCGAGAAATCTTTGGTATCCGCGCACTCGCACAGTTCATTGGGGAGCAAATCAAGTCACGATTCAAACTTTGTCTGTCTTTGGCCGCACCAAAGATGCCTTTGCGAAATTTTCTCCGAAAGTCACTCAACGTCTTGATGGCCTCAACGGCCAACCAGCGCAGGCTTTGGTTCAAGAGTTCTATCAAAGGTTTCGCTAATGTCTGAATTTTGGAGTGTCGCTGTCGACGCTCCTCTGAATGAGCCGCTCACTTACCGCGCGCCGGAGGAGCTCAAATCCCAACTCACTCGAGGTCTCCTCGTCAACGTTCCTTTGGGAAAAAGAAGCGTGAAGGGTTTGCTTTTATCTTCACAAAATGAAATTCCTCCCACTGATTTTGAAATTAAAAATATTCAAACTATCGATGTCGAGTATTCGGCCTTGCCTGAAACTTTTGTAAAATGGGTCGAGTGGTTAGCCAATTATTATATTCATCCTATTGGCTCGGTGATGAGTTCGGCGTTCCCTCCTCTTAAAAAAACGGAAAAGCAGAGGAAATCCCAACGTCCTCCGGTTGTCCCACTGATGGAGGCCTCAAAAAATCTGGCGCTGACGCCGGAACAAATTCAAGTCTTTGAAGGAATTCGCTCGCACAAAAATTTTTCGACTCATCTTTTGTTTGGCGTCACTGGCTCTGGAAAAACCGAAGTTTACTTGCGGCTGCTGCAAGAAACTTTGAATGCTGGCAAACGAGGAATGGTTTTGGTTCCGGAAATTTCTCTGACGCCACAATTGGTGAACCGTTTTGCCGCCAGATTTGGCGATCAAATTGCCGTTTTACACTCTCAACTGACGGATCGCGAACGCACCAATCAGTGGTGGGATATTGTTGAAGGTCGAAAATCGATTTTGATCGGCGCTCGGTCTGCGCTTTTTTGTCCGATGCAAGATTTAGGGCTCATCATTGTCGATGAAGAGCACGAATCTAGCTTCAAGCAGGAAGAAAAATTAAAATATCACGGCCGCGATGCCGCCATCATGCTGGCAAAATTTGCGGATTGCCCGATTGTTTTAGGCTCGGCAACTCCCAGCCTTGAAACTTGGAGAAACGCCAAAGAAGGCAGATATCATCTTCATCAAATGTCTCATCGCGTGGAGAATCGCGCACTGCCTGATGTGCAAATTCTTGATCTCAGAGATAAAAAATTAACCGGCGCTGATCTTACAAAAGATCCTGAATTTCCCAACTGGCTTTCGCCGCAACTTTTTGAAGCGATCGGCGAAACTTTGGCGCGCAAAGAACAAGTCGCTCTTTTCCTCAATCGTCGAGGTGTCGCGCAAACCGTGCTTTGTCCTGACTGCGGCTACACTTGCGAGTGTCCCAATTGCGATATCACTTTGACTTTGCATGGACGCACACATTTGGTTTGTCATTACTGCGATTATCATGAAAGCCTGGCACTCAATTGTCCGTCTTGCAAAGAAGGACAACTCAAACCCGTCGGCCTTGGTACGGAACAAGTTGAAGAGCAGATGAGCAAACTTTTCCCCGACGCGCGCATCGCTCGTGCTGATCGCGATGAGATTAATTCCCGCCAAGATTTAGAAGAGCTCATCAAAAACATGGAAGATGGCGAAATCGATATTTTGGTCGGCACGCAGATGATTGCGAAAGGTCTTGATTTTCCAAAGCTCACTTTGGTGGGGTTGGTGCTGGCTGATGTCGGTTTTAATCTTCCAGATTTTCGCGCCACCGAGCGCAGTTTTCAGTTGATCACTCAAGTCAGCGGCAGAGCGGGACGACATGTGAAACCCGGCGAAGCTCCTGGTCGAGTGATCGTGCAAACCTACAATCCCGATCATCCCAGTTTGCAATTTGCCAAAACCGCCGATTATATCGGCTTTGCCGAACAAGAATTGCAACAACGTGAGCCGCTTCAATATCCACCGATCGGGCGACTGACTTCGTTTCGAATTCAGTCCACTCAGCAGGACCGAGCACAAGAGACAGCTCGACTTTTAGCGATGCGTGCTCAGCATTTAAAAACCCTTCATAAAATTTATGAGCATATTGAAATTCTAGGTCCAGCCGAAGCGCCCCTTGCTAAATTGCGAGGGAATTATCGCTTTCATCTGCTTTTAAAAGGGATGGACCACAGAACCTTGAATGCCTTTTGCCACCAAATCCTGGGCGATCAAAAATGGGTCATGCCAGGAACCAAATTGAGCGTCGATGTTGACCCACTCCATCTTCTCTAACAAACTAAAGCCATGAGCCAAGTTCCTTGTCCAAAATGCGGCACACCTTCAGCAAGTCTCGTTCCCATCGATGGAACATTGACGGCGAAGCTGCGCGAGTCAGGAAACACCGAACCCATTCCTCCACAGGTTTGCGAAAATTGTTATGCCGCTATTGCTGGCGGAGTCGCACGCGGAAGTATGTTGATGGCGCGAGAAAAGGCCAAAGAACAAAAACGTCTGATGCTCTGGAAATCTCGAGTCAATCTGATTAAAAAAGCGCGCCAATGCATGAACGACAAAATGTTTTCCGACGCCGCCGTGGCTTATGAAAAATATCTGAAAGTTTTAGAAGTGGTTTTTGAATGCAAGGCCAGCGAACTTTCGCCAGAGCACTTCAAAGATTCCGCGCGCACTCAAGAGCTGACCGTGGTCGCCTCTGCTTACTGGGATTTACTTCGTATTTACGACACCAGCAACAAATACGGCGATCGACAAATGCAAGCGGCAAAAAAACTGTCGCAATTTTTGCGCTTCACTCCGATTTATCCTGACATTCTTCGCAAAGCCGAAGCTTTTGCAAAAACCGCAAAACATCCGGATGCCATCCGTTCATTTTTAAAATTATCGTCTGACAACAAAGGCCGTTGTTTTATTGCCACGTCGGCTTTTGGTTATGAATCTTTGGAAGTGCAAACACTCACACACTGGCGAGACAATGTTCTTCTAAAAAGTGTGATCGGATGTGCTTTCGTCAATTTTTATTATCTTGTCTCTCCAAAAATTGCCTCTGTTTTGGACAGTTTTCCCTCTCTTAAAATACCTGTGCGCACGGTTTTGCGAGTTTTCGCAAAAAAAATCGCCAAATAACGAGTTTCGCTTGCAAGTTTTCATCGCTTGTTAGGAAATCAAGGGATGAAAAATACATCTCATGTCTATGACTATGTTGTTGTCGGCAGCGGCCTCGCTGGCCTCTGTGTTGCAAATGCTCTTTCACGCACAACTTCGAATGTTCTATTGATCGAAAGCAATGACTTGCCAGGTGGCCTGAATCGCACGATCAATTCTCCAACCGGCGCAATCAATAATGGTCTGCGCTTTTTGCCAGACTCAGAACTTGCTCACAAAGCGATGGCTTTCTTAGAAATGCTACTTGCTCAAAATTTATCTCCCGTGGGAGTCGAAAATCCGCCGCTCACTTTTGAAGATGGTCACTTGCAACCTTTTGTCGGCTTTGGTGAATTGACTCCAAAATTTTATGCGGAGATTGCGCCTTTCACAAATCCGCGCTCGCTAGCGACAACCTTGGCTCCGCACGAGTGGACAAATCTTTTGTTCAATCAATACAAGGGCGAGTTCTTACCACGCTCTTATGTGACTCGTTTTCATATCGAGAACGATCACGTGCAATCACTCACAGTGAATGGTCAAAAAACAATTCACGCACAAAATTTTATCTACTGTGGACCAGTGAAAAGTTTAAAAGCACTGCTGCCAGAAGGAGTTTTATCTCCTCGCTCTTTGCAAAAAATTTCAAAAGGCGAATATTGGACGGCAATCTGTTTGGATCTCTTTCATAATCATCAAGTCACTGATTCAACAGCCATTCATATTTTGAACGGCACTACTCAAGATGATTTGGGCCCGTCCGCTGGAAAATTTTTGTCAGCCATTGATAACAACGGCGCAATCAATCAGTACTCACAGTGGCTCACTTTCATCGGTGATGAAGAAGCCGAAGACACTGAAGTCATCGGCGCTTCTTTGAAAAAAATAAAACGTCAAATCAAACGCGCTTACCCCAATGCCCTAGAGAATTTAAAATTTGAAAGAATTTTAGTTGTGCCTTCATACTCTGGAAACGGTGATTTGAAAGTCTCAGCCAACCAAACCTTGGCTGGTGTCGAAAATCTGTGGATGGGTTCGCCCCAGATGCATCAACAAAAAAACTTGTTGGGAGCATTGTTGCAAGCAGAGCTTGTGATCAGCAGTCTCGGCTGTCACCCTCTCGGTGTGCAATTAGAGACTTTTTCGCCAGACGCCGAGGGCAATGCCTGAGCGTTTTTGAATTCCAAAGCGCGGATCCACATGAAATGGCCTGATCTCGCCGGTGAATTGATAACCGCGACGTTCATAAAACGCGATCAGTTCTTTGCGCAAAGTGATCACCGTCATTTCCATGTATTTTGAATTCCAATTTTTTCGAGCCCACTCTTCAGCCTCAGTCATAAAAATTTTCCCAAGCCCCGAGCCTTGCAAATCAGGGCGCACGGTAAACATGCCAAAATAGCAATGCGCTCCTGCTTTTTTCTCGAGCTGCACAGATCCAACCATCTCGCCTTCTTTTTCGGCGATCAATATCACCGTTTCCGGATGATCGATTATTTCTCGCAAAAAATTGACGTCAGTCCGCTGTCCATCCAGAAGATCGGCCTCGGTGGTCCACCCTTTTCGGCTGCTATCTCCCCGATAGGCCGAGTTCACAAGTTGGTTCAGTCCTTCTGCATCAGTCAAAGTGGCTCTTCGAAACTGCAAAGCATTGTTCATGTTCAAAACCTCGATTATGCTGGGCCCGTTCTCTCACAGGAGTTTAAAAATGTCAGGTCGTTCACTGATCGCCGTTCTATTTGTCGCTGTTTTGGGTCTTTCTTTTGTCATTTATAAGGTTTTTAAGGACGCCCGAACTTACAAAGTCGAGGTCTCCACTCAACTTGAACTCAGCTTCAACGAATTTTTAGCACAAGCTCCGGCAACGATGAAGGTTGCCGAAGGCACCTCTGAACAGGGACCTGTTTCTTACTTGGTGAGCCTAAAAAGTCCTTGGAAATACCAGTTGGATGGCGGCAGTTTGATCGCCACCGCCCCAACTCCGACGACAGATGCGACGCCCAACGGAAAACCGATTCCCGCCGAGCTTCGTGACGGGGCTCGTAAAGTTCTCACTGAGTTCATTATGGGCTGGGCTCGCACTCATTTGAAGGACACCGAAAAAAAGGACTTCGTTTTGCTGGTGAAATTTGCCGACGAACCTTAAAAGAATCAATACTCCAAAGCGCCCCTAGACTGCCTTAGAAAATCGCCAAAATGCCGTTGATTCGGGATTTTGGCTGTGTTAATCCCTTCTTCACTAAATACGCACTTTCTGACATCAACTGGTCTCGTTAAGAGTAATTACCTGCCCAATCCGAGCAGGTCCCTGTCAGAAAGGTGGCTTAACCAGAAAGGAACCCCCATGGCAACTGTGACCATGAAAGAAATGTTAGACGCTGGAGTCCACTTCGGACACCAAACACAGCGTTGGAATCCAAAAATGAAACCCTACGTTTACACAGCTCGCGGAGGCATTCATATCATTGACCTCCAAAAAACTGTGGTGCGTGCAAACAAAGCTGCTGAATACGTGAAATCAGTTGCTGCTGACGGCGGAAGCTTGATTTTCGTAGGAACGAAAAAACAAGCCATCGAACCGATTCAAGAAGCAGCGGCAAAATGTGGTCAGTACCACGTCACAAAACGTTGGTTGGGCGGCATGCTCACGAACTTTGAAACCATCAAAGCTTCGATCGATCGTCTGAAAAAAATCGACAAAATGAAAGAAAGCGGCGAGATCGAGTACTACACAAAAAAAGAACGCGCCGGCATTGAAAAAGAATACATCCGTTTGTCTGATTATCTCAGCGGCATCCGTGACATGAAAGGCGCTCCGTCTGTCATGTTCGTGGTTGATCTTCCAAAGGAACACATCGCGGTTGCTGAAGCAAAACGCATGGGTATCACCGTTGTTGGTATTGCTGATTCAAACTCTGATCCTGAAGCCATCGAATATCCAATTCCAGGAAACGACGATGCCATCCGTTCGATCAAATTGTTTGCGAACCTGATTGCTGATTCTTATGTCGAAGGTGCGAAAGAGTACGAACAAAAATTGCGTACGAGCACTGACAAAGGTTCGGACTTGGCGAAAGAAACTTTCGCAAAAGACGAAGCTCCTGCTGACAAAAAAGGTCGCGCCCCTGCAAAAGGTGGAGCGAAACCTCAAAGAGAAAAACCAGCGGGACCAGAAGTGGTTAAAGTTGCAAAACAACGCAAACTCGTCGCTGCCGGAATGGCCGAAGTTGTGGAAATTCAAGCTGAGCTTGAAGCTCCAACGACTGAAGAAGAGTCTGAAAGCTAAAGAAAACGGGGCTCACCAGCCCCTTTTTTTTGTTCCTCTGAAATATCAATTTATTTAGCCGTTAATTAAAAAGGAAAATCCCATGTCAATTTCTGCCTCAATGGTGCGCGATCTGCGTGAAAAAACAAATGCTGGAATGATGGACTGTAAAAAAGCTCTTGAAGAAACCAAAGGTGACTTCGAAGCAGCCATTGAATGGCTTCGCAAAAAAGGTCTCGCTTCGGCTGCAAAAAAAGCAGATCGCTTGGCTTCTGAAGGTGTTGTCACCGCACTTGTGAATGGAAAGACTGGCGTGGTTGTAGAGATCAACTCTGAAACAGATTTCGTCGCTCGTAATGATCAATTTAAAACTTTCGTGGTTGATGTGGCCCAAACTGTGGCAACAACAAACCCGACAGATGTGACAGCTCTGCTTGATTTGAAAATGAAATCGGGCGAAAGCGTCGGCACTGTGTTGAAAGAAACCATTGCCAGAATCGGTGAGAATCTTGTGATCCGTCGTTTTGCTCGTGTACAGACTTCAGGACTTGTCCACACTTATATCCACGGCGATGGCAAAATCGGCGTGTTGGTTGAACTTTCTTACGCTGGCAATAACGATGCGGCTCGCACTTTTGCAAACGACATTTGTTTGCACGTGGCTGCCATGAATCCTTTGGCTTTATCTCCTGATCAAGTTCCTGCGGCTCTCGTTGCGAAAGAAAAAGAAATTTTGCGTGCCAAAGCTTTGGAGCAAGGTAAAAAACCTGAAATGCTCGACAAAATTGTCGGCGGTCAGATCAATAAATTCTTGGCTGAAAGCTGCTTGCTGGAACAAGCTTTCGTGAAAAACCCAGATCAAAAAGTAAAAGACTATTTGGCTGAGACTCAGAAAAAAGTCGGCGAAGCATTTACTTTGAAGCAATTCGTTCGTTTTGAATTGGGCGAAGGTTTGCAAAAGAAATCCAACGACTTCGCAGCTGAAGTTGCAGCTCAAACAGCAGCAGCAAAAGGTCACTAGAACAAAAAGAGGCAACATTGAAAGAACCCAAGTACAAAAAAGTTCTTCTGAAACTCAGCGGTGAAGCTCTTGCTGGCCAACAAGGCACTGGCATCAACACCACCGTGATTCAGCAGGTTGCTAAAGACGTCGCTTCGGCAATGAAACTCAATATTCAACTTGGCATCGTGATCGGTGGCGGAAACATCTTTCGAGGTGTTGCTGCTTCTGCTCAGGGTATGGACCGCGCCAGTTCCGATTACATGGGAATGCTAGCGACTGTGATCAATGCTTTGGCTTTGCAAGATGCTCTTGAAAAAGAAGGCGTACCGACTCGTGTTCAGACGGCCATTGAAATGGCTGAAATCGCTGAGCCCTATATCCGTCGCAGAGCGGTTCGCCATCTTGAAAAAGGCCGTGTCGTGATTTTTGGAGCCGGCACTGGAAATCCGTATTTCACAACAGATACTGCGGCAGCTCTTCGCGCCATGGAAATCAATGCTGAGATTTTGATGAAGGCCACTAAAGTCGATGGCATTTATGACAAAGACCCGATGAAACACAAAGATGCCGTGAAATTTGATAAAATTAGTTACATTGAGGTTCTCCAGCGTGGACTGGCCGTGATGGATCTCACCGCTGTCAGCCTCTGTATGGATAATAAACTTCCGATCCTCAGTTTCGATCTCTCAGGCAATGGCAATATCGTGAAAGCCATTCAGGGAGAAAATATTGGGACTTTGGTTCACTAAGCTCATCAGGAGGCAACATGATCGCAGATTCAAAAAAACAAGCTCAAGATAAAATGGAGAAATCACTTCAATCATTAGCCAATGAGTTGAAAAAAATCCGCACCGGCCGGGCGCAAGTTTCTATGCTCGATAATATTAAAGTAAATTATTACGGAAATCTTTCACCTTTGAATCAGGTGGCTGCGATCTCTTGTCCTGACGCAAAGTCATTCTTGATTGCTCCTTGGGAAGGTTCGATCCTCAAAGAGATTGAACAATCCATCATCAAAAGCGACATCGGCATGAGCCCAATGAATGACGGCAAAGTCATTCGCTTGAAAGTTCCCGATCTCACCGAAGATCGTCGTAAAGATCTCGTCAAACAAACGAAAAAGATTGTTGAAGATGCCAGGGTTTCTATCCGCATGGCTCGTCGTGATGCCAATGAGGAAGTGAAAAAAGCTTTGAAAGATAAAAAAGTCAGTGAAGATGAAGCAAAAAAATCAGAGGTCGATGTGCAAAAATTGACCGATGACTATATTAAAAAAGTCGACGCCCTCTCCGAAGAAAAAGAAAAAAGCATCATGACCATCTAACTTGTGGTTGGCGAAAAGATGACTCCTCCAAAGCACATTGCAATTATTATGGACGGAAACGGCCGCTGGGCTCAGCTACGCAGTCGTCCGCGGACCTATGGGCACATCAAAGGCGCCCGAGTTGCAAAAAAAATCATTACGGCATCAGTAAAAAAGAAGATCGCCAATCTGACCTTGTATGCTTTTTCCAGTGAGAACTGGCTTCGTCCCCAAACGGAAGTACTTTTTCTGATGAATCTTTTGCGTCGTTATCTGCGCAAAGAAACCGCCACTTTGATGAAGCAAAATATTCGCTTTCGCGTGATCGGCGATTTGCGAAAATTACCTGCCGACGTTTTAAAAGCCATTGATTACGCCCGCGAGACCACCATCAACAACACGGGCATGGTTCTTACTTTTGCGATCAGCTATGGCTCACGTCAGGAAATTGCCGACGCCGCTAGAGCTCTTGCTGCCAAAGCCATTGCTGGCGAAATATCTTTGAATCAAATCGATGAAGCCTCTTTAGATGCACAACTTCAATCTAGGCCAACTCCCGATCCTGACCTCATTATTCGCACCAGTGGCGAATGCCGCCTTTCCAATTTCCTTCTCTGGCAGGCAGCCTACAGTGAATTCTTTTTTTCAACGACCTTGTGGCCTGATTTCACCGAAGAGGATTTGGATATTGCCGTTTTGAGTTTTCTCAAACGCGACCGTCGATTTGGAGCATTGAACAACAATGAAAACAATCTCTACTAGAGTCGTTTCTGCGATCGTCGCTGTTATCATTGTCGCTGCTCTGATTTATTTTTTCGATATTCAAGGTTTACGATTTCTAATTTATCTCACGCCTTTCCTTGGTGTGCGCGAGTTGGTTCGTATGCTGTACAAGCGCGAAGAAGCTCCCGGTCTGCAGATTTTCTTTGTTCTTTTAACTTTGATCATTTTTTTTATCACCGCACGAGCTATTGATTTTTCAATGCTCAGCTTTGCCAGCCTCAGTGTGCTTTTTTGCGCTTTTTGTATTCTCAATGAAAAGAAATTCTCAGATCTTGAGGCTCTTAAGTTCTTTATGAGCAAAGGGGTTCTTGGATTTTTATACATCGGTGTTTTGCCAGGGCTTGCTTATCAGATCACCGAGTTGAAAAATGGCGAGATCTGGTTTCTCTCGCTGCTTGCTGTGGTTTTTGCTGGCGATACTTTGGCTTATGGTTTTGGGATGCTGTGGGGAAAACATAAAATCAGCCCACTGATTTCTCCAAAAAAATCTTTCGAAGGAGCTATCGGCGGTCTCTTAGGTTCTTTATTGGCAGGCGGAGCGATTCATTTTTTTCTTCCGCAGTATGACATCTGGATTTTGATGTTGGTCGGTGTTTTGACTGGCTTCATCTCGCAACTGGGTGACTTCTTCGAATCCTTGCTCAAACGTGTGGCGAATCGCAAAGATTCGGGCACCATTATGCCTGGCCACGGCGGAATTCTCGACCGTCTAGATGGTGTTCTTTTCGGCGTACCGATCTTTTTGACGTTTGCCCATCTGATCGAAAAATTGTTTTGACGCATCTTTTATAATTCATGGTCTGGTTTTTCAGAATTTTTCATCTCATTTTGATAAAGAAGTAGCCCTTCTCGCGATGGCTTTTTAAAATAAAGATCACACCAAAGGTGGGCTTAAGTAAATGGATACAATTTTTGGTTATCTTCATTCAGGTCTTTCCGCGATTGTTCCCTTTGTGGTCCTTTTAGGATTGCTGATTTTCGTTCACGAGTTAGGGCACTTTCTCGTTGCTAAATTTTTTGGCGTTCGAGTCGAAGTTTTCAGTCTCGGATTTGGCAAAAAAATATTACAGCGTAAAAAAGGTGACACCACTTACGCCCTCTCCCTGATTCCTCTGGGTGGTTATGTTAAAATGTTCGGAGATGAATTGTCCGCGCAAATTCCTGAGGAAGAGAAGCGCTATTCGTTCACTCATAAGCCGGTTTTCCAAAGAATCGCCGTGGTCTTAGCTGGACCTTTGATGAATTTTTTCTTCGCTCTTTTGATTTTCTTCGTGGTGGCCTTAGCTGGCGAGCAAATGCGCGCTCCGGTTGTGGGCGATGTTCTTCAAGATTCCGTCGCCTATGGAGCTGGCTTTCGCTCTGGAGATAAAATCCTCAAAGCTGGAAATGAAAAAATTCAGACTTGGGACCAATTTCAAAAAATGATGAACCAGTTTCACGATCAGTCTTTGCAAGTGCAGGTCTTGCGTGAAAATTCAGATCAGGATGCGACTTTTCAAATCACTCCGCATCTGGCGGAAAATCCAAATATTCTCAGTATCGATAGTCAAGTTGGCGACGTCGCTGGACTTTCTAGCTCTTCCAAAGCGCCCGTTATTGGTGTTAAAGCTGGAACAATTGCTGCGCAAAATGGTCTGCACACGGGTGATGTCATTCGTTCGATCAACGGTCAAAAAGTGAAGTACTTCCGCGAGTTGGAAAATCTTTTTGTGCAAATGCAGTCTCAGCCGATCAAATTGGAAATCGAAAGATATGAACCCATCGATGCCAAAGAGCCACAAATTCTGAATTTTCAACTTCCGATTTCAAAATACTCTTCCATGGGTGTGCTCGGCATCGATTCTGCTGATCTTTATCTCGCCAAAATTATGGATGGCTCTCCGGCAATGGCGGCAGGCCTGCAAGCCGGCGATCGAATCACAAAAATCCAAGATAAAGTTCCCGAGCATTGGGAAGACATTCTGCAGACAGTGAAAACATTTACTGGCCAGGGATCTTTGGTTGTCGAAGTAGACCGTGGTGGAAAAACCATGAGCTTTCAAATGGCTCCGAAAATGACCGAGCAAATGAATGCACAAGGTGGTGAGGAAAAGCGTTTCACTGTTGGGATTGTGCCTTGGTATCAATTGGCCAGTGTCGATCTGATCAGTGTTCGCGCTCATAATCCGTGGGCTGCCGTGAAACGCGGATGGCATAAAACCATTGAAGTCACTGAGATGACGGTGCTGAGTTTCGTGCGTTTGATCGAAGCAAAAATTTCTCCAAAAAATATCGGTGGCGTGATCTCCATTGGTCAAGCGGCCAGCGAGACATTTAAAATTGGCATGGTTTCTTTCTTACAAATGATGGCCGTGATTTCCATTAATTTATTTATTTTAAATTTGTTGCCGATTCCCGTACTCGATGGCGGACATCTTTTATTTTACACGATTGAAGCCTTCCGCGGAGCGCCAGTCAGCATGAGGAAAATGGAAATTGCCCAGCAAGTGGGTCTTGCGGTGCTCATGAGTCTGATGGCCTTTGCTCTTTTTAACGACTTCACCAGACTGCTTGGTTGGTGACAGGTTGTGAATTCATGAAGGTCTTGGCGCTAGAAACAAGTTCAACAATGGGGAGTGCCGCACTCTCTATTGATGGAAAAGTTTTAGCTTTCGAAACATCCATGAATCAACGCGCCCACAGTGAGTTCATCAATCCCGCGATTGATCGCTGTCTTCAAAAAGCAAATCTCAAACTGAAAGATATTGATATTTTTGCGGCCAGCCTCGGCCCCGGCAGCTTCACCGGAATCCGAGTCGCTGCCAATATTGCTAAAAGTTTTTGCTACACTTTTCAAAAGCCCATGGTCGCCATCGATTCACTGACCTTAATGGCGATTCAAGCACGAAAAACAACCGGCTGGACCGGTCCCATTTTAAGCATTCTCAATGCTTACAAAAATCTTCTCTACACCGGCCTTTTTTCAAGTGTCGAAAGTGCTTCCGACGAAGCCTTTGTCTTTCAAACTGGACCCGCAGCTATTTCTATCCAAGATATTGAAAAACATGTTCTTTCTTTAAACTCGCAAGTTCTTTGCGTTGGTGAAGGTTACCTAGCTTATGAAGCCCTTTGGAGTAAAAATTTTCGCCAAAAAATACGCCGTGAAAGTGCCGTTCTTGATTTTCCCTCGGCAGAAACTTTAGCTGTTGAAGCTTCTCGTCGTGCAAAACTAAACCAGACCATCGAATGGAATTCGTATCTTCCCCTTTATATAAGAGCGTCAGAAGCCGAAGAAAATCTCAGAGTGAAATGATCATTTTGGGAGATTGTTTTTTATGTCACAACTTTGGGTCGTCGGTGCAGGCAAGGGTGGAATTGGAAAAACGTTTGTTTCTTCAAGCCTCGGAATCACCCTCTCGAAATTAAATTTTAAAGTCCTGATTGTCGACTTCGACATGAGTGGCGCCAATCTCCATACCACTTTCGGTCTTAAACTTTCCGATAAAAATTTACGCATGTTTTTCGATGATGGCCGCCCAATGGAAGAACTGATTCAGGCAACGGAAATTCCGAAGGTTTCCTATTTGCAAGGCTTTTGGGATTCTTGGGCGCCTTCTGATGTCAGCATTGAAGATACTCAAAAA
>Ga0134125_10000910_pt1 | contig 37886 bp, 31 predicted proteins | sample KB31751_FD_96464 | JGI IMG/M metagenome (GOLD analysis project Ga0134125, IMG submission 96464) | Terrestrial soil microbial communities with excess Nitrogen fertilizer from Kellogg Biological Station, Michigan, USA - KB3-175-1 | ecosystem: Environmental > Terrestrial > Soil > Unclassified ...
CTCTCGAGTTGCAGGTCGCGCGCCACTGGCGCTCCCCCGAGGTGTTACTCCTGCCGATCGGGGAAATCCTCGCGCGGCTCCTCTGTACCGAGGATTTTTCCTACGTGAAGGCGTGTGAGCGGCCCGGCTGCAGCCTGCTCTTCGCCGATCACACGCGCGGTCACGTGCGGCGGTGGTGCAGCATGGCGCTGTGCGGAAATCGGGCGAAGCAGGCGGCGCACCGACGCCGAGTGAAGTCGGGTCACCACCGGAGCGGTTGAGCGCCTTCACGGAGTGGATGTTCGGGATATCCTGCCCGGCCGGAAGCCTCGATCGCGCTGATCGAGATAAGCGGACAGCGCTTCATATTGATCGGTGGCGACGAAATCCACACCGGCGTCGATGGCCGCCTTCCAGCGCGGAATGACCTGGCGCATGGATCCGAAGTTGTAGTTGGCGTCCCAGCCTCTGTCCTGCTTCCCGTCGAAGCCGTCGAGTGTATAGAAGCGGATCCAGTAACCCTGCCGGTGGGCATAATCGACCAAAGCGCGCAGGCGCCGGTCGTCGGCCGCGGTCCACGCGCCGGCCTTCGTCTGCCCGCCTTCCTCGACGACCCACCAACTGTTGTTCCACCAGCGGCGATAGACCGTGGCGCGCGTCGTCAGCAGCTGAGAGGGCGATGCCGTCGCCTCCCAGTGAGCCACCTGCGCTGGACTGGCTCCGGGAGGCGGCGACTGAGTATGCGCAGAGCCGAACACGCGCAAACGGCCACCCGGCGGCACGTCATTGTAGAAGACCCTGGCCTGGGCATCGGAGTCCTCGGTGACGACGAGGATGGGCCTGCGATCGATCGGTGTCAGCTGGTATGGGTTGCCGGTCTTGAAGGCAGTCGACAGCCACGGCTGATAGTCGCCGAGCAGCTGCCACACGGCTTCGAGGATCGCGGGCCGGGTATCCTTGAAGTCGAAATGCAGGATGATCAGGGGCCACTGGCTGCGGTCGTTCTCGGCCAGCGCCTTTTCGACGATCGGGCGCACCTGCTCGAAGAAATAGGCGCGCAGAGTCGGCTCGCGGCCGGTGGGATCGGCCGTGTGCGACACGACGACACGACCCTTGCCGGTCCTGGGATCCACATACCAGGCAAGGTCCTGCTCGATCGACACCGGATAGCCGGAATCGAGGGCGCGATGCGCCCGGTCATTCCACCGCCCATCGTACGGGTAGCAATTGTGTGCATCCAGCACCGGATGGCCGTGGTTGAGGAAGTTAAGATCCGCGGCGACGGCAGCCCGTCCCGCCAGCATGGTCGCGAGCATCGCGACCCAGAGAAGCCACTTGCTCATGCCGGCCGTTGCCGGCGTCCCGCTCGGTAGTATCATGAGTTATAAGTGGGCAAGACGTCCGCGGGCGGGCAGGGCCGGCGCCCACCCGCGGTCGTCGCAGCGGCTATTTGAGCGTGGCCTCCTGCATGACCTCGCTGCCCAATATCGTGCGAATGCTCGAGCGGCTCGCCTGTTGTGTGTTGGCCTCCTTGAGGGAGCCCGCGAGCTGCTTGCTGATCGCGTCCATCTTCGTGCCGATACCATCGAAGGTCGCCCAGTTGGGGTAGAACTCGACCAGATAGATGTCGGGATCCTGCGGGCCGCGCGGCTGAGCCACGAGCACCTTGTAATCCGTGAGGATGCCGGCCTTCTTCGCCGCTTCCTCCTGTTTCTTCCACACCGTGTCCAGCCAGTGCATGTAGTCGTCGAAGTGTCCGTCAACCGTACGGATTGCGGTACGGCTGACGACCGCTCCATCGTTGTATTCGGTTCCGTTGGCCAAGGCGGCTGTGGCGACGGTCGCGAGCAGCAGCGCGGAGCCAATGACCTGTAGTCGTCGAGTGAAGGATTGCATTGATATTCTCCCGGAATGGCCGAATGATTTGGTTCTGATGGCCCGGGTAGGGAAAGTCGGCGCGAATCGGATGGGATTCGACCTTGAGTGCATACTACGCTTGCCCCGCAAGCCACGTACGCAAATCGTGGAGCACTGATCTCGCCGCAAGCGACTGTGGCGGGATGGATGAGGTATGCAGCACTAAGCGATCGCGGCCATCATTCCCACTCGATCGTCGCCGGAGGCTTGCCGGAGATGTCGTAGACGACGCGCGAGATGCCGGCGACCTCGTTGACGATCCGCAGGGAGACGTGAGCGAGGAATTCGTAGGGCAGGCGTGCCCAGTGTGCGGTCATGAAATCGACGGTCTCTACCGCGCGCAGGGCGATCACGTGGTCGTAGCGGCGAGCGTCGCCCAGAACGCCGACTGATCTGACGGGTAGGAACACGGCGAAGGCCTGGCTGGTCCGAGCGTAGAGGTCGTGCCTGCGCAGCTCGTCGATGAAGATCGCATCGGCGCGGCGCAAGAGATCTGCATATTCCTTGCGCACTTCGCCGAGTATCCGCACGCCCAGGCCTGGGCCCGGGAATGGATGCCGATAGACCATGTCGCGCGGCAGTCCCAGCTCGACGCCGAGGCGGCGGACCTCGTCCTTGAAGAGCTCGCGCAGCGGCTCCACCAGCTTCAGGTGCATCTTCTCGGGCAGGCCGCCGACGTTGTGATGCGATTTGATGACGTGGGCCTTGCCCGTACGCGCGCCGGCCGACTCTATGACATCCGGGTAGATCGTCCCCTGCGCGAGGAAGCTGACGCCGGAGATCTTTTGGGCTTCCTCGTCGAAAACTTCGACGAAGGTGCGGCCGATGATTTTGCGCTTTGCCTCGGGATCAGCCACGCCTGCGAGGCCGGCGAGGAAGCGCGCTTCCGCATCCACGCGGATGACTCGCACGCCGAGATGCTCGGCGAAGGTGGTCATGACCTGGTCGCCCTCGCCGAGGCGCAGGAGTCCGTGATCGACGAATACGCACACGAGCCGATCGCCAATCGCGCGGTGGAGCAGGGCGGCCACCACCGAGGAGTCGACGCCGCCCGACAGACCCAACAGCACCTTGCCGCTGCCGACCTGGGCGCGGACCCGCTCGATCGCGTCCTCGATGATGTTGCCGGTGCTCCACAGCGCATCGCAGCCGCAGATCTCGCGCACGAAGCGCTCGAGAAGGCGCGTGCCCTGAGAGGTGTGTGTCACCTCGGGATGGAACTGCACTCCGTAGAACCGCCGGCGCTCGTCCGCCATCGCGGCGAATGGAATCGAAGCCGTCGATGCGCTGACGGTGAAGCCCTCCGGTAGGGCCTCCACCCGGTCGCCGTGACTCATCCAGACATCGAGAACGGCTCGACCCTGCGCGTCGCGGCGGTCCTCGAGGTGCTCGAGCAGCCGGTTCGTACCGGTCACGGTCACTTCGGCGTAGCCGAACTCCCGCTCCGTCGACCCGACCACGTGGCCGCCGAGCTGCTGTGCCATCGTCTGCATGCCGTAGCAGATGCCGAGCACAGGAACGCCCAAGGCGAATACGGCTTCCGGTGCTTTCGGCGGATTGGTGTCGGTAACGGACTCCGGGCCGCCGGAGAGAATGATCCCGCGCGGTTGGAACGCACGGACTTCCGCGTCGGTGACATCCCAGGGGTGGATCTCGCAGTAAACCCCGAGCTCGCGCACGCGACGTGCGATGAGCTGCGTGTACTGCGCTCCGAAATCGAGGATCAGGACGCGGTGGGCGTGGATATCCGCGTGTGTTGCCGTCGTGGGGGCGGCAGGTCGGGCAACGCTGGCCATGGTCTCCTAGGACCCCCGGTAATTGGGCGCCTCTTTCGTGATCGTGACGTCGTGTACGTGGCTCTCGCGGACGCCGGCGTTGGTGACGCGCACGAACACCGGGCGCGTGCGCAGGTCCGTGACGTTGCGGCTGCCCGTGTAGCCCATCGCAGCCCTGAGGCCGCCGGCGAGCTGTTGCAGGATCGCGACCACACTGCCCTTATAGGGCACCCGTCCCTCGACTCCTTCCGGGACGAGCTTCTCGAGCTCCGTCGAGGCGTCCTGGAAGTAACGATCGGCGGAGCCGTGGCGCTCCGCCATGGCGCCGAGCGAGCCCATGCCGCGATAAGACTTGTAGGAGGCGCCCTGGTAGAGCTCCACCTCACCGGGTGACTCCTCCGTCCCTGCAAAGAGACTGCCGATCATGACGGCGTGTGCGCCGGCCGCGATCGCCTTGGCGATGTCGCCGGAGAAGCGGATGCCGCCGTCGGAGATGACAGGGACATCACTGTTGCTCAATGCGTCGGCGACGTTTGCGACCGCAGAAATCTGCGGCACGCCGACACCGGCAACGATTCGCGTCGTGCAAATGGAGCCCGGTCCGATGCCGACCTTTACGCCGTCGGCTCCCGCACCCGCCAGAGCGAGCGCAGCCTCCGCTGTAGCGATGTTGCCGGCGATGACCTGCTGCTCTCCCCATTGCGACTTGATGCGCTCGACGGTGGTGATGACGCCGCGCGAATGCCCGTGAGCGGTATCTACGACGATCAGGTCGACCCCCGCCTCACGCAGCGCCGCGACGCGATCCATGGTATCCGGAGTGGTGCCGACTGCGGCGCCCACACGGAGCCTCCCCGTCTCATCCTTGCAGGCGCGCGGGAATTCCGTCGCTTTCTGGAAGTCCTTCACCGTGATCATACCGGTGAGCTCGTGGTCGCCGTTGACGACCAGAACCTTCTCGATACGGTGCTTGTGCAGCAACGCCAGCACCTCTTCCTTCGGCGCTGTCTCGCGAACGGTGATCAGCCGGTCCTGCGGCGTCATGACCGAGGACACGGGTGCATCCAGCTTCTGCTCGAACCGCAGGTCGCGGTGAGTGACGATGCCGACGGCCTTCTTGCCGACGACGACCGGTACGCCGGAGATGCCGCGCGAGCGCGTGAGGTCCAGGACCTCACGGACGGTCGTATTGGGAGAGACGGTGATCGGTTCTTTGATGATGCCGCTCTCGAACTTCTTCACGCGGCCGACCTCGCGCGCCTGCGCTTCGAGGGTCATGCTCTTGTGAATGATGCCAATGCCGCCTTCCTGCGCGATGGTGATTGCCAGGCGGGCCTCGGTGACCGTGTCCATGGCGGCCGAGAGCAGGGGGAGGTTCAGCCGGATACGGCGGGTGACGCGCGTCCCAAGGTCCACCTCCCGAGGCAATATTTCCGAGTAGGAGGGGACGAGAAGGACGTCGTCGAAGGTGAGGGCTTCTTCGAGGATTCGCATAGCTAATTCTACGCACGAAGGACGCCCCGGTAAACCTCATGTTAAGGTGCCCGGCCATGCCTGCCAGTCTTTTCCCAGGTGGCGAGCCCGAGGCTCCCGGACGCAGCGTCTACACGGTCTCGCGGCTCAATAAAGAGGTGCGAGTCCTGCTGGAGCGGGGCCTGGGGGTCGTCTGGGTGGAAGGCGAGCTCTCGAACTTCTCCCAGCCCTCCTCGGGACACTGGTATTTCTCGCTGAAGGACCGTGACGCGCAGGTGCGCTGCGCGATGTTCAGGCTGAAGAACGCAGCCCTGGGGTTTACGCCCAAGGCCGGCCAGCACGTGGTCGCACGGGGACGCGTGAGTCTCTACGAGCCTCGCGGCGAGTACCAGCTCATCGTCGACCACCTGGAGGAAGCCGGTCTCGGCGCGCTGCAGCGTGAGTTCGAGCGGCTGAAGACGAAGCTTGCTGCCGAGGGTCTGTTTGCAAGCGAGCGCAAGCGCAGCGTGCCGCGGTTTCCGCGGCGGATCGCGGTGGTGACGTCACCGACCGGAGCGGCTGTTCGCGACGTTCTCAACATCCTGGCGCGCCGCTTTCCTCCCGCCGCGGTGCTGGTCTATCCGACCGCCGTGCAAGGCGCGACCGCTGCACCGGCAATCGTGCAAGCGTTGCAGCTGGCCTCGGCGCGCGCCGAGTGCGACGTGCTCATCCTGGCGCGCGGGGGCGGCTCGCTGGAGGATCTGTGGGCTTTCAACGATGAGCGGGTGGCGCGGGCCGTCCGCGCCTGCGCCATTCCGGTGGTCACCGGAATTGGCCACGAGATCGACTTCACCATCGCTGATTTCGCTGCCGATGCACGTGCGCCGACGCCGTCAGGGGCGGCGGAGCTCGTCGCGCCGGACAGTGTTGCCTGCCTGGAGGCTCTGAGACGGATGGAGTCGCGCATGAGCGCGTGCATGCGGCGCGAGCTGCGTGTGGTGTCGAACCGCTTTTCGAGCGTCGGGGCTCGCCTCAAGCAGGCGCATCCGGGTATGCGTCTGGTGCACCACGCGCAGCGTCTCGATGACCTCGAACAGCGGCTTGCAGGCGGCGCCAGGGGATTGCTTCACACGTACCGGCATCGATTGAGCGATGCCTTCGCAGGGCTGGTACAGCGCTCGCCCGAGGTGCGTCTCGCGCGGCAGGCGAAGTGCCTGCACGCTCTGCAGCAGCGTCTGGCCGATGCAAGCGACGCGTTGCTCAACACGCGCCGTCATCGGATCAGCGAGGCCCTGTCGAGACTGAAGCAGCGCTCGCCGGAGCACCTCGTCCGCGAGTGCAGCCGGTGTGAAGAGGTCTTGCGAGGCCGGCTGGAGCACGCCGTAAAGCAGTATTGCTCGCTTCTGTCGCATCGGGTGGCCCTCGCCAAGAAGGCCCTGGATCTGGCAAGTCCCCTGGCGACACTGGCGCGCGGCTTCGCGGTCGTGACCCGGCCGGATGGCTCGGTGGTGAGCGATGCCAACACGGTCGCGCCCGGCGACGAGATCGAGGCTCGGTTGGCAAGCGGCCGCCTTCGCGCCCGCGTGACGCAAACGAACCAGTCCTGATCGGGGCGCATCGTGTCAGGTGACATCGACTTCATGCGCCTGGCGCTGGAGCAGGCGAACAGGGCGCGTGCCGCCGGGGAAGTTCCGGTGGGTGCTCTGTTGGTGAGCGCGGATCGCGTGATCGCCGGAGGCGCGAATCACCCGATCGCATCGAGTGATCCTACGGCGCACGCAGAGATCGAGGCGCTGCGTTCCGGAGGGCGGGCGCTCGGCAGTTACAGGCTCACCGATACCACTTTATACGTGACCCTCGAGCCCTGCCCGATGTGCGCGATGGCTATCGTCCATGCGCGGGTGCGCAGGCTGGTCTTCGGGGCTTGGGACCCGCGCGCGGGGGCGGCAGGCAGCGTGACCGATATCTTCGCGCTGCCGGGACTCAACCACCGCGTCGACGTATTTGGCGGTGTGTTGATGGAGGAGTGCGGCAGCCTCCTCAGGGAGTTCTTCGCCTCACGTCGCGGCTGACCGTTAGCCGCCGCCGCTGCCGCTGCTGCTCGACGACGGCTGCGCGTCAGCGACGGTCATGTGCGGCAGACCGTCGTCGGGTTGCCACTCGAGCAACTGCATGAACTGGCGCACGTGCTGGACGTACTCGACCGGCTGCCATCCCTGCGCGTAGCCGCATTTTGCGTGTGTGAACCAACGGGGTTCGGCGAGCTTCGGCAGCTGCTTGCTGACGGCCGCCCAGGAGTCCGGGTTCTCGCCAAGCGTCTGCGCGATGATGCGCGCATCCTCCACGTGCCCGAAACCGACGTTGTACGCCGCAATGGTGAACCACGTGCGGTCAGGCTCCGGGATGTGTGTCGGAACCATGCTGCGGACCTGGGCGAAATAGCGTGCCCCGGCGAAGATGCTCTCGCGGGGGTCCGTGCGATTGCCGATGCCCATCGCCTGCGCGGTGTGGGAGGTCAGCATCATGACGCCGACGGCGCCATTGGGTGAGCTTGCCTGCGGGTCCCAGCGCGACTCCTGGAAGCCGATGGCGGCGAGCAGCCGCCAGTCGAGTCCATACTTGGCGGCGGCCTGCTCGAACCAGGCGCGGTAATGCGGCAGGCGCTGTGTCAACGAGACCTGGAAGAGCCGAAGCTCCTCGTATTGGAATGAGCTCGTATTGCCCGAGTCCTTTTGCAGGAGGCGGGCGAGCTCGCCGGTGCTCCCTTCGGCCTGGAAGAAGCGATTCACTGCCTCGAGGAGGTCAGTATCCCCGCGGGGCACGATCCATTGCACCGGGCGCTTCTCGGGCAGGGTGAAGCCGACTCTGATATCCGGATAGAGATGGTGAGCGTAGGAGTACGTCCGCGCATCCACGATGGCATAGCGCGCCTGTCCGGAGTCGACGTCTTCCAGCGGGTCTGCAGAGCTGGGCGCCGTCTCCACCCAGGTGAGGTGCGGGGCCAGGATCTGCTTCATCCTGGCGAGCAGCTGTTCCTGGGGACTGCCGGCGCGGACGGCGAGCCTTGCGCTCTCGAGCTGGAGGGTGTCGCGCGGCTGAGTCTCATTGCGGCGGTAGACCACCAGCTGCGGCACCTGGGCATAAGGAGCCGAAGCCTTCCCCACTCGCCACCAGGCAGCGGTATCGGTCAGCTGCGCGGCAGCGACATCGGCATGGCCGGAAGCCAGCTCCGACCGGATGGCGGCTTCATTGGGGACGGCATGGATATCGAGGCGAACGCCCAGCTGGGCGGCAAATTGGCTGGCGAGGTCGTACTCCAAACCCTCGGGTCCCTGGGCACCCAGGTAGTAGCAGGTCGGCAGGTTCAGGGTCACGACCCGCAGCTCGCCGCGGGCGCGGATCTGCTGCAGGGCGGAGGGAGCTTGCGAGCAGCTCGCCAGTAGCGCGGTGGCTGCTATTGCGATTGCCATCCTCCCTTTGGCAGGCCGGAATTGTTTCTGGGCGCCTGTCAGCGTCAATGCAAATCCCCACTGGCCTCAAATGCTTGCGCTAGAATACCAGCTCACGCCCCCCGGGTCCCGCCAAGCACGCCCATGTACCATAATGCGGCGTTACCCCGGGACTTTGGGCAGGGACGGAGAGGTACCGAAGCGGTCATAACGGCGCCGACTCGAAATCGGATGGTCGGGTAAAACCGGCACGTGGGTTCGAATCCCACCCTCTCCGCCAGTTCAAAAAATCATTTGAAATCAATAATTTAAGTTAACTCGACCTACCATCCGATCTGGCGCGTCGGGCGTCCGCCGAAGTCCAGAATCGGCCAATGAATTCTGACGGTTAGCCGTGCGCGGCACAGGTCCGAGGAAGGCCACTGAGGGCCGGAGAGCGCCGGAGCGTTCCAAGGGCAGCCAAAACTTCGTTGGGGTAGATTTTGGGGTAGATGGCGAACCATCGAGCGACATACCCCAACCTTCCGCAATTCCCGCATACCCCACTGGATGCAACACCAGCTAGCCGCCGCCCTCCGTACCTCGACGCCGCATCTTCGAGCGGCTACTATGCGTCTAGACGCCAAGACGTCTACTCGGGAGAAGCTGTGGATGACCCAGTACGATGGACGGTAAGGGTCTCGAAAGAGACCGACGTTGCGGTGCGTACATTTCTTGCGCAGCGCGGTATGAAGAAGGGCGACCTCGCCAAGTTCGTCGAGGAGGCGGTTCGCTGGCGCGTGCTCGATCAGACCGTTGCGGAGACGAAAGCTCGCAACTCATCGGCTTCCGGGGCGGACATCGATGCGGCTATCGTTGAGGCACTTGCCGCGGTGCGCACTGAGCGGTTCGACCCGCGCGGTGGATGAGAGTCGTCCTCGATACCAATATCCTCTGCAGTGCGCTTATCACTCCGGATGGACCTTCTGACCGCCTATATCGGGCATGGCGGGAGGGGCGGTTTGAGCTCCTGACTAGCGATGAGCAGCTCGACGAGTTCAGACGAGTCAGCAGGTATCCCCGCCTGCGCCAATACATCGAGCCTTCAGCCGCCGGCACAATGTGCAACGAACTCCGGCAGCTCGCGACACTCGTCGCACCCTTGCCTCTCATCGAGAGATCGCGGGATCCAGCCGATAACTTCCTCCTCTCGATGGCGCAGGCCGGCAAGGCCGATTTCCTCGTCACTGGGGACAAGCACGATCTGCTCTCAATCGGAATATTCGAACAGACGCGGATTGTTTCCTGTCGGCAAATGCTGGAAGAGGTCAAGCCCCAACAGAAGAGGAGGTCGAAAGGTCGCAAGGGTCGCAAGGGGGCGCGGGGCGCGAGGCTATTCTGAACTCGGCGAGAGGCACACAATGGAACCCTGTCTCTTCTACCTGCGCCGCGCTGATACCCTGATACGATGGAACTCGAAGATCTGTTGACCGAGGCTGCGCGGCTCCTGGCGCAGTTTTCCGCAGAGGTAAAGGCCGCCAGCGCCGCTTCCCTCACCGATATCAGCACGGCCTCCGACATGTTTCTGCTGGAGCTGTTGCGCGAGACCTTTGGCTTGAAGGACCTGCGTAGTCTCAATGCAGAGCGCGCGAATTTCCCTGGTTTGGATCTGGCCGATGATACGGCGCGCGTAGCCTTTCAGATTACCGCTGAACGTGATTTGGGCAAGATCCTCAGCACGCTCAAGACGTCAATGGCCCATGGGCTGCACAAGCGCTATCCGAAGATCCGCGTCTTTGTCACCAGCGAGCGTCAGCGGCGCTACAAGCAGGCCACCATTGATTCTGTGACCCGGGGTGAGCTCGATTTCAAAGCGGTGAGCGATATCCTGGATTACGCGGGCCTGTTGAAGCTCTACAGGCACTACGAGTTCGACTCGCTTAAGCGTATCGTCTCCATTTTGCGCAAGCATCTTCCGTCACACTCAATCGGTGAGACGGCAGCCCAACAGATGGAGGCGTTGGAACGCGACGTCGCCGCCCGCTTCAATGAAGCGATCCATCAGGGTCCGTTTCCCGAATTCGGCGAGCGCAATCTGTTCGCGCCGCTCGCGCAACAGGTGCTCGAGGAGTATCGCGACATTCTCCCGCAAACCCTGCGCCGCAGTATCCTGCTGCGTGCGGCGCGCCGCGCGGCGATCCTCAAACACCTGGATGAGGCTGAGCGGCTTTTTGCGGCCGCCAAATCCCTCGGTGCAGGCGAAGGCGCTGCAGTGGAGGCCCTCATTGTCGAGGGCCGTGGCGATGCGGAGGCTGCCTTGCGGAAGGTGCGGGACCTGCGCGACATGGAGTCGATCGCCACCATGCTGGGCATCCTTTCCCGAAAAAGCGGCGGTGATGCCGCGCTGGATTGGATGAGGTCGACGAAGATTGATCCGCGTGCGCTGACGGCGATCGCTGTGATCACCTTGGGCGGGATCTACTTGCGCCTGAACCAGGTCGCGGCATTTCTCGAGCTGTTGGAGAAAGTCGCTGCGGCGGTGTTTGATGACTGTCCGTATCTCGTCTTTCTCCGTGGAATCCTGCGGGTAGTTTCGGTGTTCCCGAAGCCCGACCAAATCGCGAGCCTCGGCGGTGTTCCGCCGGCAATCGAGGTAGGCGAACCGATCCTCGCGGCGGCCCCCTTAGCGCAACGCCTAGATGCGGCCATGCAGGACCTTGAGCGCTTTATCCCGCTTGGGCGACAGCTCCGGGTTCCTCTGGCTCTGGGGACGGCCGAATGGTTTCTCACGTGGGCAACGCTGCTGCACCCGTACCGGAGCTCAGCCGCCAAGGCGCAGCTGCAGCAGGACATGGGGGATTTCTCAAGAGCCCTCCGTCGAGTGCAACTGGCGTTTCGGTACCTACCCAGTTTTGATCCTGCGCCCCTCGCGCAATACCTTGCTGCTCGTGAGGCTCTAGGCGGATGGGACGACGATGAGTTATATGCGGCGCTGATTCTTGCGTTGCACTCGCGAGATCACCAAGCAGTAGCTGCTTTGACCGCGAAATACCGGGCGCGGCTAGAACAACGCCTGCCGCCGCAAATGACACTGGTGGTGGAGGTGACGGCGCTCGCGCTGGCAAAGGACGCGAGCTCCGCCCGCGCGTTACTTGACGCGCACCGCGAATCCTCTGACCCCGCGATCGTGTCGAGGCTTGAGGCCGAAATCGCTAAGGCGGAAGGCGGCGATCCTGTCGCGGAGAACATTCGGCTGTACGAGAAGCTCGGGACGGTGCACGAGCTACGGGCTCTGGTCGAGACCTTGAAACGCCAGCGGAACCATCGTCTGCTCGGCCCCTACGCGGAGAAGCTCCACGCGCAAACGGAAGATCCCGATGACATGGTCGTCGCTGCGAAGGCGTATGCGGCCACGGAGGATGTCACGAACTTCATCCGCGTGGTCGAGACCTTTCCGACCACGCGGGTACGCAGCCCGGATCTGCAGCGACGCTACGCGTGGGAGCTACTGGTCGGAGGCCGCCTGAAAGATGTTGCCGCCATTGCGCAGGAGCTGCGTGAGACCGCGGCGCGGGACACTAGGCTTGAAGTTGCGTTGGCAATTGAGACGGGCCAGTGGGAGCAGCTGGCATTGTTGCTCGGGCAGTATTTGGAGAAGCCCGATCAGTACGACGCACGAACGCTAATCCAGGCCGCGCACTGGGCGCACGCATCGGGCTATGGCCCCTCGCGGGAATTGATGTTGGCAGCGGTGGACAAACCGGATCCGCCGGCGGAGGTATTGCTGGGTGCTTACACGCTGGCGGTTGAGGGTGGCTTAGAGGAGGGCAATCCGGCGGCACATGAATGGTTCAACCGGGCCTTGGCTCTATCCGGACCAGACGGTCCCGTGCAACGCATCGAGATCAAGGATCTGCTCGCGCAGCAGATCGAATGGAACCGGCATACCCGCAGAATCAATGACGCCATTACCCATGGTGAGGTGCCCCTTATAGCAGCAGCACCGGCGCTTCGCACAACTCTGGTAGACATAGTACTAGGTAACTTTCTCCGCAATACCGAAGAGCCCGACGCCCGACAGCGCACGCTCATCCCGACCTTTTCCGGTCGCCGAATGCCTGGCCCGCTAGGAGCGGTGAAGCGTGTGGCGCTGGATGCCTCCGCGATCCTGATGCTGGGCAGCCTCGGGCTTCTTGGCCGAGTATTGCGCACCTTTGAGTCCATCATCGTGGCCGCCGGGGTGATGTATGAACTCTTCAATGGGCAGCGCCGGCTGCGTGAATTTCAGCGATCACGGCTCGCCCGTGCCGCCCAACTGCAGTCCCTTGCGCGCACTTCGCTCAAAATTCTGCGATCGCCAGAGGCTGCAGCCACGGACCGGTTGACAGCAGAGGTTGGTCTTGAGCTGGCGGATCTGTTGCGTGCTGCCGAAGCGCGCGCGGGGGTAGTGGTGCGCCCGGCGCCGGTGCTCCGACCGGGTTCTAGCGGCCAGGAGACCGCAGACCTTGCGGCCCATGCCAACCATCTGACCGACGTGCGCACCCTGCTGGTCGTGCTCAAAGAACGGGGCCGCGTTGATAGTCGGGTGGAGGAGTTTGCAGATCGGTATTTCAGGGTACAGGACATGGGCTGGCCGACGCCAGTACGCCCCCAGCGATCAACTCCACTTTATCTGGATGACTTGGCTGTCTCGTACTTGCAAACTACGGGTCTGCTGCAAACGGTTGCGGACTCTTTTGATGAGGTCCACATCCACTCGAGCACAGACAAGGAAGCCGCAGCTACGTTAGGCATGGAGCGGCAATCGGTCGAGATCATCAAGACCATTGGTACCATTCGCGAAGAGCTGTCAGCGGCTTTCAAGGAGAATCGGCTGCTCTTTGGGCCCCGACGCGGCAAAGTCGAGTCGGACGAATTCGACGAGCTCTCCACTCTCAACCTATTGGCCAATATGATGTCGGCCGAGGTGGTGGTGATCGATGATAGAGCTCTCAACAGGGAGCCCTTCGCGATCGATCGCGCGCAACATCGTGCGCGGGTGGCTTCAACCCTGGACCTCCTTGAGGAGCTGAAGATCCGTGGCGTGATCAGCGAGGTGGAGCGCATCGCGGCGCGCCACCGACTTCGCATAGCCGGTGCAGCGCTTATGCCACTCGATGCCGAGGAGATCCGCGTCGCCGCGCAACGCAGCCAGGCGGTGGAGTCCGCGGAGCTTCGCGCCATTGGCGAGAGTGTTGCGCTGGCGCGAATGCGCAACATGCCGCGCTTTCCAGCCGAGATACCCTGGTTTGCATCCCTGTGCACGTCCATCAGGGCTGCGATCCAGGGCGTGTGGCTGGACGAGGCTGATCCGCGACGCGCCGAGGCGCTCGCGGATTTGATCTTTGCCGACTTGCCGGAGGCGGCTGATTGGGTCGCGCTTTGGGACGATGCCGCGCCATTCGGGTGGGTTGAAGCCGTGAGTGGTGTGTTGAATGGAGGCTTGGCGATGCCCGCGGAGCTGACGGACCGCGGCACCCTCGATGCGTATCAGAAATGGCTGGAAAAGCGTGTCCTAAAATCGCTTCGTATTCTACATCCGAGGCGACATGCGGCGCTTGTCGAGACGCTGAAAGCCAACGTATTGTATCTGAGTCGGGTGGACGATGACGACGCACCTATCTGATAAGGCACATGTTGCACGGCTGAGAGCGCTATTTGCGCTCGATAAGCTATCCCCGGCCCTTCTATCCGCGGTGATTGCCGATGGCGATCTTGTGAGCAAGTTGAACCTGACCGCAACGGCCCAGCCGGTGCAACTTGGGCCCGATGTCACGGTGGCGCGCGATGATTTGTTTGCTGCATTTGCTGCGGCGGCCGAGGGCGGGTCTGTGAAGACCGCTGTTGTGGATCAAGGCAATCCTGCTGAGGCGGCCGTGTCGCTTAATTCCGAAGGTGCCGCCCTGGTTGAAACCGCGCGTCTGGGAGTCCAGTTCGCCCATGCGGCTTTGTGGACGACCGATCCGGTGCGGCGCCGCGAGGCGCTTGTCGAGGAATTGCGGCGTCATACGCTCACGCAGAGTTCGATCGCGCAACTGGAACAGCTGGATATGACCGAGCCGGCAGAAAGCTACGAGCGCTTTCAGACGGCGACCGATATATTGAATGCCTCACCAGAGGTCGTCGCGGCGATGCTGGCCGCGAAACTCCCCGACGGACGCCTTGCGGAGGACGATCTGTTGCCGGAGGACACCCGCTATTGGGATAACCTTACCGCTGAGTGGCAGAGTTCGCCCAGTCTGGTGGAGTTCATAAACAACGAATTGCGCGCTGAGCGTGAATCGCGCCGCGCCGCGTACAAGCAGCTCGCTTACGTGTCCATGAGTTTGCAGTTTGCCGGCCAGGAACTGGTGCCTCACGATTGGCTGGCACAATGGCCCATCGATGACGTAATCCGGCTCGTGGACTTCCTCGGGGGCTGCGAGGACCATACCTCTCTCTCGGCAGGGTTCGAGATTTGCGCCCGACAGCTTGCCCGCGATACGCGCTTCACTGCATTGGGCGAGCAGATGCTTGAGCGGCTGTTTGCTGATCCGGATGTCCTGCTCGTCCGCTGCCAGAGATTCGCCGCCGCATTCGTACTGGCTACGGTGCGCTTGGCTTTACACGAGCGCACGCGCGCGCGGCCGGTGTTCTGGCGCCGCTTGGCCGCGGCTGCCCACGCAGCACTCGTGGCGCGGACGCTGGGGCGCAGCGATTCTGGCGGAGAGGAGTTACTGAACTGGGCAATGGAGAGGCGCGGCGAATACTTCCTTCTCTCTGTCTATCGCGAGTTGCGCGAAAGCCCTCGCTGGCAGCCGGAATGGGTCGACGCCGAATCATTGATGGCTGATGCGTTTGGCCGTGTTGACCAAGCAGTGCAGGCCCTGCTGGCGCAGGAAGTACCGTGCACATGGCTGGAGCGGATCGCACGTACCCGGCGGTGGCTGGACGAGCGAGGGCTGACTGCACGCACTTGGTTGCCGTCGCCGACGCAGGGCGATCGATTCGTGCAAGAGGCACTGATCCCGCGGGCGCTCAAGGATCGCGCAGAGGAGCGTTGTGGCGAACTTGCAGTGCATCCGACGGCGGAGAACCTGCTGCGTCTATCGAATGTAACGGAACTCGCTGGTGTTCCTGCCGAGCGTGGCGCGGAGATTCGGCGCGCACTGGACGCTATTTTCACGGACGGCAGCGTCAAGAAGGAGTGGGTTCAAGCGGTTCTTGCGGCCGCGGCACGGATAGCCTTGATTTCGCAGGACACCGCTCTTGCGGACGCAGTCGCCGAGCATGTTCTCAACCAGTCCGTGTACAACCCCGATGGGATTCGGTCCCTTGAAGTGGTGATTCGCCTGCTGCAGTGTGCAGCGGCGGACCCAGATACCGATTCGGCGCTAAAGAGAATGGCGGGGAGAATGGAAAGTTTTGTGCTCGCGATGCCGCCTGGCGATGCTCAAGATCGGCTGTTTGGCTGTCTGCGGAAGCTGCAACACTTGGATGGCGAACAGGCCCCCATTTGGGGACGCGCAGCTAACATCGCGAAGCTGGGGGCCTCGCCTCGGACGGTCTTCTTAGGATCCGATTGAGGATGACGGTCGCTGCACCCAGATGTCCGCAAGCTGTGCGTCGGCTGCTCACCCGAGGTACCGAACGAGCTATCGCGAGCGGCCGCCATGATGACGGGCCGCGCGGGCTCTCAAGCCCTGCGCGCGAGCCTGATTAGCCCAAAGAGAATCGCGAGAGCCACGACTGCTGCGACCTGCGGGGTTGCCGGTTGCCGACCATGCGCGTACGAAATCAGGTGTTCGCAATTCCAATTGAATAGTTGATAGCGCGAGCCAATTCGTTCACGAGCGCGTTGTATGACCGTGCTCGGCGGCAGGCTGCTCGGGTATCCTTCCACCGTCACTTGGTTTCCAGCAGCAAATGCGGTCCACTGCTCCTCGGTGACGCCGCCTGCATTTGGGGAGTTCGAGATGACCGTTGGCGCTCCATCGTGGAACCAGTCGGAAACGATGCCCTTGTGCCGGAAGACGCCGAGAAATGGCACGGATACCACCGTGCCAGGCATCAACCGGGCGGGAGTGACTTCCTGGAACTGTGTAGGCATGATAACCGTCACTATGTGGATACCGGGTACTACCCAGTTTATGCATATATGAGCCAAACTGCAACGGTTATCCCCAAGCCAGCCATCCCCTATGCTCGGGTGCTTGGGGCAGTGGTCGAGCACCTCCGAAAGCGACGGTCGATCAACCAGGAAGCCATGGCCAAGGCGATTGGGGTTTCGCAATCGGCCTACTCGCGTCTTGAAAAGGGGCAGACTGCGATGAGCGTAGTCCAGTTGCGTGCGATTTCGGCCCAGCTAGGTTTAGCGCCAGAGGCCATCGTGCACAACGCTGAGTTATATGCCGCGCAACTCCAGCAGCAAGGAGTCAGCGTTACCAAGGAGAGCCCGGACTCCGCGGCCGGAGTCCTCATTGCAGTGGGAATACTGGCCGCGCTCCTGCTGGCGGCAAAGTCTTGATTCCAGCGAAGGCTGCAGAGAGCCACAGGTTTGTTGGGGTAGATTTTTGGGGTAGATGGCTTTCTGAGAAAAACAAAGTCTTGTTAATCAAATGCTTATCTCGAAAAATCGGTTTCCACCCTCTCCGCCATTTTGATCTCGCGGTAGCCCTGCCAGGGTGGGGTTCGAACCCACGTGCATGGACAAGGGGGTTCGAGAAAATCGCCGGAGCGATTTTCGACGGCGCGCAGCGCCGACCCCGAAGGGGCGAGGCCCAGGACGGCGGGATTTGCGCGATCCGTCTCGATCTCAATCGCTGGCCGGCCGGCTTGCCTTGTGACACTCGACGTCGGTGCGTGGAAAGTCGTTTCCTTTGAAGAGGAGCGGCCGGTCGAGCGAGCGGGAGAGAGCGTAGGAGAAGCAGTCGCCAAAGTTTAGGCCCGCTGGGTGACGGCCTTTCCCGTATTTTCGAAACGCATCGCGTGCCAGCAGTGCCTGTTCGGCGTTAACAGGCTCGAGGGTGATCTGCGCCCTGGCGATGAGATGATCGAGATCGCGTACGCCTTCGGCGCCATAGCGCGACTCTAAAACGATTGAGGTCTCGACGTATGAAGCGGTCGAGAATGATCGCGCCTCGGCGGCTTCGATGGCCTCGTTGAAGATGCGACGCTCCGGCTCATTTTGCAGAACCGCCAGCAAGGCCGACGTATCGACCACCATCAGCGCGGCAGCCCATGGTCGTCGTAACCAATGATCTCGTCTGCGCTGCGCGGGTCACGTACCTCGAGCCCTGCGCAATGCAACGCGATTTCGTCAAGATCATCAGCCAGGCGCCGCCGCGTGGTGCGGCTGCGCCGCACGCGCTCGAGTCGTTCGCGAAGAGCCTGGGTCACGGCCTCGGTTTTGGTCTCGCCGGTGAGTTTTGCGAGTGCCCCGGCGAGCTCTTCCGCTTGCTTATTCCGAATGTTCAGAGGCATGGATCACCACGTATAGCATCGGATCTACACATTACCACAGCGATGGTGGATTTTCGATGCGCAAGGCGACTCGAACCCGCAACGCCCTGAGTACAGTACCTGATGGAGCGGTTTTCACGATCGGCGATGGACCGGAGGTGTGATTGACTGCGCCGGCCGTGCCGGCATCTCGCGGGTCGTGGTCAGTACGACAGTACGACTGAGGGCACACTCGGTTCGGGAGCACTGCACAGCGTCGGATCGGATGGTCAGCCCCTGGATGGGCCGGCGCACGATGAACAGTAACTATGCCCTCCTGTAGGGCCAAGGAAAGCTCGTCATCCAGATCACATCTCAGTTGCCCATCGACTCGACAAGTCTGGTGACAATTGCTGAAAATCCTATCGGAGAGTGATCGAGAGGCAATCGCATGGCTGACGTTTGGCAGGCCGCTGAGGCCCGACATCGGTTCTCCGAGGTCGTGGATGCTGCCATGGGGGGTCGACCGCAATTCGTTCGTCGCCGGGATGGCCGGGAGGTCGTGATCGTCTCCCGAGAGTATTTCGAGGAAACCAAGCCGAATCTCAAAAGCTACCTGATGGGTTCCGGCTACGCCGGCGAGGCTGATGACGCGTTCGATCTCGCGATGCGCGGAGTGAGGACCGATGGTACGCCGCTACTGCGGCCGCGAAACGTTGACCTGAAGGGTTGGGCGGTGTTTGTCCTGGACACGGATGTCATAAGCAATCTGCGCAAGAAGAAGCCGCGTCCGACTCTGCCCGGTTGGATCGGTGAGGTCGGGTGGCAGGACCTCGCCACTACCTCAGTGACGATCATGGAGGTTCAGATCGGCATTGAGCGAGCGCGGCGCTCCGATGCCGCGACTGCAGAGAGTGTTCAAGACTGGCTCGGCGGATTGCTGCAGGCGGGCAGGCCGCAGGTGCTACCGCTGGATACCGGGGCCGCGCTGCTGCTCGGCAGAATGTGCGAAACGCCGCCGCTGCGAAACTTCCTCGTCAATGACCCCGGCGCGAAGAAGTCGAAGACCGGTGCCGATCTGGCGATCGCCTCGATCTCCGTTGCTGAAGACGCCATCATTGCAACCGGGAATGGCGGCGACTTCTTGCTCATTCACGAGCATTTCCCGCTGCGCGGCCTGTTCTCTACGGCCGGGGCGCCCCTGGAAGTCAGCAGCGTGCAATAACCGCAGTCTGCTCGTTCGCGTCGCGGAAGTCGCATGCTGCGCCTCCTCGCTCAGGGAAGGGCGGCGTCCCTCTCATCCAGATTCAATGTTCGGCAGCGAACAGATATGGCTCTCCGTTGCGCGCAAGATTCTGCCCGGAATTGGGATTGGCTCTGGGTTTGACCGGGGCTCCGCTCCCGAAATCAATCAAGGTAAAGTCATGAATATCAAGCGTAACAGTGCCGCGTTTGCGGCGATTATTGGGCTCGCGCTCATGAGCGCCCCGGCGTTTGCGGATGATCACGCATACACTGATGGACCCGTCGTCAACGTGGCGGCGATTCGAACTGAATATGGGAAGTTCGATGAGTACATGAAATATCTCGACACCACGTGGAAGGCCGAGCAGGAAGCGGCCAAAGCGGCGGGATACATCATCAGCTACAGGGTGGTCACGGTGGAAGCACGCGGCGAAAATGATCCGGACATATACCTGGTCATCAACTACAAGAACTGGGCCGCCTTTGACGGCGCGACAGCCAAGGGCGATGCGATAGCAAAACAGGTGGAAGGAACTTTGACTGCGTCAAACCAAGGCGCCGTCGATCGCGCCAGGATCCGTCGAGTTCTCGGTTCGTGGACCGGCCAGGAACTCGACCTGAAGTAGCACGCGGATCGTCAGACGTACGAGAACAAGCCGGACCTCGCGTCCGGCTTTTTTTCGGCGCCTACGGCTACAACGCAGCCACCGGTGAATTCGGCGACATGCTCGAAGAGGGCATTTTGGATCCGACCAAGGTCACTCGACTCGCCCCGCAGAATGCGGCATCGGTTGCCGGCCTGATGCTCACGACAGAGGTCATGGTGGCCGAGGCTCGGAAGGATGAGCGCGCCCACAGCGGCTTGCCGGGTGCGTGCGGGATGGGCGTGTGAAAAGCGGATGAGCTCAGGTCGGCGAGGGCGGTCGAATGTGGGTGGAAAAGTGGACGGCGCCGCTCCGCCGACGGCCGTGCGTCGGTGCACCGAGTGGATAGAGCCCGACGCCCCGCTGCCAGCGCGATCGCAGCATGACTATCTGCGCCGTTCAGCCTGGGCGAGGGCCTGCCGGATGGGCGCAGCGATGCACACCGGCTTCGCGCGAACCAGTGCCCTCTCGTCGAGCTGAGCTCCAGCTTGAGTTTCGTGCAGGCCTCAGCTCTTTAAGAGCCGCTGGGAAAGGCGACCGAAGTTGCGCGCGTCATCGTGGCCCGCGCCGCATGGCGAGGTCAGGAGCGGGTGCGCGTCCAGCTTTGATAGGGTAGGCTTCACCTTGGCCATGCTGGAGAGGATCGATCCCTTGCCGACTCGCACGTATCACGTCGTATTCGTACGAAGAGCGCCGCGGTGTGCGGAAATGCACGTTGGCGGCAGGGTTCTGGCACTGGCGATCCTCGGCACTCTCGCGCTGAGCGGTTGCAGCGGTGGCGGCAGTGGTGCCCGGGGCGGCGGAGTCGCGCAGACGTACACGATCGGCGGCACGATCAGCGGCCTCTCGGCGAGCGGCCTCACGATCGCGGACGGCAGCCAAACGCTGTCCCCCGCCGCAAATGCAACCTCATTCGTGTTTCCAACGGCCGTACCATCGGGCGCGGCCTACTCGGTGAGCGTCAGCAGCCAACCCTCTGGAGAGACCTGCCTTCTGGAGAGCGGATCAGGCATGGTCGGCTCCGCCAACATCACCAACATCCAGCTGAGCTGCAATGCCAACAACATGACCGGTACGGCTGCAACGGGTAGCCCGATCGCCGGGTCGGCTGTGACGCTGGTCGACAGCGCCGGTAAGCAGGTCACGACAAAGACGGACAGCGCCGGTCAATATGCGCTGAGCACCGTCGGGCTTACGGCGCCCTTTCTCGTGAGTGTGGTGACGAGCGCCGCTTCGCCCAACGGGTATCCTGCGGGAAGGACTTTCTACGGCGTCAGCGATCAGGCAGCGCCGACCGTCATCAACATTACTCCCCTCACGGATCTTCTCATACGCGACTGGTACGCTGCACAGAGCTCGCCGGTCGACATCGAGACCGCTTTCGCGCAACCTGCCTCGAATCCACCTCCCACGGCTGGGGAAGCGCAACTGCTGAACGCCGCGATTCTGGACTTCGTGCAGCCGGTCTTGCAGCAGGACGGAGTCGATCCGGTCGGCCTCGATTTCATCTCGGGCGCATTCTCGGCCAACGGTCAGGGACTTGACGCCGCGCTCGCTCAAATCAAGCCCATCATCTACGACAGCGCGGGGACCACGGCTTCCGTGACTATCGATACGACCGGCACCACGACGGAGAACACGACCGTTACCGCAAGCGCCGGCGGCCTCAAAGTCGCAACGACCACGAGCGACTCGGCCTCGGGCGCCGCAAGCTCGATCGTGACGTCTGCCATCGTCCCGACGAGCTCGGCCGAGTCATCCGCCCTTTCCGGCGTGCAGGCGACCCTCGATCGCCTGAGCGCTGTGATCCAAAGCAAGGGCTCTGCCCTCCAGGCTTCCGACCTGGCGCCATTCTTCGATGGCAACTTCCTCGATGGCGGCCTGACGACGGCCGAGGAGGAGCAACTGATCACACCGCTCGCCGGCGCGACTGTGGATTCCGACGTCATAACCCAGGTCAAGAGCTACGACGGGAGCAACAATCTCCTCGGCGTCGTCGCGACGTTGAATGTGACCCAGAACGGCAGCGACTTCCCGAGCGAGCTCGGTTACGGATCGCCTGATGTCGGCCTGATCTTCAAGCAGGAATCGGATGGCAGCTGGCTTTTGTATGGCAATCAGCAGGAGGCGAACGCGCGCGCGCAATATGGCGACCGTGCGGACTACCCGGTTACCGGATCTGGCGGAAGCGATGACTGGCTGACTCTTGCCTTGATGGTCCCCGCGGCTTCTCCCACCGTGTTTCCGTGCTCATCGGCCTACGCGAGCAGCGCGACGGTATTCCCAACGGCGGCGATCAGCGGTACCACTCCAGTTGGTGGCGCGACAGTGACGCTGGAACCCAGTGGTTATGCTCTCACCGAGAGCTCGTATCTTTTCAGCCTGCCGGGAACCTTGAGCTCGAACGCCTGCGAATTCGACGTGTCGGGCGACACTCTGTCGCTGAGCGCGGCAGACTTGCCGGCGATGGTAGGCAACACGCTGAGCTTCTCGCTCAATGGGGGTTCCCCGACGGCCTCCCTTGCACGGACGATCCCGGGATACACCACGGAATTGCTGACCTTCACGGCCCCTTCGAGTCACGCGGTATCGGCCGCGCAGGCTGGGCAGCCCTTGACGGTTCGGTGGAATCCGCCGGCTACGGTGTCCGTCTATCAAGTCTTCCTCTCCGGGATAGTCGCTGTAAATCCGGCCGGCGGAGGCGAGCCCACCTGCTCGCTGCAGGGGCAGGTTTCTCGGTCCGCGGGTGGGCTGCTGGGCACCATCACACTGCCGAGCACTTGCGACGGACTGCCCATCACATCCGTCACTCGGGGACCTCTGCCCGCAGCGGAGATATTCGTGACGATCTATGGGTCACACGGGGAACTCCTCACGGCAGAGTGGGACTTCAACTGATCTCCGGTCGCTTTGCATGAGCTCGAATCCCAACCCCGGAAGTGGCGCACATGCAGACCGCACGGCGTCGCAGGGAGGGGAGACAAGCGTACGCCGCAGGTTCAATTGCGCGCCATTGCGTGCGCGCATCCATGACCCCTCATGAGGCTTTGAGACCCCTGAAGAGCCTCCCCAGGGAGCGCTGGACCAAAGCCCGTCTTGATGGACCCGGCTGAGCTCGAGTTCCGCTGCTAGCGCGCTCTCACGACTGGAAATTGTTTGTCGCCGCAGTCACGAGTAAACTAAGCTCGGTGGACTAAGTTTTAGGTGGTGCATGCGTACAGTCAATATTCACGAGGCCAAGACCCATCTTTCGCGTTTGGTGGAACAAGCGGCCGGGGGAGAGTCCTTTGTGATCGCCAAGTCGGGTAAGCCGCTGGTCAAGGTCGTGGCGCTGGACGCGCCCCAGGCGGGGCAGGTCAAGCGCGTCGGATTCATGGCGGGACAAATCACTGTGCCGGACGATTTCGACCGGATGGGGAGCGCCGACATCGAGCGGCTCTTCGGCGACAGCCCGTGAAGCTGTTGCTCGATACGCACCTGCTCTTGTGGGCGGCGGGCCAGCCGGACCGCTTGCCCAAGACTGCGCGCGACCTGATCGAGGCGGAGGGCAGTGAGCTGATTTTCAGCACCGCGAGCCTCTGGGAGATCGTGATCAAGCGGGGCTTGGGCCGCGAGGACTTCAAAGTGGACGCCAGGCTGCTGCGACGGGGAATGCTCGACAACGGCTATACCGAGCTGCCCATCGCCAGTGAACACGTGGTTGCGATCGATACTTTACCGCCTTTGCACAAGGATCCCTTCGACCGTGTTCTCGTTGCGCAAGCCCTCGTCGAGGGCGTCATACTGCTGACCACGGACAAATTGGTCGCCAGTTATCCGGCGCCAGTGCGAGCCGTCTGAAGCCGTTGCGACGAAAGCAGGGGGCTGCGGTGCCGGGCGTCTCGCGCCCGTTCCTGATCCATGTTCCGGAGGCCGGGCAGGCAGATCCCATCCGGCAAGGCGGGACGCCACCGGCGTGTCCCGATATGGGATTCCTGACACATCACTATGTGGTAAAGTATTGGTGTGCGCACATTTTTGACCATCAGCGCCGCGATCGCGGCGTTACTCGTCCTGGCCGCGGGCCAGCCTGCTTACGGCCGAAACGAGGTTGCCGGCCCGGCGGCAATCAGGCCTTTCAAAGTGCATGTTCCCGCGAGCGTGCTCGCCGATCTGAGACACCGATTGGCGGAGACCCGATGGCCCGACCAACTGCCGGGCACGACCTGGGAGTACGGCGCGGATATCGGCAAAGTCCGCGAGCTCGCACGCTATTGGCAGAATGGCTACGACTGGCGTGCGCAAGAGGCTCGGATCAACCGATTTCACCAGTTCACGACCGTTATCGATGGGCAGACGATCCACTTCATCCATGAGCGCTCGCCACGAGCCGACGCGATACCTTTGATGTTGATTCATGGATGGCCGGGCTCCTTCCTGGAATTTCTGAGTCTGGTCGAGCCCCTTACGCATCCGAAGGACCGCAATGCGCCGGCTTTTGACGTCGTGATCCCTTCGCTTCCCGGATTCGGCTTTTCCGGGCCGACAACGACCGAAGGCTGGGGCACGGAGCGGATGGCCAGGGCCCTCATCGTCCTGATGGATCGCCTCGGCTACTCGCGATACGGCATTCAGGGGGGCGACTGGGGTTCCCAGGTAGCGCGGCAGATGGCGCGCCAGGCACCCGCCCATGTTATCGGGCTTCACTTGAACCTTATCTTTGTTCCGCCGCCTGGCCCGGACGCGCTGAAACAGCTGACCGCCGAAGAGCATCGCCGCGATATGGACTGGTGGGAGAAGGGGAGGAGCGACTTCTTTGAGCTTCAGGCACGCGAGCCGCAGACGATTGCCTACGCGCTGACCGACTCACCTGTGGGGTGGCTGGCCTGGATGACGGAGAGATTTCAAGACCTCACCGATAATGACGGGGACTTCCTGCACGCGGTGGATCGAGACACGTTTCTCACTGACGTGACACTTTATTGGGTCACCGGGACGGTGGGCTCCTCCATGCGCATCTACCGTGAGAGCCGGGTCTTCGACCGGGAGGAGCCCGCACCGCCGCCAATGCAGACTCCCATTGCGCTCGCGCTGTTTCCGAAGGAAGTCGTCGTCCCGCCCGACCGCTGGATCGATCCGCTGTACAACGTCGTGCAAAGGACTGTGATGCCGAAGGGCGGGCACTTCGCCGCCCTCGAACAGCCTGATCTGCTGGTGCGGGACGTCCGGCTTTTCTTTGCAACGCTCGAGGCTCGGGGTTGTATACGCCAGGAGATGAATCCCTGCTTTGAAGCCGGTCGCAAGCTACACGCGGGAAACTCGCCTGCTAACCTATCGCCGGATGCGGGTACTGCGGGCCTGGGCAGCGGTTTTACCTCCGGCAGTGTGCAGGTCAATGGCATCACGCTGCACTACGTACGCGGTGGAACGGGACCGGCCGTGCTTCTACTGCATGGGTTTCCGGAAGACTGGTCAGCCTATCGCAAGGTGATGCCGCAGTTGGGCGGAAAGTTCACCGTCGTGGCCGTTGACCTTCCCGGTATCGGGGGCTCGACGGCGAAACCGGGCGGCTACTCCGCTACGGCTATGGCAGCCGACATCCGTCAGCTTCAAGAGCAACTCCACCTGCAGCATGCCTACCTCGTAGGCCACGATGTTGGCGCAATGGTGGCCTATGCGTTCGTCCGCCGTTACCCCCGGGCGCTGCGGGGAGCGATGTTTGTCGATGCACCTCTTCCCGGGGTGGCGCCGTGGAAGGAATTCATCGCGCAGCCCTTTGTCTGGCATGTTCATTTTCAGCAGGTGCCCGGCCTGCCTGAAGAGCTGGTTACAGGCCGACAAACGGCTTACTTCCGGTATTTTCTCGATCCGGCGCACTTCAGCGATGCCGCCGTGGCCCGGTATGCCGGATCGTATGCCACGTCGGAACAGCTCCATGCGGCGTTCGAGATTTACCGCGCGTTTCCGGCCGACGCGAAATTCAATGCCTCACAACACGATAGGATTGACGTTCCGCTCGTATTGTTGGCCGGCAGTGAGTCGCCTGTCGCGAAGGACCTTCCGGTCATAGCCGCGGCATTGCGAGCACATGGGTGCACAAACGTCCGCCTTGGCGTTGTTCAAGGAAGCTCTCATTTCATAGCGGACGAGCAGCCGTCGGCGCTGAGCGAATATATCGAGAGGTACGCTTCCCGATAGGGCGGGTCATCGCGACTCCGGCTTGAGCCCCCGAAAGAGTCTCCTCAGCGAGCGGTGGACCAAAGCCTTGAGCTCCTCGGGCGAGAGGTTGAAGCGCTCCGCCCGATGGAGGGCCACGTAGCCGTGTACGTGAGCCCAAAGCTCCAACGTGACTTCCCAGACATCGTCGTTCCTGATCACCCCCGCTTCCATCCAGGAGGTGACCGCAGCGGCGAGCGGATTCAGAGTGGGGGAGCGGCCCGCGCGAAAGTCGTCAGGAAACCGCCGCGCGTCTTCCCTGGGCTTGCCGAAGACGTAATCGAAGATCCGGGGGCGGGTGAACGCATAGTCCATGTAGCCGTCGAGAGCGTGAACCATCTGCTCCTCGGGCGAGCCGTAGACCGGCTGGTTTCCGGTCATCTCGAGAAATTCGCCGAATTCGGCATCTACCACCGCTTTGAGGAGTGCTTCGCGGGTCGCAAAGTGGTGGTAGATCGCCATCGGCGTGATGCCGATCGCCTGGGCGATACGGCGCATGGTCACGGACTCCGGGCCGCTCTTCTCGAGCAGACGCAGGGCGGTGCGGCGGATACGCTGCTCGGTCGTCAGGCTGGACGCCATCGCCCCTCGGTTGGAAAGTGCGCCCTCATGGACGATGCCTCTACTATACAGCGTATGGCCCGTCGCTATACGGTGTACAGGGATCCGGCGCATCATCGTCACGTCTACCCAAGATAGCTACGGCCGCGGTTGACCCCGGGTCTCGGAGTCATGGCGAAGGGCCGCTGCACCGCTGGTGTGCTGGGTTCGGATCTTGCTCAGGTCGCGTTGGTGCAAGTCCGAAAACGCATGTGGCCGACCCTCACGTTGCTGTCATGAAGCGACCCCGACGAGCGGGCCCCACCGGTCGCAGAGGACTGCGATTCTGGGAGACCTTGGGTCCCGGCCTCATCACCGGGGCGGCCGACGACGATCCGAGCGGGATTGGCACCTACGCTCAGGCCGGAACGCGGTACGGATTCGGCCTGGCGTGGACTCTGGTTCTGGCGTATCCCCTCATGGTCGCAATCCAGGCGATCTGTGCCCGAATCGGACGCACGACCGGCCGCGGCATCGCCGGCAATCTTCGCGAGCACTATCCACCCTGGATCCTATCGGTCATCGTGGGGCTGCTCTTCGCGGCCAATGTCCTCAACCTCGGGGCCGATCTCGGTGCCATGGCCGAATCGTTGCGGCTGCTGGTCCCAGTCCCGATGTGGCTCGGCGTGCCGTTGTTCGGCTTGATTACGGCTGGCGGCCAGATCGTTCTGACGCACACGCGTTACGTCGTCATGCTCAAATGGCTGACGCTCTCGCTGTTTGCCTACTTCGGGACGCTGGCGACCGTCCGGATCCCGTGGGGCAGTCTCGTGCGCGGTCTGGTCTGGCCCGACGTACGCCTCGATCAGGGCTTTTGGTTGATGGTGGTCGCGATATTCGGCACGACGATCAGCCCCTATCTCTTTTTCTGGCAAGCCGGGCAGGAAGTGGAGGATACGAAGGCCGAGCCCGCCCGGCAGCCTCTGCTCGAGCAGCCCAGGCAGGCAAGTCGCGCGCTCACCCGCATTCGGCTGGATACCCTCATCGGCATGGCGTTCTCCAATGTAGTGGGACTCGCAATCCTGGTCACTTCGGCCGTCACTCTGAAAGAGCGGGGACTCAAGGGAATCGAGACGGCGGCCCAGGCAGCCGTGGCTCTACGGCCCGTGGCCGGTGACTTCGCGTTCATCCTGTTTGCCCTGGGTATCATCGGCACCGGCCTTCTTTCAGTCCCCGTGCTGGCAGGCTCCGCGGGTTATGCATTGGGTGAGGCGCGGCGGTGGCCAGTGGGCTTCTCGCGGGCACCGATGCGCGCCAAGGCGTTCTATGGGTCAATTGCCATTGCGACGCTGCTCGGTGCGCTTGCCAATCTTCTGCGGATCAACCCAATGAAAGCCCTTGTATGGGCCGCGGTTCTCAATGGCATCGTGTCGGTACCGGTCATGGCGATGGTGATGTTGCTCGGCAGCCGTGCAGACATCATGGGGAAGTTCCGCATCTCGATGCGCCTGAAGCTGACAGGCTGGGCCGCGACCGCCTTGATGGCGGTCGCATCGGCATTCTTCCTGTATTCGTCGCTGTGATGCTATGGGGCCGCGATTCCCGATCCGCCGAGCGGCGTCGTCTGAAACCGCTCGCCGAAGCCCGCGATGAGGCCGCGGCCTGCCGCCATGGCTTCCCGCACCTGCGGCAGCTGCAGGGACGATTTGTGAAGCTCCGCCGAGCTCCAGACCTCGGTGATCCAAAGCGCGTCCGAATCGGTCGCATCGGCTGCCACGACGTAACTGAGGCACCCCGGCATCGATGTTGAGCCCTTGATCAGTACGGAAGCCAATCGGTCGCGGGCGCCACGGTTTGCACGGATCTTGGTGATGAGGCCGAACATGCCTCGCGGCTCCTTACGGTCGCGCGCCAACAAAGACGACATCATCAATGGCGATGCGACGATCGCGGTCAGCACTTCGCGGCGGCGGGCGCACATGAACGCCGATGATGCAGTGCCAACAACATATGTGCAAGAATCATCCGGGTTGTCGATCCCCAGTGGCATGAGTGGTGCTGTCCGTGAACCTGTCGCGGTTCGATCTCAATCTGCTATTGGTCCTCGATGCGGTACTGGCCGAGGGTGGCGTCGCGAAGGCCGCCCGCCGGCTGCATGTGACGCCCTCGGCCGTCAGCAACGCACTGGCGCGCCTGCGGATAATGCTCGGCGACCAGTTGCTGACGCGGAAAGGCCGCGGCATCGTGCCGACCCCTCGGGCGCTCGAGCTGGGGCCGATCCTGGCCAAGGGCCTGCGGGATCTGCACGATGCGGTACGCGCCGGCGGTTTCTCGCCGGCAACGACAACCCGCCGGTTCACGATTGCCTTGTCGGACGTCGGCCAGGCCGCTTTACTGCCGCGGATCGGCGCACTCTTCCTCAAAGAGATGCCGCGGGCACGGTTGCGGGCGGTGGGGATCGATGCACTCGTGCTTCTCGGCGGCCTTGCCGGCCCGGAGGTCGATGTGGTCATCGGCCCCGAGGCAGCCGATGGCGACATCCACGCCGAGAGGCTGTTCGAGCAGAACGCAGTCCTGATCTGCAGGGAGGGGCACCCCGCCCTGAGCAAGGGCTCCGATCCGAGGCCCACGGGCAGTCTGCGCCACGTCGCGATCGACATGGCGCCTGGACAGCTACTGCGCGACCTCGCGGGCGCCGCATACGCGCGGGCCGGGGTCGTTCGTGATGTTGTCATGACAGTACCGAGCTTTTCGGCCGCCGCCGCCGTCGTGTCCGCTACCGACCTGGTGGCCACCGTTCCGGCATCGCTGTTCGGCGTCGTGGGACCGCTTCTGCGCCTGCGCACACTCCCCGCACCCATCCCGCCGCTGCCCATCGTCACGAACCTCTGCTGGCACGAGCGTACCCACGCTGATCCCGCCGCCACGGCATTTCGCGATTTGGTGCAGCGGGCTTCGGCCATGAGCCCGCCTGCGACACGCGCCGGTGGCGCTCCCGGGCGCGCCGGGAAGGCGCACACGCGGCGTGGCAGAAGGCGAGCTGCAGGTCAGTAGGGAACACGGTCGCTGGGAAGCACGGCCGTCAGGACACACGGTCAGTAGGGAGCGCGGCGATAGGTGGCGCGCTGCATCTGGACACCCAGCCGCTGCATGATGCCCGGCGGGTCGAATCCGATGCTGGCGAATTCGGCCGCGATCGATTTCCGGGCCTCCTGCATGGCGGACTCGCTGGCCCACACGGCCGTGGTGATGACATTCACCTGCCCGTCGTCCACTGCTCGCTGGTAGACATAGCCCTCCACGAATCCGGGGCGGGTCTTGACGATGCTCGCCGAGAAATGCACCTGTTCCAGGAACTCGCGGGCGGCGGCCTGCGGGAGCATGAATTGGTCGATGAGTATGATTTCCACGTCGATTCTCCTCGTTCGAAGCTGACTCTTACTGCGCCATGACCTGCCAGGGCGCCCCGTAGCGGTCCTCCAGCATGCCGAAGGCCTTGGCCCAGGACGTCTTCTGCAGGGGCATTTGAACCTTCCCCGCCTCGGAGAGCTCCGTGAACAATCTGGTTGCTTCCTCCACGCTCCCGCACGCGAGCGTGAAACGCGTGCCCATGATGCCGGGATAGGGCTCCGGCGCCATCCAGTCGGATGCCATCAAGGTGTTGCCGTCGAAGCTCAGGCTGGCATGAATGACCCGGTGGGCGCTGGAAGGCGGGAACTGAGATGCCATGGGCGATTCTCCCACCGTGGTCAGCGCCTCGATCCGGCCGGCGAAAACCTTTTGGTAGAAGCTCATGGCCGATGCACAATCGCCATCGAAAAGCATGTAAGCGAACAGACGCGCCATGTGAGTCTCCTGATCGTAAGAGGTGAGCTGTTGCGTTGCCGACGGGGAGCACTATGCGTCCGTTTATAGATCACCACAACTGATGTTTTGTGATGTGATACATCACTGCTGGTGACTATTTGGGCAGCCGAAACATTGTCTGCCCCCGCGCATTGTGATCGTCAGGTATCTCCAGCGTCAGAGGGCACTCATGAGCGCCGTTTCCATCGTCAAGCAATGTTGCGTCGTCGGCGGCGGACCGGCCGGAATGATGCTCGGGTTTCTCCTGGCGCGCGCCGGTGTCGATGTCGCGGTATTGGAGAAGCACGCGGACTTCCTGCGGGACTTCCGCGGCGATACGGTGCATCCCTCGACGCTGGAGCTGATGTACGAGCTCGGGCTGATGGAGGAATTCCTCTCATTGCCGCACCGCAAGCTGGAGCGCTTGGCTCTCAAGATCGGCAACGAGCGTATCCGGGTCGTCGACCTTCGCCATCTGCCGACCCACTGCAAATACATCGCGCTCATGCCGCAGTGGGACTTCCTCGACTTTCTCGCCAGGCAGGGCAGCCGCTACGGGACGTTCGATCTGCGCATGCAAACGGAAGCTACGGACCTCATCGAGGAAGAAGGGAAGGTCGTTGGCGTGCGAGCGAGAGGCCCGCAGGGGGACCTCGATGTGCGGGCGCAATTGGTCGTCGCGTGCGACGGCCGGCATTCGACACTCCGGGCCAGGGCCGCATTGCAGAGCGACGAATTCGGCGCCCCAATGGATGTGCTCTGGTTCCGGGTCACGCGGCGGGACAGCGACTCCGGGGAACCATTTGGCCACGTTGGCCGCGGCCGGTTGCTCATCATGCTGGACCGCGGGGAGCATTGGCAGTGCGCCTATGTGATTCCCAAGGGCGGCTTTGCCCGTGTGCAGGCCGAGGGCATCGAGGCGTTCCGGAGCCGGGTGTGTGCCCTCGCGCCTTTCCTGGACGATCGTCTTTCAGAGGTGAGCAGCTTCGACGATGTGAAGCTCCTGACCGTAACGGTCGATCTTCTGCGGCAGTGGTGGCGGCCGGGCCTGCTCCTGATCGGCGATGCGGCGCACGCCATGTCTCCGATCGGCGGAGTCGGGATCAATATCGCCATTCAGGACGCGGTGGCGGCGGCCAATCGCCTGGCCATCCCGCTGCGAGAGGGGCGGGTGAGCGGCGCCGATCTGCAGGCGGTACAGGCTCGGCGCGTCTGGCCCGCGCGGATGACGCAGCGAGTACAGCTCGTGATGCAGAACCAGATCGTCTGGCCCGTCCTGCATGCCGCTCAACAGCCGAAACCGCCGTTCGTGTTCAAGTTGCTCAATGCAGTGCCGCCGCTGCAGCGCGTTCCCGCACGCCTGCTCGCAGTCGGATTTCGGCCTGAGCACGTGCGTACACCTGCCATCGCAAAAGGGCCTGCTCAGTCCTAGTCACCCGGATCGCAAGCAAGCACACTCTGAAACGGCAAACGAAGAAGATGCCGGCGACCGGCTCAACCCGGCCCGGGTACTCGCCTGAATGCCGGGCCGTCTTGCCGCACGGCCGACGGCACTCGCCCGAGCATGCGGCGAAAAGTGCGCGAGTTGCATCTTTCACGGTCCGCCATGCTGATACGGCGACGGTTTGCCGTATTGGACGAATTCAAGGCTGCGCTCGATGCCACGTCGGCTGCGGCAAGCGTCAAGGCTTTGCGGGCGACTGCGCGGTGGACGAATGCGTGGCAGGCGGCAGCACGGGTGCGGCGACACCGACATCGTCGCGCCATTGCTGATTGCCTGCGCGCCGGCGCCTCTGCATCACTTCTTCGTTGAGCGTATACATGCCGGGCATCAGGTCGGTCGCGACCTCGGGTCGCTGCGCGAAGTGCATGTAGCTTTCGTGGGGTGCGAAGGTGGGCCAATCGGGCTGTCCAGGCGCCTTGGGGACGCCGCTTCGCGCGAAGGACGTCCAGTAGGCGATCATCGCATTCGACAGCGCTTCCTCGCCGGCACCTTGCGCGCGTGGCCAGTAAGCCAGCATCGGCGCGCCCGGGCCGACCCGTCCGAACACGAATGGAATCTCACTGGCGTGGAAGGCATGCAGACCGAGCGCGCGTGCCGCCGGGTAGTCGTTGTCGAAGAAGTAGAGATAGGAGGGCTCACCCAGCGCGGCTTCGTCGCGCACGATGCGCTCTGCGCCCCAGCCGAAGATGGCGTCGCGCCCCGCTGCCATCATGCTGGCCTTGATGTCGCTCGCCGGATAGAGCCGCAGGAATTCCGGAGCCAGATCGCGGTAACGCGTGCGGATCTCCTTTTCGTAGACCGCGCTCGAGGCGGGCAGCGGCGGGAGGAAGCCGGGCAGCGTCTGGATTTCCCCGGCGTTGAATCCCATCAGCACCGGCACGCGCGCCTCTTCTTCGCGGTCGAATGTGTCGACGAGCTGACGCGCCAGCGACCAGCCATCGACGGTGCCTGTAGGGCCGAATCCCGCTTTCAGCGCCGCCATGTTCAACGCCGTGGGGTCCATGGCGCGCAACGCCTGAAGGTTTGCGGCGTGCAGCGCTTTCTCGATCCGGGTGCCGGTAGCCTCGGCCGACGGCAGCCCGTGGTCCGCATTCTTCAGCTCCGGCTCCGAATAGATACCGAGGCTCTCGCCGATCGCTTTCTGGAAAAGACCGCGCGCCAGCGGGCTCGCCAGCAGATACGCGACGCTCAAGCCACCCGCCGACTCGCCCATGATGGTCACGTTGTCAGGATCGCCGCCGAAGGCGGCAATGTTGCGCCGGACCCATCTGAGCGCCGCGATCTGATCGAGAAGGCCGTAATTGCCTGACACCCCATGGGGGGATTCCGCGCTCAGCGCCGGTAGGGCGAGCCAGCCGAGCGCGCCGAGCCGGTAATTCGTCGATACGAACACCACACCGCGCTTCGCGAAGCTCGTACCGTCGTAGTAGGGCTCCGAAGTGCCGCCGAATATGAGCGAGCCGCCGTAGATCCATAAGATGACGGGCGCGTGCCTCGCGTGTGCCGGCGCCCACACATTGAGGAAGAGACAGTCCTCGCTGAAGTTCGAGAGGCCGTCGTCGTAGATGATCTTGGGCGGCCAGGACGGCTGGATGCAGTTGGCACCGAACCGGCCGGCATCGCGCACTCCTTTCCAGCCGGGCGCCGCACCCGGTGCCGCCCACCGCCTGCTGCCGATGGGCGGCTCGGCAAACGGAATTCCCTTGTAGGACCTCACTCCCCGCGCCTCGACTCGCCCCGCCAGGGCGCCTTGCGCGATCGTGACGACGGGCCTATCCGCAGCGGATCTCGCGGTTGCGGTCGCGCTTGGGGCCTCACCGGCGCAGACAAGCAAAATCGCGATCGCCAATGTGCGCATCGTTGGATTCATGGATATCCTGGGGCAACCGGTTGCGCAGGCCGGCGGGGGGATCAATGGCACTGCGCCGACTCCGGCGGCAGCTTCGGTGAGGCGAGACCCACATTCCAGTTCCATGGCAGATTCCCGGCTGCCACCCGCCTGCAGACCACCTCCTCGTTGAGACGATACATGCCGGGCATGAGATGAGATTCCGGATGCGGCGCATCGCTGAAGTGCATATACGCACCTGCCGACCCGTAGGCCGGCCAATCCGGGGCATTTGCCGCCTGAGGCTTGCCGGCGCGCGCGAAGCTCGTCCAGTAATCGAGCATCGCGTCGGACAACTCGTTTTCGCGCGGTGAGGCAGGGACTGGGGGCCAGATCGGCGGTGTGCCGTCGAACGTCCCGAAGACATACGGGAGCTCGCTGGCGTGGAAGCCGTGCAGATGAGCGTCGTCGGCGGCTGTATAGCCATGATCGAACAGGTAGAGGTAAGAGGGAAGCCCGAGCGCCGTCTGTTTCCTGACCAGCCGCTCCGCCGTCCAGCCATATAGCCCGTCGCGCGTCGCCGCAAGGATGCTCTCCTCCATGTTCGTCGCGGGGTAGAGCCGCAGGAAATCGCCGGCAAGCGGACCGTAGCGATCGCGAATGACAGCTTCGTACCGGGCTGCGGTGGCCGGCACGGGCGGGGCGAGCACCATCAGCGAGCGGATCTCGCCGCTGTTGAAACCGGCGAGGATCGGCACGTGGGCCTGATTGCCCCTGTCGAAGGCGGTGACCATCTGCTCCGGGAACACGTGGCCGTCCACGGTGCCCCACGGGCCGAAACCGGCCGCCGCGGCGGCATTCGTCAGCTTCAGCGGATCCATGGCGCGCAGAGCCGCGATGTCCGGGGCATGAACAGCCGCCGCGAGCCGCACTCCGCTTCCCTCGCCCGATGGCATGCCGAATTTGTCCTGCTTCAGTGACGGCATGGAGATCATGTAGGCGCTTTCCGCAATCGCCTTGGCAAAGAGACCGCGGGACTCGGGCGAGACCATCAGGTACATGACGCTCAGGGCACCCGCGGACTCGCCCGCAATGGTGACGTTTGCCGGATCACCGCCAAAGGCGGCGATATTGCGCCGTACCCATTCGAGCGCTGCGATCTGATCGAGCACGCCGTAGTTGCCGGAGACGCCCTGGGCGGATTCCGCGCTCAACTGGGGGTGTGCCAGCCAGCCGAGCACACCCAGACGGTAATTGATGGAGACGACGATGACGCCGTGCTCGGCCAGGCGCGCGCCATCATAGAGCGGATCACGGCTTGCGCCTCCCCAGAGCGCGCCGCCATAGATCCAGAAGAAGACTGGAGCATCGTGCGCATCCGCGGGTGCCCAGATATTCAGAGTCAGGCAGTCTTCGCTCATTGGCATCGGCCGCGCGACGTAGACGCTCACGAAGGTATTCGAAGGCTGGAAGCAGGCCGGTCCGAACTCGGTGGTCGTGCGTACTCCTTGCCAGCGGGGCAGCGGCTGGGGCGGCTTCCAACGCAGTTTTCCGACGGGCGGACGCGCATACGGAACGCCCTTGAAGACTCGTAGATTGCCTTCGAGGATGCCTTTCATTCTGCCGGCCGGCGCATCCACCACTGCCCTGCGCCCGGCCGCGGCCAGTGCGCGCGACGCAGGGGTGTCGTTGGCGTTGGACGGCGACGTACCGAGAAGGCAGGCAACCGCAGCGGCGATGATGAGAGCACGAAATGGGATCATGGTGCATCGGCTCCAATAGGGCGGCTGTCGCGTCGCAGAACGCGCGCGAGCGCGAGGAAGATCAGGATGGCGATGACGTAGAATGGGGTCAGTGAATACAAGGCGATCTGCAGCGAGTGCGCGGGATGAGCGGCATGGAAGAAGTCGCTCACGGCTCCGACGAAGGCCGGCCCGAGGCCCAGGCCAATGAAGTTCATGACCAGGAGCAGCAGCGCGCCCGCCATGACCCGCTGATCGGGCCGCACTTCCTCTTGGACGAGCGCGATCGCGGACGAGAGATAGAAGTAGTTCAGGAACATCGGGCCGATGAGAAAGACCATGGCCAGGGGCCATGATGGTGCCCAGACGAACCCGAGGTAGAAAGGGATTGCGAGTACCAGCGAGGCGGCGGGGGCTGTTGCGTAGGCGGCCTTCGTCCGGCGGGTGAGCCTGTCGACTACTTGTCCCGAGGCCAGCATGCCTGCGCTCATCACGACACCGACTACGAGCGCGTACCAGATGGCGATTTCGTCCAGCGTCATGCCCTTCTCGCGCATGAGAAAGAGGCTGGTGAAGTTACCCAAGCCGTAGGTGACCATCTGTGTCGCGCCGCTGCCGAGCGCGGCGAGCACGAGAGCGGGGCGGGAAAAGAACATGGTCACCGTCTCGTGAAAGCCCGTTCGGGCCGCAACCGCGGTGGCTGGCGGCGTCTGATCGAGCGCGCCGCGGAGCGGCTCGCGCACGATCAGGCGAACCGCGATCGCCGCAATGACTCCGACGCCGCCGAGGACGAGGAACGCGTCGCGCCAGTTGAAAGCAGCGGCGATCGCGGCCCCGAAGGCGATGCCCAATGCCGCGCCGATCGGCGGACCGAGGTTGTAGATGCCGAACGCCTTCCCGCGCCGGCCGGGCGGGAAGAAGTCGCTGATGAGAGCGTAGGAGGGCGGCACGCCGCCAGCCTCGCCGACGCCCACCATCATCCGTGAGACGACGAGCTGCGGGTAACGTGCCGCGAGGCCGCAGCAGGCGGTCGCGATGCTCCAGATCGCGCAGGCCACGGACAGCACGTTGACTCTGTTGGTCTTGTCGGCGAGCCAGCCGATCGGGATGGCGATGAAGCAGTAGAAGAACGCGAAATAGAGTCCGCCGATGAGGCCGAGCTGTCCGTCCGTGATGTGCAAGGTGTCCTGGATGGGCTTGGCGAGAATGGCGAGCAGCGAGCGGTCGAGAAAGTTGAGGATGTAGACGCCGCAGAGCACGGCGAGCGCGATCCAGGCGCGTGCTCCAGGTGCAGGCGGTGCCTGCGGCGACGGCCAGGCCTGCCCGGCCAGCTCAGTCGGCGCGGCGGGTTGTCGGGCAGCCATAGTTATTAATTAACATGTGATTGAATACCCTACCACAGTCCTGGCGGCACTCGGAACGCGATGAGATGCGTCAGACCGACGGAGCCGACGAACGCCGTGCGGCCGTCGCAACCGCCGAACGCGAGGCTGGTGGGCAGCCGCAGTGGCCCCGAGACTGCCATGCAGGCCAACAGGTGATCGAGCGTTCCGGTCCGCTGCTCGACCGCACACGCCATGGCTTCGACCGCCGCCGCGTTCGCATCCGAATACACCACGTGCACCGCTCCGTCCCGATCGATGACGTGTATGGCATTCTGGCTGATGATCGTAACCCAGATGTTGCCCGCGGGATCGAACGTCAAGCCATCCGGTAGTGCGCCACGGCCCAGGCTCTCGGGCCCGACGCGCTCCTTCGCGCCGAGCGAGCCGTCCGAGCGTATCGGAAACCGAACGAGGCGGCCGCCGAGGGTTTCGACCGCATAGAGATGGCGGCCGTCGGGCGAGACCTTGACCTCATTGGTGAGATCGAGTCCGTCGGCAACGATCTCCGCGCGTGCGTGATCGCCGTCGATCCTGATGACGTAACCGTCCTTCTTGCGCGACTGCAGAGCGGGGACCCACGGTAAATGACGCGTCATCACTGATGCCCAGATCCGCCCGGGACCATCCGAGCAGGCGTAGTTGACCGCTCCGAGCGGAGCTCCGTCGATGCTCTCGAGCAGTACGCGCGTCCGGCCGTCCCCAGTGATGTGATAGATCCTGCCGTCGGTGAGGCCCGCGACCACGAAGCTGCCGTCGGGCCGCCGGCTGAAGCCATTCGGGTCGGCGATACCGTTGCCCAGCAGCTGCGGCTCGCGATCCGCATGAACCCGGCACACGCCGCCGCGCGCATCGGAGGCCCACACCCCTTCCCGGTCGATCCAGACGCATTCCGGCCGCTGCAGGCCCTGCCCGTATGGGAGGAGGTCGGTGGCCGCCAGCTTGAATGC
>Ga0134125_10000911_pt1 | contig 37879 bp, 34 predicted proteins | sample KB31751_FD_96464 | JGI IMG/M metagenome (GOLD analysis project Ga0134125, IMG submission 96464) | Terrestrial soil microbial communities with excess Nitrogen fertilizer from Kellogg Biological Station, Michigan, USA - KB3-175-1 | ecosystem: Environmental > Terrestrial > Soil > Unclassified ...
AAAAATTTGATTGTCAAGTGCCATACTCCTTTGCGATCTATTCAGTGCAGCTTGTGTTCTCCCAAACTGAAAGGCGCTTGCATGCCGCCACGCGAACGCTAGACACTTCTTCTCGTGAGATCTGTCGCAATTTTTTAATTGCAAAACTTTGCGAGAAGAGCGAGGGGGCATAATTTGAGACTGCCTCAATCATTTGTTGGTCACTGCAGTCAATGCCTCTGGTGAGGAGAAGGTCAACTATCGAATATGCAAGCGGCTGTTTGGGATCAACCTTGAAATTCGGGTGACTTCCGCTCAAGATGGGTGGCACACATCGGGCGCTGAGGTCGCATTCTGTTCGAAGCTTTCCCGATTCTTCACGAAGGAAAAAAAGTCCGCGATCTCCTTTGTGCCAAGTACCGGAGATACTGGCCATTCCAAGCCCTGGTGGTCCCCCAACATTCCCCGCTAAAGCAAAGTAATAGATTTCGGGCTTTTTCGGAAGCGGTCCCCCTCGAAGGATATTTTCAATCTCCACAGTGACACGAAATAGTTGAACGTGATAAGTCGAAATAGAGTCTTCTTTTGAGTGCCATTGGCGCACCTTACCAGTCTTCTCATTCGAGAGAATCCGACCCACCACGATGATTGGCGCGGAGGCTGGGTCGCGAAAAAAAGTTGCCTTATCTGGGCTGTTCACATGGAAAGTGGGGCCACTATTGCACGCGAAGAAGAACGTGCAGATTGCAAAAAATCCCCAAAGCCGTTTCATCTTTGACACCTGCTTACCAAGGGCACGTCCCGTTAGGATCGGAATCTCCGTTGAATCCGATATAATCACCACGGAGTTTGATGCCTTGTGTTCCGAAGTAACGGCACCCTGTTGGAAGAGCGGGCGCATTGGGGCTAAGAATCATAAGCGGAACCGCGTTGGCTGGATAGCCCGGCAGTGCGATGCCTGGAAGGTTAAGTCCGGGAGCTGCAAATCCACTGGCCCAATACTGCTGTAAAAAATCCACTTCGGTCGTTGGATCGGCGAACAACCCACGCGTGGAATATTCGTCGTCTAATTCAGATCCCGATCCGTTTTTTAGCTCGTAGGGCGGTGTTGTTGTAGTCCATCCAGACGGATTTTCCTGAGGCATTTGAAGGGTTCCTCCCACATAGCTAAATGACTCATCAATACGAAGTGGATTAGAAGAATTCCATATGCGTCCATCGATGTCCCTGACTATATAGTCTCTGTATCGAGTTACCGGTGCTGTCGTTTCGCCGTCGTATGTATCGCGAACCAGTTGCAAAAGCATAGGCAATTCGTATGTCAGATTCTGGCTTTTATACGCGCTTTCCGCAATGAATAGAGCCGGAAGAATACTTTTAATGGAATAAGTCCATGCGTCTACCTTAAAAGTAATGTCGGAGGAAGTCGGTTTTGGCGCGGAGTCGATAAATCCGTTATACACCGTATCGTCAACGATAGGAATATCGCTGCCATCGTGCGGAACGTTAATCTGATCCGCCAGCGTGCTCCCGAGGTAGATCGACGCCGCCGTGACGTAATAGATTCCGCCGCCCGGCCCGAACGTGCAATCGCTGCTCACATCTCCACAGGAGCCATCCTGATAATAAAATGGATTTTCGAAATAGATCCCGTAGGGAATGTAGGCAATCACGTAGTGGTCTGTTTGTAGATCGTAATCCTTCCAAGCCAGTGCGGGCGCGGACATATAGCCGTCCGCTAATCCCGAATGCGATGCGCTGCCCGATCTGATTGGGGTCCCCTCCTCATAGAGCGTGCCTACCGTGCCGGCATCATAATAAAGGGAGGCTGTGTAATCGAGCTCTGTTGCCGAGTACGTGCCAGCAGTGCCGTTCGCTATCGATAGTGTAGATACGCCCACAACGTGCCCGTCAGTTGTCACGCCCAACTCGGTAGTTGATATCGTTCCTCCGCCACCAAGTTGCCCAACCATGAACGAAACGGCGGGGCTTGCCTGAATCCCTCCGACCGACCAGACTTGGGTGTAGCTGCCGATGTTGCCGGTTTGTTCTACGTAGTCTACTGTCATGTGGCCATAGGCATCCGTATTGCCGAATGTCTGCTGGCTGGTGCCGCCATTGAAAGTCTGCACTACCGAGACCGGCTGATTTGGCGGCCCGGTGATCGTCATGCGGTAGGTGTCGCCGACTTCAAAATTAGGCGCGAGATCGGGGTGGGTTAGATTCGTCAATGCGATGGTCGGAGTTGCCGCGCTGAGGTAGGTGGAGTACATCGACGTGAGGGGCATGTCTCCCGAGGCTCCGAAGATCGGCGCAAACAGCCCAGTTGAACTTGCAAAGATATACCAAGTGTTGTTCCACGGCCGGAATACGGCAGTGTCGATTTTCCTATCGCCATCGTAATCGCCGGGAACGGGAACATCGCCGGAAGTGCCCCACTGGTATTGCAAGGCACCTTGACTACTGCTTTGGACATACCAAACTCCGTTGTACGGCCGATATACGGCTATATCTGTTTTCCCGTCTCCGTCAAAGTCGCCGGGTACGGGAATGTCACCGGCGATTCCAAAGCTAAAAGGCGTTCCTGGGGCCGTCGAAATGTACCAGGTATTGTTCCAAGGACGGAATACCGCAGGTTCCACTTTTCCATCGCCATCGTAATCTCCGGGAACGGGTATATCGCCAGCCCAGCCCCATTGATATTCCCAATACCCTTGGCTGCTGCCCTGGATGTACCAAGTTCCATTAGCTGGCCGAAACACGGCAATGTCAGTTTTCCCATCTCCATCAAAATCGCCGGGCACCGGTATATCCCCGATCGCACCAAATTGCACCTGATACGGCGCAGCCCCGACGGGAGAAATAAACCAAGTGCTGTTGAAGCGCCGAAAGACGGCAGCTCCAGCGCGTCCGTAGCCGTTGTAGTCACCGGGAACCGGGATATCGCCAGCGACGCCCCATTGATATTCCCAATAGCCTTGACTGCTGCCTTGGAGGTACCATGTTCCGTTGGACGGCCGAAAGACGGCAATGTCCTTTTTACCATCGCCGTCGAAATCCACCATGTGGTTATTCGCGGTCTGCGCGTGCATAAACATGGTTCCGAAAAAGACACCTAAGGTGGCGACACAAAGTCTCTGAAGCAACGGTCCTCCTGGAAACGAGAGAAGTTAACTAAGTCTCACTCGGAGGATCTTTGTTGTAAATAGCCCGACGGGAATAAGTATTCGGAAGCTTCCGATTGGAAGCTTGGATTGAGAAGCATTTGCCATTCGGCCAGGGCCTCACCAAGTGTCCTCGAATTAAGAGCGCCGGACGCCTTTTCCAAACTGAGTCGCTGACGCTTCCGGCTCCGTTTCAGCATCTCGCACAGAAGTAATAAGCCTCTGGACTCGGACGCGTTTCTTAAGTAAATGACATTGCGCTTACGCCTTCGGCTCGGATTCAACATCTTGCGCAAAAGCCGCACCTGCTACACCGGTAAAATCAGCCGCGCTTCACAGCCCGGTCCTTCCGGCGCGTTTTTCAATGTGACCGATCCGCTATGCGCTTCCGCAATTTGCCGGCAAAGGACCAAGCCGATGCCCGAGCCTCCGCGTTTGGTCGTAAAGAACGGAACGAACAAGTTCGCTGTATTCGATAACCCCGGCCCTTCATCGCGAACCACAATCGCGATTGTCGCCGGGCCGCGCTCCACGCGCACGAACACGCGACCGCCGGTTTCAAGCGCTGCATCCACCGCATTACGAATCAAGTTAATGAGTGCCTGTTCCAGTTGATCGGCATCACCTTGAATCGTGAGCGGCGGAAATTCTTCATAGAACAAATGCATTCGCTGTTCGAGTTGAATCACGCGGGAGAGCAGGGCGCTCGCCTCAATGGGCGCAAAACGCGGCGGCGGTAGCTTTGCCAACCGCGCGTACGAGCTCATGAACCGGCTGAGCGCTTCCGACCGCGACGCAATCACATTCAGCCCGCGCGACATATCGTCGCTCCAATCCTCCGGCAAAGGGTCGGCGCGCAATAACGTCTCCAGGCTGCGCGCGATTGACTTGATGGGTGTCAGCGAGTTATTCAGTTCATGCCCCAACACGCGGACCAGGCGCTGCCACGCCTGCAATTCCTCTTCGCGAAGAGCCCGCGTAAGATCGGTCAGCACCAGCAGTTGATGCGGTACTCCGCCTTCGCGAAAACTGCTGCGCTTAATCCCCCATCGGCCCGCGCCGCCGGGAAACGATCGCGATAGCGTCTGTTCCGGTTCGCCCACAAGATACTCGGCCAAGCCGAGCGACGTTGCGTCGCGCGCGATAATGCGCTCCGCCGGTTGCGCCAACAATCTTTCGCCGCCGCGATTCACCAGCCGCAGCGTCTGCTCCGGGTCGAACGCAAACACCGCTACTTCGATCTCTTCCATTACCTTGCGAAGCAGCGCAGTTGCTTCTAGCGCGCCTAGCCGCTGTGTCCGAAGCGTCGCGGCCATCGCATTCACCTGCTGCATCACATCGCCCATTGCCGTGTTCGGGCGGTCCGCACGCGCCCGAATCGAGTAATCGCCTTCCCTCAGCGCTTCAAGAAGATTGGCCAGGGTGCGCAGCCGCGAGACTACGCGTTCACGCGCCGCGAATCCGAACGCCAGCCAGCACACGACAATAATGAACGTAAACGTGAGGCGTTCGCGCGCGGCATGATCGCCGTGAAACAACAGAAACAGCGCCACGCCGACAGCCGGCAGGCCACCGGCAAGTGCCAGCAGGAGAATGCGCTGGTCGTGACTGAGGCGAAGGTTCACTTGGCTTACGTTAACGCATCAGCAGGATGGGAAAAGACTCGTTAGCAGCGGAAAAGGCGGCGTGGGACGCCGCCGCAGCGCACGGCGCTGCCCCACAACCCTGTAACTAGAGGCCATAGCGCTGCAACCGGCGGTACAAAGCGCTGCGGCTAAGCCCCAAGGCGGCGGCGGCATGGCTCACGTTGCCCTGATAGCGCGAAAGCGCTTTTTTGATGAGAAAGGCTTCCACGTCTTCGAGGCTCATGTCTTCCAGCCGCGGTGAACCTCCGGATGCGGCCCGTAGCGCCAGGTCGCCGAGCCGGATCTGATTCTCCTGCGCCATTAGAACCGACCGCTCAATCACGTGGTTCAACTCCCGCACATTGCCGGCCCAAACATGCTCATGCAATGCTTGCAGCGCCGCATGGTCAAACCCCGTAATGGTCTTGCGATACCGGCGGGAATGAATGCCGAGAAAATGATTGGCGAGTGGCGCGATGTCTTCGCGCCGCTCACGAAGCGGCGGGATGTGAATCTCAATCGTATTCAGACGAAACAGAAGGTCCTGGCGAAACCGGCCTTCTTCCACTTCGGCCAGCAGATTCGCATTCGTCGCCGAGATGACGCGTACATCTACTTTCTTCGTTTTGGATGAGCCGACGCGTTCCATCTCGCCTACTTCCAAAACCCGCAGCAGTTTCGCCTGCAGGTTCATCGGCACATTGGCGATTTCATCCAAAAACAACGTCCCGCTATCGGCCAGTTCAAAGCGGCCCACGCGGTCCATCTTCGCGTCGGTGAACGCGCCCTTCACGTGTCCGAACAATTCGCTTTCAAAGACGCCCTCGGCAAGACCACCGGCATTCACCGTCACCATTGGCTTCGAGTTGCGGCTCGAAATGGCGTGCAGCGTTCGCGCGACCACTTCTTTGCCTGAGCCTGGCTCGCCGGTAATCAGTACATTCGCGTCCGACGGCCCTACACGCGCGATCAACTGCAAAACCGGCTGCATCGACGCAGCCGGCGCGATCATCGTCGGCAAATTTTCTCCGCGCAATAGCTGATTTTCCGCTTCGAGTTGCTGCCCGCGGCGCAGAGCCGCGCTCAACTCCAATTGCGTGCGGACAATCGTGCTCAATCGCTCGTTTTCCCACGGCTTCTGCACGAAATCGCGAGCGCCTCGCCGCATCGCCTCTACGGCCAGGCCGACGCTGCTCCAAGCGGTCATCACAATCACCGGAAGCATGGGGTCGAGCGTCTGGATTTTCTGCAGCAGGTCGAGTCCTTCCTGCCCGGATGTCGTATCGCGCGAATAATTCAGGTCGATAATGACCAGGTCGAAGTCCTTATGCTCGAGCGCGCGCAGAACCCCTTCTGGAGATTCTTCGGATTCGATGCGATAGCCGTCGCTCTTCAAAAGAAGGCGAAGCGCCTCCAATACGTCGGGCTGATCGTCAGCGATTAAAATGCGCTGCTGAGATGGAGTGATGCGAAACGGCTTCTGCTCGGTCACGTCCTTTTGATCCAGCCATCTTCCAGTTCAATGATGCGGTTGCCGTACTCGGCATTCTTTTCGTTGTGGGTTACCTGAATGATGGTTGTTCCCTCGTCGTTCAGCTTCTTGAACAGCTCCATGATTTCTTTGCCCTGACTGGAATGCAGGTTGCCGGTGGGCTCATCGGCCAGAATGATTTTGGGATTGGCGATCATTGCGCGCGCAATGGCGACAAGCTGCTGCTGTCCGCCGGAGAGCTGGTTCGGATAAAGATCCTTTTTCCCAACCATCTGAAAACGATCGAGCGTATCGCACACAATGCTGTCCCGTTCCGATTTTTTGATATTGCGGTAGGACAGCGGAATATCGAGATTCTCGTAAACCGTCAGCGAATCGAGCAGGTGATAACTCTGAAACACGAACCCGATATATTTCTTGTAAAGCTCGGAGCGGTCTTTTTTCGGGAGCCGGTGGATCGGATAATCCATGAAGTAATATTCGCCGGTCCAACTGCTGTCGTGCATCCAAAGCAAGTGCAAAATCGTGGATTTGCCCGCTCCCGATGGGCCCATGATGGAGATGAATTCACCTTCCTTAACATCGATGTTCACCCGCCGCAGGATAAAGGTTTTGGTAGGACCTGTCTCAAAATATTTTTCAATATTGCGGAGGGAAATCATTTTTTCGTGCGGCGTATCCGGGTGATCCGCCGGGAGGGGAGGCCGTGAAGATTTAAGACCGAACATGGTTTATTGTAATGCCGACGGGAACTGCGAAACGGAGCGTTGTGCTCGTTGAAAACTCCGCACTTGCGCGCTCAAATCATGCGGCAGCGTGGGATTACGTGACGTGGAACCGGGCGATAGTGATTCAACTGCCACGGTGATATGCGCACTTCGACAGGATAGACTCTGTCCGAAAACGTGAGCTTTGCCCGAACCAGCCGGATTGCTGCGTGATCGGCGCGTGTGAACAGCGCGAACACGAACAGCAAAATCAGCACGGCCCAGATGTCCACGTGCTTCACGATCATAAAGGCACCTCTACGTTTTCCTCCACAACACGCCCGTCAAACAGATGAATGGAGCGATCCGCATAGCGCGCATACCGCGGATCGTGCGTCACCATGCAGATGGTTGCGCCGCCGCGATGTAAATCCCGCATCAGATCCATTACCTGCTCGCCATTTTGAGAGTCCAAATTACCGGTCGGCTCATCGGCCAGTAGAATGGATGGGTCGCCGGCGAGCGCGCGGGCCACGGCTACACGCTGCTGCTGGCCGCCCGAAAGCTGCGACGGATAATGCTTCACGCGGTGGGACATGCCCACGCGCTCCAGCGCTTCGTGTACCTTCTTCTTCCGCTCCGCGGAGCCCATTCCGCGATAGGTGAGCGGCAGCTCGACATTTTCGTAGACCGTCAGGTCGCCAATCAGGTTAAACGCCTGGAAAATGAAGCCGATTTCGCGGTTCCGGATTCGCGCCCGCTCGCTCAGCTTCAGATTCTGCACCGGCCGGCTATTCAACACATACGTGCCGCTGCTCGGCGAATCCAAAAGCCCAAGGATCGCGAGAAGCGTCGATTTCCCGCAGCCCGAAGGCCCTGAGATGGAGACATACTCGCCTCTTTTGATGTCAATATGGATCCCAGCCAAGGCATGGGTTTCCACCTCGTCGGTGACAAACACCTTCGTTACGTGATCCAAATGAATCAAGGCATCATCTACGCTCATGCTCGCTATTCCTCCTGGCTACTTTCGTAACTGATACGTTCCATCCAGCGGTTTGGTTCCTCAAACAATTGCTATCTGGCGGCCGCAATTCCCGGATCCAGCCGGATCCGAGGATACGAATCCCATTGCGACATGTCGGAAAGGATCACCCGATCCCCCACCTTCAGGCCGTCCAGCACCTGAATCTCATTCACCGAAGCCATCCCCAACTTCACATTCACGTGAGTGGCCCCCCGGCCGTCGGGATCGATCCTGAACAAGCCTACCGTCGAATTTTGCTGCCCGAACACCGGCCGCCCCATCTTAATCGTGTCCGCCAGCCGGTCGAGCTCAATGGTTCCGTCCACGCTCAACTGCGGCCGCGAATCCGGAGGCAGCGGACCGTCGAGTTTGACGTCCACAGTGACCGTTCCGTTTTGAGCAGCGGGATCAATTCGTATCACATGTCCGGGAACAATGCCGTTGCGTGTGTCGATTTCCGCCGGCTGGTTCAGCGCGATGCCTTTCATCTGCGTTTCGGCGATCTTCACTTCCGCCTTCAGCTTCTTCGGATCGGCCACTTTTGCCAGAATCGTTCCCGCGGGAACCCGTTGTCCGACTTCTACATCCACTTCCTGTACTACGCCGTCCACACCCGGCCGAATCACTAACTGATCCACTTGCTTCTGTTTCAATTCGTACGCGGCGCGCGCGGAATCTACCGCTACCTGCTGCTCCTCAATCTGCGCTTTGATCGAATCGTCGTTGATCTTTAACCGCTGCTGCTGCAGCGCCACTCGCTTAGCAAGCGCATCCGCGGTGCCCACGCTTAGCTTGCTCTCCAGTTCCGATTTCAAATTCAACCGCGTCAGTTCCATGTCACGATCGGCGGTAAGTTTGGCGTTCGTATATTGCGCTTCCAGATCGGCAAGCTGCGCGCGTTGATCAAGTTTGCTGCTTTCCAGCTTCACCTTCAGGTCGTCCAGCGTCGCTTGCGCCTGCTTCCATTTCCACTCCGCGTCATGGGCCGCTAAATCCATATCCGGGTTGCTGAGCGTCATGAGGACATCGTTGGCTTTCAATGACGCCCCGGCGCGATGGGCGATTTTTTCCACCCGGCAATCGAAAGCCGCTGGAATAAAGACAATTTCTTCCGGCACCAACTGGCCCAACCCGCGTACATTAATGACCATCGGCCCGCGTTCCACCGTGCCCGGCCAGATCGTTGAGCCATCTACGGAAGGAGCCGCAGGCTTTAACTTCGTAACGGCGTATGCACCGCCCCCGACAATAATCGCCCCCAGCGCGATATAGATGGCCCGCCTGATACTGCGACGGCGGATGACTTCTTTACCACGAGGTATATCCATGAGAATCTACTCAACTTAATGGCACTTGCCGTGCCACGAAGACATCTTTTGTAATTTACTGAAACTATTGGGTATGTGGGGCGGCCGGGTGAATTCCGCGGGCGAGAGGTGTCCGTTTGTGGGATTACGTTTGTACGGTTTTGTTGCTGACTGATTCCTCTAATCCCAGCTTCCGTTTCATCGCCAGCTTCAGCAGCAAATATCCAAGCAGCCCAATCGGCCCGACCAGGTAAGTTGCGATTAAACACGGAATGACCAGCAGGTGCGAGATTCCGAGTCGTGCCGCATCCCTCGCCTCCCAGCACCCAACGAAAAGATCGAAAACCAGATAGTGGATCCAACCGATGAGGACAAAGGGCGCGCTTTCAAAAATCGCGTAAACCTGGTCGAGCGAACCGAAGCCGAGATTGGGTCCCCAATTCGCCAACAGCAAGCCAAAATACAGAGCGGCCAGAGGCAGCGGCAGAATAAAGGATGCGATGCGCTGGGTCCATCGCCACCCCGGAGCCACAATCAACAGAACCCACCCCGGCAGCACGATGAAGTTGCAAAAATGGAACAGGCTGCTAAGAATCACGAAACGACCGCAATCGCGTCAATTTCAATATCCACTTCGCGTGGAAGACGCGCCGCCTGAATGGTGGAGCGGGCCGGCGGGTTCTTCGAAAAATATCGTGCGTAGACTTCGTTCATGTAAGTGAAGTCGTTCAGGTTCCGCAGGAACACGGTCGTTTTCACTACGTTCTCAAACGTCAGCCCCGCCGCCTGCAACACCGCTTTCATGTTCTCCAGCACCCGCTCGGTTTGCTTCTCGATGGTACCTTCAAGCACTTGCCCGGTCGCCGGATCGTTCGGAATCTGGCCGCTCAAAAACACGAAATTCCCCACGCGAACCGCTTGCGAGTACGGTCCAATCGCCTTCGGAGCCGCCTCGGTACAAATAATTTCCTTCATTAGCTACGTAGTCTACGACTTGGAGGTTTGACTTAAGAGCATCGGGCACCGTTTTGCACTCTGGGGTCGCTGAGAAGGTGTGAAAAAATCGAAAAACGCTCTCTCTCGGTCGCGGTTCTGCTGCGCTGGTCCCATGCTTGCAATAACTTGCAGAACCACGCGCGTAAGCAAGTGGTCCGGCTGCCGATTTTTTCACACCTTCTGACGCTTCCGGCTCCGTTTCAAGAGCTTACGGAAAAACAACGCGCCTCCATCCCCGGCCCGTTTCTTGAGTCAAATGATATTGCGCCCATCACCAGCCAAGCACGTACGCGAACACGAGCGGCGCGACAATCGACGCGTCCGATTCAATCACATATTTCGGCGTATCAATGGCCAGCTTTTCCCAAGTGATTTTTTCGTTCGGAATCGCGCCGGAATAGGAGCCGTAGCTCGTTGTCGAATCGCTGATCTGGCAGAAGTAGCCCCACAGCGGCGTGTCCTCGCGTTCCAAATCCTGCCGCAGCATCGGCACCACACAAATGGGAAAGTCGCCCGCAATTCCGCCCGCAATCTGGAAAAAGCCGATGGATGAATTCTTCGACGTCTCCGTGTACCAGCACGCCAACTCCGTCATATATTCAATGCCGGTGCGCACGGTGTGGACGTTCTTAATATCGCCGCTTATGCAATGGCCGGCATACATGTTGCCAAGAGTCGAATCTTCCCAGCCCGGAACGAAAATCGGCAGATTCTTTTCCATTGCCGCGTAGAGCCAGCTATCCTTCTTGTCGATTTGGAAGTTCTTCTCCAGTTCCGGATCGCGCAAAATACGGTAGAAAAATTGATGCGGGAAATACCGCTCACCTTTTTTATCCGCGTCCACCCAGTGCTTCAGGATCACGCCTTCAATGCGCCGCATGGCTTCTTCTTCGGGAATGCAGGTGTCGGTAACGCGGTTCATGTGGCGATCGAGCAGCGCCTGCTCGTCTTCAGGCCGCAAATCGCGCCACTCGGGCACACGCTCATAGAAGTTATGCGCTACCAAATTGAAAACGTCTTCTTCGAGATTTGCGCCGGTACACGAAATGCCGTGCACTTTCCCCTGACGAATCATGTCGGCCAGCGAGACGCCCAACTCGGCGGTGCTCATCGCACCCGCCATCGTCAGAAACATCTTGCCGCCCATGTCGAGGTGTTTTACGTACGCCTCGGCCGCGTCCACCAGAGTCGCGGCGTTGAAGTGACGATAGTGATGCTTGATAAAGCGTGAAATCGGTCCTTGGCTGCTCATTCTTACTTCTTAAAAGTAGCAGCAGGTGCCCGCAGCCGAGTATCCGACTTTATGCCGATCGCCGCTGAGCAACGAAGTATTCTGGGAGCGTGCCCGCAAAGTCTCATTGCCCCATCGAGAACTATGGCGTCATTGGTGACTTGCATACCGCCGCTCTCATCAGCACGCATGCAAGCATCGATTTTTTATGTTTGCCCGATTTCGATTCTCCAACGGTATTTGCCGCCCTGCTCGATCCTCTGAAAGGTGGAAGCTTTTCTATTACGCCTCGTATGGAAGGCACGCGCCGGAAGCAAATGTATCTCCCCGACACCAATATCTTGGTTACACGCTATCGGTCGGAGAATGCCGTCGCGGAAATCACCGACTATATGCCGGTTGATCCCGACCAGGATCGACATCGAGTTATCCGTACGGTGCATGTCGTTAAAGGCGAAATCGATTTTCGTTTGCGATGCCGCCCGCGTTTTGACTACGGGCGGAAGTCGCATTTCGCGCGGCAGATAAATTCTCATGCGATCGAGTTTGTGGCGAATGGCGACGCCGGCTCTCCCGTTCGTCTCGTTGGCGGCGCACCTTTAGAAATCAGCGGCATCGACGGAAAAGCGCACTTTTCGCTGAAAGCAGGGGAAGACGTATCGTTCACGTTCGAATGCGGCGACTGTGACGATTCATCCGCCGCCATTAACGAGGAAACCATCCGGCAGGAGTTCACGAACACCTCCACCTTTTGGCGAAATTGGGCCGCTCAGTCGACGTACAAGGGCCGCTGGCGCGAAATGGTGACTCGCTCCGCGTTAGTGCTGAAGCTACTCACCAGCCAAAAGCACGGCTCTATCATCGCTGCTCCTACTTTTGGCTTGCCTGAACGCCTTGGCGGCGTTCGTAATTGGGATTATCGCTACACCTGGATTCGTGACGCCGTGTTCACGCTTTATGCCTTCATGCGCCTCGGCTACACCGAAGAGGCGCAACGTTTCATGGTGTGGCTCAGCGATCGCATCGCGGACGACGCCAAAGAGGGCCCGCTCCAGATTATGTATCGCGCCAACGGCGATCAGAATCTCGACGAGATTTCGCTCGATCATCTCGCGGGTTATAGAAATTCCAGGCCCGTTCGTATCGGAAACGGAGCCAGCAATCAGCTACAACTCGACATCTATGGCGAGCTCATGGATGCTGTCTATCTCGCAACGAAGTATGGCAACGCGCTTTCCTACGACGCATGGAAACAAGTCAACCGGCTGATCGACTGGGTTGCAAATAACTGGACCCGTCCGGATGAGGGCATCTGGGAAGTACGCGGCGGCCGTAAGCAGTTTCTCCACTCTCGTGTGATGTGTTGGGTTGCCGTTGATAGAGCTCTTCGCCTGGCTCAGAAGCGGTCGCTCCCGGCGCCTTTTCACGACTGGCAGGTTCTGCGTACCGCAATTTACGAGAGCGTCTTCGAGGAGTTCTGGAGCGATGACGTGCAGGCATTCGTTGCCCATACCGGCGCGGACTTCGTGGATGCGTCGGCCCTATTAATGCCGCTGGTGCGCTTCATCAGTCCGGTCGATCCGCGCTGGCTTGCAACCCTGAAAAAAATCGAGGACGATCTCACGGAAGACGCCCTGGTCTATCGCTACAACAACAGCGCAACGGACATTGATGGCCTGGAAGGAACCGAGGGTACCTTCAGCGCGTGTTCCTTCTGGTACATTGAATGCCTCGCGCGCTCACAGCAGCTCGAAAAAGCGCGTTTGTTGTTCGAGAAGATGATCAGCTACGCAAACCACCTCGGACTTTATTCTGAAGAGCTTGGTCCCAGCGGGGAACATCTTGGTAACTTCCCGCAGGCGCTTACACACCTCGCTTTGATCAGCACAGCCTACTACCTGGACAGGGCTCTCTCCGGCAATCAGAACGGAGAGTGGCGCTGACGCCTCTCATGCGACTGCCCTGATCTTTTCGCGTTGACTTCCCCTTCCACTCCCCACCCGCTACACTCGCAATTTGCAGCTTCGAATTCGCATATCGCGGCGCCCTCCGCTCCCGAAGACAGCCGGCGTAACCGGCTTCATTGAAAACAGCAACGCGCAGCCGCCCGCCGCGCCAGCCGCTAAGCACCCCCGCGACAGCGGAGCCGCATTCCGTGTCGCGCTCGGCATTCTCATTAGCCGTATTACTGGGCTTATCCGCGAGCGCGTCATCGCCCACTACTTCGGCGAATCCGCTGTTGCCGACGCTTTCCGCGTTGCGATCCGGATTCCCAATCTGCTGAACAATCTGTTCGGCGAAGGAGTGCTGTCCGCCTCCTTCGTCACCGTCTATGCCCGCCTGCTCGCCGAAGAGCGCAAGGAAGAGGCCGAACGCCTGGTCGGGGCAGTATTCGGCGTCTTGTTTCTTGTCTGCTCGTGCCTGGTTGCGCTCGGCATATGGCTGACGCCGCTGCTCATCGACGTGATTGCGCCCGGCTTCAGCGGCGAGAAGCGTCTGCTAACTATCCAGCTCGTACGCATTCTTTTTCCCGGCACCGGCTTGCTGGTCATGAGCGCGTGGTGTCTCGGAATTCTCAACAGCCATCGTCGCTTTCTGCTGTCCTATACCGCGCCAGTTGCGCTGAACCTCACCATGATCGCGGCGCTGCTCTTCTTCGGGCCATTCACACCGCAGGACACGCTCGCCGTCTATCTCGCCTGGGCTTCCGTGCTCGGCAGCGGGCTGCAATTTCTGGTGCAGTTGCCGAGGGTGTTGCAACTGGTCCCGCACTTCCGGCCCGCGCTCGATTTCGTCTCCGAGCATGTCCGCACCGTAATCCGAAACTTCGGCCCCATTTTCCTGAGCCGCGGTGTCGTGCAGGTCAGCGCCTATATCGATTCCATCATCGCCAGCTTGCTCCCCACCGGCGCGGTCGCCGCCCTCGGCTACGGACAGATTATTTCCGTCCTTCCGGTCAGCCTCTTCAGCATGTCCGTCTCCGCCGCCGAACTGCCGGCACTTTCGAGCGCCCTCGGCACGGAAGACGAGGTGGCTTCCTTTCTTCGCCGCCGCCTGGCAACCGGGCTGCGCCGCATTGCGTTTTTTGTCGTGCCCTCGGCCGTCGCCTTTCTCATCCTGGGCGATGTCGTCGCTGGAGCCCTCTATCAAACCGGCCGGTTCAGCCGCGGCGATACCGTCTATGTCTGGGCGGTTCTCGCCGGAGCGGCGGTCGGCCTGCTCGCCACCTCGCTTGGGCGCCTGTATTCTTCAGCGTTTTACGCGTTGTATGACACCAAAACCCCGTTGCGCTGCGCCGTCGTCCGCGTCCTTCTCACGACCGCGCTTGGGTTCGTTTTTTCGCTTTGGCTTCCCAAAGCCATCGGCGTCGACGTGAAATGGGGCGTCGCCGGGCTCACCGCCTCCGCCGGTATCTCCGGCTGGGTGGAGTTTTCGCTGTTACGCCGCTACCTCGCCCGCCGCATCGGAACCATCGCCCTGCCGCCCGTTTTCCTTCTGAAGCTTTGGATCACCGCCTTCTTCGCCGCCGCTTTGGGATTCGCGCTAAAGCGCACCCTCGGAACCGCCCATCCTCTTCCGCTCGCCGTCGTTGTCCTCGGACTCTATGTCGCTTTGTACGGCGGCGTCACCTATCTTTGGGGCATCGAGGAATCGCGCACTACCGTCGTTATGGTTCTGAAGCGCCTGCGGCTGCGCTGAGAGTTCACTTCGCAAATTCGTAATGACTTCGCCTCAATCGGCCGATATGGATTGCAGGGAGTAGTGATGCCGGCCGCCATTTCCATCGACGAGTCAGTACAGCAGGAGATCGCTTCGCCACGCGTTGCGCCCAGCGCGTCCGCGCCGGTCTTCGATCGCATCGCGCGTTTAGCGGCGCAGGTTTTTGCTGCTCCGCTCTCGGCGATCACTTTGGTGGATAGTTACGGCTACCAATTCAAATCGTTAGGTCGCAACGGACACGATTCTTTCGACGATCGTGCATTTTCGGCATACGCGATGTCGCAAAAAGATCCGTTTGTTGTTCTCGACCCGCTTGGTGACGCTCGTTTCCGAAACCAACCGCTCGTTACAGGCCGCGCCGCGGTCCGCTTCTATATCGCAGCGCCTCTAATAGGCCGTGCTGGGCGCGTGATTGGATCTCTACATGTGGCCGATACCAAGGTCCGCTTGTATGTCTTGCCGGCACAGCGCGCCGCGCTCAAAGACCTGGCGGCCATTGCGGTATTCGAACTGGAGCAGCGCAGCAGATAGCCGCGCGCTAGTTCTAATCCTGGCGGCCACTTCCCAGATTTTTGTCGAAAAATTTGGCCATAATCCGGTCTGCCTCTTTCGATTCCGGCAGATGAGGATCGTTCCAGAACGCGTGTGGCAGCGCCTCAAACACAACCAGTCGCGCGTCAACGCCCGCCCGCAGAAAGGCTCGATGCAGTGTGGCCGTGCCGCTCAACAAAAGGTCGCGCGTGCTGGTGATGAATAATGTCGGTGGAAAGCCGGTTAGGTCGGCATAGACCGGCGAGAGCACCGGATCCCTCGGATTCGTGTTTCCAACGTATTCCTTCAGTAGCGGATCGCCCTTTTTCGGCGGGTTGAGATGCCCCGACAAACCGTCCAGCGCGAATATCGCTTGCGAATCGCCGGGTTGGCTCAAATCGCCGCTGCCGGAGAACACGCCGAGCGCTCCCGGAAGCGGCAAGTTTAGCTGGCGCAGCTTCACTGCTACTTCCGCCGTCAGAATCGCTCCCGCTGATGTGCCGTAGAGCGCGATATTTCGCGGCTTGTACGTTTTCAACATCTCTTTGTAGACGGCAACCGTATCGTCTACCGCCGCCGGGAAAGGGTGTTCCGGTGCCAGGCGATACAGAATCGCCACCACCTTCGTCTTGGTCAAATTCGCGATCGGGATGGTTTCCGTTAAGGAACCGGAATCGGAGTTGAATCCGCCGCCATGCACGTTCAGTAGCACCCGGTCGCGCCGGTTCTCCGGAATTTCAAGTGGCGTGATGATTTTCACCGGCACACCGGCAATATCGCCTTTTGCGATGTTGACTGGATACAGCTTCCGCGATTCCTCGCCCGCTCCGGCCTGCCACTTGTCGGTATGCGAGCGCCGCTGGGCCAGCGTCTCGTTCGAAGGCGCGTCGGAAACCGTCCGCGCCAGCGATTTCTGCGCTTGCGGGCTGACGGTACCCGGCACCGGAACAACCCGCGTGACATGGGCGGTCCCGCTTGCATCGATATAGCTTGTGTCACTTTGCGGAGCCGATGCGGATCCGGTTTGCCCGGCAAAGCAAACGAAGGCCGCGGCGCCAATAGCTGCCAATGCCGCCATGGCAGCTTTAACCCATTTCATCTTCCCTCCTATCTGCTTCCTGCCTGTATCAGTTGCTCCGCCTGCTTCAACGCTTCCGCTGTAATCGTCTCACCCGAAAGCATCCGTCCAATCTCGCGCGCCCGCTCTTCGCCATCAAGTTTACGCACGTCCGTAATCACGCGGCCCTTTTTCTCGCCCTTCGAAACGGCGTAGTGATGATCCGCGAATCCCGCGATCTGCGCTAAATGCGTCACGCAGATCACCTGATTGGTCCGCGACAAGCCCTTCAATCGCTTTCCAACCGAAGCCGCTGCCGCGCCGCCCACGCCGGCATCCACTTCATCAAATACCAGCGTGTGAATGTCCCGATGCGATTCCGTATCTCCGGCCGCGGTCTTCAGCGCGAGCGCAATGCGCGACAACTCTCCGCCCGATGCGATCTTGTTCATCGGCCGCAGTTCCTCGCCTCGATTCGGCGAAACCAGAAATTCGATTTCATCCGTTCCGGATACCGATCGGTCCGCAGCTCGCACTGCAATCTGAAACCGCGTGCCCCCCATGGCCAGCCCTTGCAGTTCCGCTTCAACCAGCTTCGATAGCCGCCCAGCGGCCGACTTCCTCTTGTCGCTCAATTCCGCCGCCGCGCGGTCGTATTCACCGGCCAGCCGTGCCTGCTCTTTCGCCAGCGCTTCCTGGTGCTCGCTGGAATTCTCCACTTCATCCAACTGGCGCGTCACCGTATCCAAAAATTCAGCCACCGCATCCAGGCTCCCGCCATACTTGCGCTTCAAGCGGTCCAGCAGGTCGAGCCGCGTTTCGATATCTTCCAACCGGCCCGGGTCGCCTTCGAGCTTTTCAAGATAATCGCGCAGCACCCATGCCGATTCTTCTATCGTGATTTCCGCTTGCTTCAAACCGGACGCGCTTGTGGCGAGGCTCTCGTCGATTTTCACAATTTCATCAAGCCGTTTCGCCGCCCGCCGCATCAGGCTGATCGCGCTGTCTTCGGATTCATAAAGAAGCTGGAACGCCGCCGAAGCGCTTTCCTGAAGCCGCGTTGTGTTTTGCAATACCCGTCGCTCCGTTTCGAGCGCTTCATCTTCGCCCGGTTTGGTATGAGCGGCATCAATCTCGTTCTTTTGAAAGCGCCACATATCGAGCAGCCGCAGCTTTTCCTGCTCGTTCTCGAAAAGGCTTGCGAGTTTGCGCGTCACTTCCTGCCATTGCCTGTAAAGGTCGCCTACCCACGCCCGCAGCGGCCCCGCGCCCGCGTAGCTATCCACCATCTCGCGCTGCGCTTGCGATTCGAATAGCAACTGTTGCTCGTTCTGCCCGTGGATATCGGCGAGCAGCGGCGCAAGTTGGCGCAGGAAAGCCGTGGTTACCGGCCGGTTGGCCACAAATGCGCGGCTCTTCCCGCCGCTCGTTATCTCGCGCTCGACAATAATCTCGCCGTCTTCGAGCGTAATACCGGGCTGTTCGAGCAGCGCTTCCAGTTCCGCTGACCGCGCCACCGCAAATATGCCGGAGATCCGCGCGCGGTCCGCTCCCGTGCGGATCATCTCCGACGAAGCCCTCGCCCCCAGCAGCAGTGCCAGCGAATCCACGACAATCGATTTGCCGCTGCCCGTCTCGCCCGTTAACAGGTTCAGCCCTTCGTGAAACTGTATGCGGGCGCGCTCCACAACGGCGTAGTTCTCCACTATCAGCTCTACGAGCATGTGAACCAAAATTATAGACGGTGGGGCAGGCCCGCGGGCGGCGAGAGGCGTCGCACGCCGCTCTCCACAATTTCCGCGAGAGCAACACTCCAACACCACTACTAAGTTCTGGAAGCCAATTTCATTTTCTTTTGCTTCCGCGAAACAAAAGAAGCGGAATTGTTTTCGAATCCTTATAATAGTAGCGAAGTGACGAAAGGACTAGGTGCTTGCCCTTAGCGCTGCTTCCCGGGCTTTTGGATTTAAGCCTCTGGGACATATTTAGAGATTTAAAACCCGTTCCGCTTGCTGTAATCGCACTCCTGGTTCTCTTCTCTCTCCTTTCCTGGACCGTCGTGTTCTCAAAATGGGGATCGTTCCGGAAGGCGGAGCGCGAGAACCGCGGCTTCCTGCGCATATTCCGCAAGGCGAACAATCTGCAATCGGTGGCGGTTGCCAGTGAGCAGTTCACCACAGCGCCGCTGGTCTCTGTATTCGATTTTGGCTATGGCGAGGTAGAGCGCCAGGTGAAGCAGCGCGGCGGCCTTGTCAACAAGCCCGCGATGGAACGTACGTTGCAACTGGGCATCAGCGAAGAAGTCACCCGTCTTGAACGCAACATGAACTGGTTGGCGATCGTTGCCTCTGTATCGCCGTTCATCGGTTTGTTCGGCACGGTTTGGGGCATTATGGATGCGTTCATGGGCCTGGGAAATGCAGGCAATGCCAGCCTGCGAGCCGTCGCTCCCGGCATCGCGGAAGCTCTGGTCACAACAGCTCTCGGTCTTGTTGCCGCCATTCCCGCGGCAATTTTTTATAACTTGTTTGGCAGCTCGGTGCGGGAAATGGGGACTCGAATGGAAGATTTCGCCATTGAGTTTCAAAATCTCGCCGAACGCGATTTTGGCGGTTAGATGGCTTTTTCGTTCAATGGCGGCAGAGGGGGCCGGCGTGCTAGCCGCTTCTCTTCTTCGGGAAACTTAGCCGACATCAATATCGTCCCCCTGGTAGACGTGGTGCTGGTGCTGTTGGTCATTTTTATGATCACTGCGAACGTCATGGAATTCGGCCTCGATATCAAAGTGCCGGAAGTGCGCCTCAGCCGCGAAACGACGCAAACACTGCCGGTCGTCAACATCACCCGAACGGGAAATCTTTTCCTTAACAGCGATCAGGTGAATATTAACCGGTTGGGTGAGACCATCCGCTCCAAATTTCATGGCGCGAATGCGGCTTATGTCCGAGCCGACAGCCGCGCTACGTGGGATGTTGTCGCGCGTGTGGTTGCCGCGCTTGGCCAGGCAAAAATCGAGTGCCGGATGGTGACCAAGCCGCTGGAGTCCAATTTCGGGAAGAAGTAGTTCCGCATGGCCCATTCCGTCGACCTACTTGATGAGCGCGAGCCGATTGCAGGATCCGTCGTTTTTTCCATCTTCCTGCACGTTGGCGTCATCGTGTTCGTCGTTGGTTATGGTCTTTACGCCAAACGAATGCAGGCTCCTTTCGGAGAACCTAACGCGAGCGCGGGCATCGCGGTAGCCGTCACACCTGTAAGCACCATTCCTATTCCCAAACGCCAGGGGCCGGAAAATCCGGTGGCCAACGATAGCGAATCCGTTGTGCCGACACCGCCGGAGAAGCAGCAGACGGTCGAGAAGCAGCCGGAAAAAGCCGAGGTCGTTCTTCCCGACAAGGTGAAGCCGGCCAAGCGCCAGCGCGAAGAACATCGCCAGCAGCAGCGCCAGCAAGAAACGAAGCAGAACCAGATTGCCACGCGCGTTCCGCAAGCCGCTGTCAGTCCCATGTACAACATGAACACGGGCAGCAACGGCGTCGGTATTGGGCCCAATTCTCCGCTAGGGCAGCGCTTCGGATGGTATGCGGAAATGGTCCGCAAAATTATCGCGCGCAACTGGGCGACCAACGGCCTCGCGGGCACACAATCCGCTCCCGCTATCATTGGATTTACTATCACCCGCAACGGAACCATTACCGGCGTGCGTATCGAACAATCGAGCGGAAATCCTGCTGTCGATAACTCCGCCTGGCGTGCTGTGCTCAACTCGAACCCGTTGCCCGCGCTGCCGCCTCAATATACTGACAGCACCGCCCCGGCGGAGTTTACTTTCGACCTACGATGAAGAAAATTTTTTCTTTCACTACGCTGCTGCTTGCCTCTACCGCGTGGATTGCGGCGCAACAAGCGCCCATCCGCGGAACTATCAGTCAGACCGGTCAGAAGCCGAATATTGCCATTCCCGATTTTCGCGGCAGTGGCGGCGCGGCCCAGTTCATGGCCGTCTTCAATCAGACTGTGGAGCAGGATATCGAAGGATCCGGCGCGGTTAATCTCGTCGCGAAGTCGATGTATCCACTGCAACTGCCGCAGCAGCCTTCTGATTTGCAAGGCGGGCCGCCCACTCCGGAAGGACGGGGCATCAACGGCATGAAGCTTGCCGATTGGAGCCAGCCGCCGGTTTCCGCCAACTACATCGGCATCGGCTATGGAGCCGAACAGAACAGCCAGTTCGTGCTCTTCGGCTGGCTGTTCGACGCAAGCCAGGCGAACAACATGCAAGGCGCGCAGGCGCTCGGCAAAATCTATACAGGCACGCTGAACCAGGAAGGTGCTACCCAAGTAGCTCACCAATACGCCGCCGATATTCTTGCCATCTTCGGCGTAAAAAGCCTGATTGGAAGCCGTATCGTGTTCGTTTCGAATCGCACCGGCGCGAAGGAAATCTGGACGATGGATTGGGACGGCTCGAATCAGCACCCGCTTACTCATTACGGAACCATCACTTCGTTCCCCTCCGTCTCGCCTGACGGAACAAAAGTGGCGTTTACATCCTGGCAGCAGGAATCGCCGCGCATCATTCTTTTTTCACTTGTTACCGGCCGCAGGCTGCCGTTCTACAATCAGCGTGCTTCCTTAAATTGCTGTCTGAGCTTCAGCCCCGACGGTAAGCAGGTAATCTTTTCGTCCACCGCCGCGGGTGGCCCGGCGCAACTCTATGAAGCCAATGCCGACGGCAGCGGATTCCACCGCCTGACTTCTTCGCGCGCGATCGATACCGAACCGAAGATTAACCCCAAAACCGGTACGGACATCGTGTTTGTTTCCGGGCGCGGCGGCGGTGGTCCACAGATTTATCTCATGAGTCCTGGTAGCGAGCCGCAGCGTCTTACCGATGGAACCGGCGACGCCGTAAACCCATCGTGGAGTCCCGACGGCACAAAAATTACGTTTGCCTGGACCCGTGGATACGAACCGGGCAATTTCAATATATTTATTCTCGATGTCGCCTCGCGGCAGCTTACCCAGTTGACCAATCACGAAGGAAGAAATGAAAATCCAAGCTGGGCGCCCGACGGAGCGCATTTGATTTACGCCAACAAGCGGGGGCGCAACTCGCAATTGTGGACAATGTTGGCCGATGGAACGCAGAAAAAAGAGATTACCCACGACGGAAGTAACGAAAAACCCGTCTGGGCGCCCGCTGCGCAGTAATTTTACTAGCGTACGGGGCTAGTATGCATTCACAATGGGTGAGTATACCCGGGAGGAACGAAAGAGGAATGACGAATCGTCGCGTTAGTTGGGCCTTAGCTGTGGTTATGCTGGTTGCCTTAGCCGCTTGCGGAAAAAAGAAGGTCGCACAAACAACGCCGCCACCACCACCGCCGCCGGCGCCCGCCGTGGAGAAGCCGACCATTAACTTCTTCAATGCAGAGCCGTCAACGATTGATAAGGGGCAGGGGTCGTCGTTGCGCTGGTCGGTGACCAACGCTACAAACATCAGCATTGACCAAGGTATTGGTCAGGTGAGCCCAAACGGTCGCCGTACCGTTTATCCGGCGGACACTACAACGTACACGTTAACCGCTGCCAATAGTGGAGGGGAATCGACTACGGCCACCGTTACCGTGACCATCAACGCGCCGCCTGCTACGCCGGCCGCCGTGCCCGCGCCGCCGCAATCGGCCGCCGAGATGCTGGCCGGACAAGTGAAGGATGTCTATTTCGACTACGATAAAGACGATCTTCGCGAAGACCAGCAAGCTACCTTGCGCGGAGATGCTACCGCGCTGAAGCAAATCTTCGCGGCTCATCCGGATTTTAGCGTTGTGATCGAAGGCAACTGCGATGAACGCGGGTCCGCCGAATACAACCTCGGATTAGGCGATCGCCGCGCTTCCAAAACCAAGGAAGCACTCATTGCGCTCGGAGTCCCCGCCGACAAGATGAGAACGATCAGCTATGGCAAAGAACGCCCGGTCTGCACCGACCAGTCGGAAGATTGCTACCAGCGCAATCGCCATTGCCATTTCGCGCCTGTTCAGTAGTTATTTCCGCGCTCCGGGGCGCTGTCCGCGTTCCGGAGCGCGTGACTTGAACATGTACTCTGGTAAATAGCAAATCCGCGGAGACGGTGCGTCGGCCGCCTCTGCTTAGTTTTGAGGAATATCGAGATGAAAGTTATCCGGCTCGCTTCCATTCTTTGCTTCTGCACATCGTTCAGCTTTGGGGCCAGCAAAGAAGTTGTCGAACTGCAGCGCGATGTCGCCATCCTGCAGGATCAGGTACGCACCGTGCAGCGTACGCTCGACGAAAAACTGGCGCAGCTTACGCTGTTGATGCAGCAGACGCAGGAAAATTCGAGCAAGGCGAACAATTCCCTTTCCGGTATTCAAAGCGCCGTCAGCGATACCCTTTCGCAGCAGCTTCAGCCGGTCACGCATCTTGGCAGCAAGGTCGACGGCCTGAGCGAAGACGTGCACGGATTGCGCGATACCGTAAACGATTTGAGTTCGCGCCTCGCCAAACTCGATGCCAAGGTGACTGATCTCGGTAATCGACTTTCTATCATGCAGAATCCACCCTCCGCGCCTGGCGCGCCCGGAGCGACTGGCGCACCTGGAGCGAGCACGCCTCCTCCTGGTATGACGGCTGAATCCGCCTGGCAGAACGCGGAGAAAGACCGCCTTGGCGGTAACACCGATCTGGCGCTTAAGGAATATCAGGACTACATCACTTATTTTCCGAATACCGATTACGCACCCAACGCGCAATTTGAAATCGGCGAGATTTACTACAACAAGCAGGATTATCCAAACGCTTTGAAAGCATTCGATACGCTGCTGGAGCGCTTTCCCGACAACCCAAGAACCCGTAGCGCTCACTTCATGAAGGGCCAAACTTTGCTGCACACGGGCGACAAGGACGGTGCTGTCCAGGAGTTCAAGTACATCGTGGCTAATTATCCTGGTACGGAAGATTCGCGGCGCTCCGTCACGATTCTGCGTGGGCTCGGAATTCGCGCCAGCAGCAAGCCTTCCCCCGCCAGGCGGCGTTAGTGCAATAACCGAGCCGATTGTGTCTCCCCAAAAACCGCTCCCTTGCGGTCGCGGATGGGTAACAATTTAATCACGCGGTATATTGCGCTTCTCTTCCGAATGAGGCTAGAGTCGAATATTCAGTAATCGTCCGTTCATGGCATCCGTCCCTAAATCGCTTCCCCGAATCTGTGTTGCTTTGGGATTTTCTGCCGCCGACCCCCTCATACGGGCTGCCGAACAGGAAATTAAAGACGGAAACCTTTTTCTCGAACTGCGGCTCGATCACCTGCGCTCGCCAGAGTCCGGTCTATCTGTCATCAGCCGCCTGCGCAAACAGAATCCCGAGGTGTTTCTTCTGGCAACCTGTCGCCACAAGCAGAATGCCGGCGGGTTTAAGGGTTCCGTCGATGAACAGGTTCGACTGCTGGCGCGCGCTGCCGAATCAGGAGCGCGCCTGCTCGATCTCGAAATCGAGAGCGCGGAGCCAGCCAAAAATTCGGTAAGTGATCTGCGGCGCAATGCCTCGCTTATCGTTTCGTATCACAACTTCGAAAACACGCCCGCGCTCTCGGCCGCATGGCGGCGCCTCACGCGTATCGATGCCGATATCTATAAAATCGCCACCGCCGCGCGAAAGCCAAGCGACGATCTCCGCATCGCTGAATTTTTCCGTGCGCGCCACGATACCCCATTAGTCGCGTTTGCCATGAATGAAATCGGTATTCCCACCCGCATCCTTTCGCTTGCGGCCGGCTGCCTGTTCACTTATGCCGCGCCCATGTCGGGTGATGGCACCGCGCCCGGACAAATACCTGCGAAGGCCATGCGCGCCCTGTATCGCGCCGATAAGCTTGGCAAGCAGACCAAGGTATTTGGCGTGATTGCCGATCCCGTCGCGCATTCGCGCTCACCGCAGATTCATAACCGGGCCTTCCAGGCCAAACGCATCGATGCCGTCTACCTGCCTTTCCGTGTCTTGGGTTCCGACCTGGGAGATTGGGTGAAACTGGCGAAAGGTCTGCCGGTAGTTGGTTTCAGCGTCACCATTCCTCATAAGCAAAAAATTCTCCGTCACCTCGATATTGTCGATCCGCTTGCCCGCCGCATTGGCGCGGTGAACACCGTCTGGCGCAAAGGAGGAAAATGGCGTGGTACAAACACCGATGTTGCAGGCATTTTGCGCCCGCTTGAACAGCGCGTCCGGCTACCCAAGCTGAGTGTGTTGCTTGCCGGGTATGGCGGAGCCGCCCGAGCCGCCGCTTTTGCGCTGCGCGACGCCGGCGCGCATGTCACAATCACCGGACGCCAAACCGGGTGCGCGGAAGCCTTGGCCCGCGTAGTTGCAGCCGACGCACTAGCGTTTTCGGAGGCGCAGCGGAGACGCTTCGACGTTCTTATCAATGCCACGCCCGTAGGCATGCATCCCAAAACAGAGGAATCGCTCTTTAAAGGCCCCATTCCCGCGCGCCTCGTTTTCGATATGGTCTACAACCCGCACGAGACATTGCTCCTTCGTCAGGCTTCCGAGCAAGGCTGCGAAACCATCCACGGCTACGAGATGTTCCTCGAACAAGCTGCCGAACAATTTGAAATTTGGACCGGGGAAACAGCGCCTCGCGGAGTGATGCGGCAAGCGTTTGAAACGCCCCAATAGTCGACGAGCGCGGGGCCACCGCTCTCACTACAAAAACGGCTTCACCGAAATGATCAGTAATTGCACGTCGTCAGGCCCATCATTGCGCCAGCGGCGGTTCACGCCCGACGGAATGGTAACCGAGTCGCCCTTGTACAGGGTTTGATCCTGTTCATCCAGCGTCAGGATCGCGGCGCCGTCATGGACGAAGACAAATTCGTCATTAATTGAAGGTCGCGCATGTTTGCCGCTCAGGCCCTCCGGCCGGATATGCACCAGCGCGGCTTGAAACTGCGTTCCATCTCCCAGAAAGCCGAGCGCATCTACTTCCGCCTTCGACCATTCCAGAGTCAGTTGCGAGCGATTTGCGGCGCGCACGACATTGGCCTGACGAACGTTGGCCACTTGGAAGAACTGCCACAGCGTTACACCCAACGCCGAGGCGATCTTTTCCATCGATGAAATAGAAGGCGACGACTGCCCGTTTTCAATTTGTGAAAGAAAGCTGGCGGAAAACCCCGTCCGCTCTCCGAGCGCCCGAAGAGACATACTCTGGCGCTCTCGAAGCCGGCGTAGACATTCCCCGAGATTTGCGTCGATCATTGATGAAAGTATAAACGCACGCTCTGGCGCAGGGCCTCGCTTTGTAGTTGTGAAACTCAAACCGGAACCCTAACGGGATGCTGCCAAAGCTCTTACTTTTGTATTTGTAATTACGTGCGCGTTAGTACCCATGGATTCGAGCATTGCCGTGATTTCCGGCTCGTATACCGGATTTAAGGAGATCACATAGTCCAATGGAGTGTCTTTTAGGATGGAAGGCCCTGCGATTTGCTGTCCCGTGCCTGGCACATACATGCCCTGCTTCCGGTTATTAAGATCAATGACAAACTCCACGTTCCGCGCTTCGGGAACCACATTCAAGAAAGTGACTCCTTTGGCGCCCGCGCCCCAAAAGGCAACTCGCTGTCCGTTGCGTCTTGCGGAACGTAGGAAATGCGACCAGTCGTCAACCGTCTGCTGGAACATTGTCTCGAATTCCTTCACCATACGCCGCGTCTGAGTTGCCGCCGTACCATTTGTTTCCGGCTGGTTTCCGCCTACGCGCGCTTCCACAAAAACAAACTGATTCGAAAACGAAATGCCGGTCCGGAGCACCGTGAATCCGGACTGCTCAAATATGGCGCGCAGCGAATCCTCTGTAAAATACGAAACGTGCGGATAGATGATGTCCCACAACCCCGGTCCCGAAAAAACCGATTGGCCGTTCGGGGTCTCGAAATAAACCGCTATTTCTCCACGATGCCGCAACGTGCTTCGAAGGCCTCTTAAAAATGCAAGCGGCTCCGGAATGTGTTCAAGGACATGGCGGCAGCATATAAAGTCGGCAGACTCCGAGGCATACTTTTCTCCGTAATAATCCTGTACAAAACGTAACCCCTCGATTTCCCCCGTGTTGCCGTTGCCGGAGTAACTTGGATCGTAGCCAACTCCCTCGTTGTTACCCTCCCGGCAGAGCAATCGCAAAAACTCGCCCTTGCCGGAGCCGATGTCAATTATCCTTTTGGAATGCAAGCCGTGCCGCGCTATAAGATCCTGCGCAAGGCTTTTTGCGTAATTCCGAAACGTTGGCGAATAACTGAGAGAATTATCGTACCGGGCGTTATAGTCCAGCATATCTGGCTCGTACCGGCAATTGAATATCAGGCCGCACTTTCCGCACAATGCCAGGTCAATCGAACCCTTCGTGCAGTTGATGGCGTCCTCGCGCGACGGCCATAAGGCTGAGCAATTTACAGGTGTCGAATCGAGGTAGAAGAAGGTGTCGGTGTCTGCCGCGCCACATCCGGGGCAGCGCGCCTGTTCCACCGGCGTGCTATATCCAGGGGCTCTTAACTCGCACTGTTCCCGAAGCACACTGCCTCCGCTTCCGCTTGGTCTCTTGCTGGCACCAAGATCGTCTAGCGACAGTATACAACCGAACAGTCTAACTGTACAGATGGTGGGGTTTATTGCTGAATGTTAAGAGGGGCTGAACGAATTCTACGCTATTTCCGTAGACACCCTCCATCGGAAATTTGATACCGCAAATTTTATGTGTATTGCTAGACGGGGATTAGGCCCGTGCGCAAGCCGCGCGCTACCGCCTCTGTCCGCGAACTGGCGTCCAGTTTGCCGAGTATGGAGGCGACGTGGAACTTCACCGTGTTCTCGCTAATGTGAAGCTCCTCGGCAATTTCTTTGTTGGAGCTCCCCGAGCCCATCATGCGAAGCACTTCGAGTTCGCGCGGCGTCAGGTGCTCAATAAGGCCGTCATCGGGCGCGTGAGGGAACGCGGCATTCAACATTGTCTCGGCTTGCTCGGCTGTTAGCACCGTGAAACCATTCGCCGCGGCAATCAATGCGGCGGCGACTTCGCCCGAAGTGGCGTGTGGCGGCAGAACCGCTTTTACATTGCCGCCGCCGTCCCAAAAGTCTGCGCTATCGTGAAGCAGCACGAGCGGAAGGTCGATTTTCGGAAGTTTGGAAAGGCCGGTAGCAAACACAACGTCCGCGCAGGCCGCTTTCGCGAGCGGAGTGCGAAACTGTGCCAACTCCGATACGCCGGCGAGGTCGAGGCGTTCATCTTCCAAAATCAACCGCGCCAGATCGTCTGCACTGGATTCCGATGCCGCCAACACAAATACCCGTGTCACGCTCCGATGCGTGGCAGCAACGCCGATGCTAATTTCGCTTACCGCCACGTTCGGAAACCGGCACTTCGAGCTCGATCGTATTTCCGGCGCGCAGGAGCGTGAGCTTCACTGCCTTGCCGACTGCCTCGCCGCTTAACTCGCTCATCAAAATCTCCAGAGCTGAGAGCGTAGTGTCATTAGCCGCCACAAGAATATCGCCCAACTGTACACCTGCCTTCTCGGCTCCTGTTCCCGGCTCGACGCTGAGAACCATCAGTCCCACTTCGCCTGCCACCGAAGCTTTACTTCGCAGATGCTCGGGAATGGCTACAGGCTGCAAGCCGACGCCGAGATAACCCCGCCGTACCCGGCCTTCACGAAGCAGTTCATCGGCAACCCGATTTAATGTGCCGGGCGGGATGGCGAGCGACGAATGGCGCAGCATCGCCGGTGTTGCCATGCCGATGAACTTGCCGGTTGCGGAAACCACCGCCGCTCCAGCCTGAGATGGATAGAAATTCACATCCAGCCGGAGAAATTTATCCAGCCCACCGCCCCGCCACGTGCGCCGCTTATCGGCCACCGCGCCTAATACTCCAACGCTTGTCGACAGGCCCGCATCGAGCGTTCGCCCGACTACTACCGCCAGAGACCCCGCTCGCAGTTCGTTGTCGCTCGCAACTTCGAGGACCGGCACTACCTTGTCGCGTAAAGAGAGCACGGCCACGTCGATACCGGCATCTCGCCCCAAGACCGAAGCTTCGGCTTCGCTGCCGTCCGGCAGATGTACCGGAATGGCTCCCTCCCGTTTCAGCGCGTGATTGTTAACGGCGATTAGATTCTCGCGGAAGGCGACTCCGCTGGTAACACGATAGGCGGTGGATTTCACGGCAACTATGGATCGGCTCGCTTGTTCGACGACCGCCGCTATCGCGTTCGAGTACCCAGCCAAGTCAAATTCTGTGCTGCTCATGGCTTCAGTCTGCGCCGATTGCTCCCATTGCGCATCGCTCAAACGGGTAGTCGTGTAAATTTGCCCTTCTCCAATTCGTTACACTTTCAACCATGAAAGCCTTTGTCATCGAGGAACCCGGCTCCAGCGTCATTGCCGAAGTCAACGAAGTCTCGCCGGGCGCCGGGGAAGTGCTTCTCCAAACCCGCATGGTCGGGTTCTGCGGAACCGACTTGAGCACATTTCGCGGCAAGAATCCGCTGGTGTCCTATCCGCGTATTCCCGGCCACGAGATTTCAGCCACTGTAGCGGCGGTTGGGCCTGGTGTTCCCGCGCACGTGAAACCGGGGCTGAACGTCACAGTGTCTCCTTACAATCCTTGCGGCCATTGCGCTGCCTGCCTGCGCGGCCGCACGAACGCCTGTATGCGCAATCGCACGCTCGGCGTGCAGTGCGATGGAGCGATGCAGGAGCTATTCACTGCTCACTGGAGCAAAGTCTTCGTCGCCGAAGGACTCTCGCTGCGCGAGCTCAGCTTTGTCGAGCCCCTTGCCGTCGGCTTTCATTCCGTGTCGAGGTCGCGCGTGCAGCCGGAAGATACTGTCGCCGTCATCGGCTGCGGAACCGTCGGGCTTGGCGCGATTGCCGGCTCAGCCCGCGCGAAAGCCAAGGTAATCGCAATCGACCTCGACGACCGGAAGCTGCAGCTCGCCCGCCAGGCTGGCGCAACCCACGTAATTCATTCCGGCAATCAGAACATGCACGAAGCCCTGCAGGAACTAACCGGGGGCCATGGCCCTGACGTCGTCATCGAAGCGGTAGGAACGCCGGATACTTTTCGCGCCGCTGTCGAAGAAGTTGCTTACACCGGTCGGGTTGCCTATATCGGTTGGGCTAAAGAGCCAATCACTTACGAAACGAAGCTTTTCATTTTGAAAGAACTCGATATTCTCGGCTCCCGCAATTCTCTGAACGAGTTTCCGCAAGTCATCGAGATGCTGCAGCAGCGCCAATTTCCGATAGACGCCACCGTTTCCGCAACCGTCCCGTTGTCGAAAGCCGGCGAAGCCCTTAAAGCGTGGAGCGACGCACCGCAGGCGTTCAGCAAGATCCTCGTCGAAATGGCCTGACTGGCGCAAATGCGATACCGGCAGCTTTCGCAGTTGGGAACTCTCGTTTCCGTCCTTGGGTTCGGCGCCTCTCCGCTTGGCAACGAATTCTGCGCCATCAACCCGGTCGAAGGGACGCATGCTGTCCGCCACGCCGTCGCCAATGGCATTAACTTCTTCGATGTATCGCCTTACTATGGGCGCAAACTGGCCGAAGAACGTCTCGGGCAAGCGCTCTCGGGCTTGCGAGACAAGGTTGTTATCAGCACGAAGTGCGGGCGCTACGACACCGCGTTATTCGATTTTTCCGCATCCCGCGTCGAGGCCAGCCTGAACGAATCGTTGCGCCGCTTGCGCACCGATTATGTTGACATTCTCTACGCGCACGATATCGAATTTGCCGGTCGCGAGCAGATTGTAAACGAAACGATTCCCGCGCTCAAGAAGCTAAAGCAGCAAGGCAAAGCCCGGCTCATCGGCGTCACCGGATATCCGCTAAAACTGCTGGCCGATGTCGCGGTTCGCGGCGCCGTCGATATCGTGATGTCGTACTGCCATTACAATTTGCTGGCCCGCGATGTCGATACCGATCTCGCACCGATTTTAAAAGAGCACAACATTGCGCTAGTGAACGCGTCACCCTTCCACATGGGCATTCTCTCGCGTGCCGGCGCGCCTGCGTGGCATCCTGCGCCCGAGCGGGTAAAACAAGCGGGCTCGAAGATCATAAAACTGTGTGAAACAAGAGGCGTAAACCTCCCTGCGGCCGCGCTGCGCTTTTGTATCAACCATCCCTACATCGCATCCACGTTGGTGGGAATGTTTCAGCCCGCGCAGGTGGATGAAAATCTCAAAGCTCTCGACACCCGCCTCGATCCCGCGTTGATGGCCGAAATCGATCGCCTGGCCGGCGCTGACTTAAATGTTACGTGGGCCTCCGGCCTCCCCGAAAACCAGGATTCGTAGTTGTGACGGTACGCACTTGGCTGGGTCAAGCGCTTTGTCGGCCCTACCGCGCCATCCTCTGCAACTCCAGCACCTCCACTCGATGGTCCGCCGGAAGCGTCACTTTCCACCCGCGGCTCAACTCGCTGCTACTCACCTCTCCCACACTCGCTCCGGTAATTAACGAGCGAACCTTATAGCGCGCTGCCGGAGGCGCCGCAACTTGAATGTTGACTGAAGCCGTTTTGCTTTCGTTTTTGAACAGCGCGACGACGCCGCCGGCTGTCCGGCTCAACCTCGCGAACCCATCCCAGGTTGTTTCACTCGGCATCTCCCAGTTACCCAGCGGAAAGAATGAATCCAACAAATCGGAGTGGCTTCTCAGTTGCTTGAACTGCCGTATCTTGTCCGCATACCATTCGCGATTCGCTTGCGACAACTTACGCAAATCCCCGAGCAAAATCGGAGCCGCGCCAGTTTCCGTCACGAACCGGTCTTCCACCGAACCGACATCGGCTTGTAGATTACCGACAAGCATCGTTTCCGACGGAATCGATAGCGCGCGTTCATAGAGCAATCTTCTTGCGTGCATCGGCCCACCCATATCGGCGCGGTCGTCGTTCACATTGCTCAGCCAATCGAGATCGGCGTTTTCAATCAGCGCCGCGTCAATTAAATGTTTTTCGCCCCAAAGCTCAAACGTGTAATCCACCAAAACTTCCGGATGGCTCTGATACAGCTTCTGGCCGATATATTCCAAGCCTGCGTAGATACCCGAAAGCGATTCGGCCCAGTCCTGGTGAAAGTGGCCTTTCGCGTAACAGCCCGGTTGCTCCCCATATGTGTTGAATACCGTCGTGAGATCAACCTTGATGTAAGCCGGATGGTATCGCGAAATCAAATCCTCCAACCGCTTCAGCGCCGCATCGCGATACGGGCTCCCCAGGCACATCACCGCGCGCTGGCCTGATGCCGTGCCGGTGAATTTCGGATTACCTTTTGAATCGCGGCACACCCATTCCGGATGCTCCTTGTATGCCGGAGCGTTTGTGCTCACCGCCGCAAGCGGCACCCATAAGCCCAGCTTCAAGCCGTTCTTGCTGAGAGTATCGTGAATCCCCGAAAATCCGCCCGGAAAGCGTCCGGTATCCACATCGTTCGCACCATATTCGGTTTGCCATCCGTCGTCGATGGTAAAAATATCGATTCCCATTTCATGCGCAATCGGAGCCAGCCCTTTCAGCTTCTCCTCGTTGATGCTGCGCGTGAACGGTTCCCACGTGTTGTAGATCCACGGCGCCGGACCGCGATCGGCACGGCGCATAAGGATGTGCGCCTCATAACCCGGCACCGTCCAATGCGAGTCCTCCAGCCCCTGCCCGTCCCGGAAAAACACCAGCGAGCTCTTGGCTGTTTCGAATGTCTCGCCGGCCGCAAGCGTCTTTTCGAATGGAAAAAGATCGGTATCGTACATCACCCGAAAGCGCTCGGTCCATCCTTCGCCAATTTCGGTGCGCTTCAAATAGCCCGGAGCCTCGTTAACGATTGCGAATCCCTCTCCGGTAGCCGAATTGCGCAGGAAAACCGCGGCGTCCGACGCGCGGCCGGTGAAGAACAAATCGCGGCCCGATCCGCCGTATCCTCCGGTGACCGCAAGCTGCGCAGGCGTCCCCGGCGCTGCAACCAGCGACTCAAAACACAAATTCGTTAGCGTCACCGGCGAATTTGTCCGATTCGTAATGGCAATCCATTTTCGAATCGCGGGAAAGCCGTCGTAAGCGGCATAGAACACCGAGATGTCGAGCGACTTATCTTTTGTGGCGAATTCCAGCTGCAGAACGTTGCCCTGCGTGACGTCCTTTGTCTCTTCCTTTACGAAGTCAACCGAACCGCCGGAAATTCGCTTCTGGTCTGCCCGGAAATTAAACTCGTCGCCAATTCGATGATGCTCTCTGCCGTAGGCGCTGAAATCGCGGCCCGTTGGTTTGTAAACCAGGCTTTCCGTGCGCAATCCGTGTTCAGTCGAAAATACAAGCGCCCTTTCGACGGAATCGTTCCCGATCGCCCACTCATGAGCCTTGGTGGCCCGAACATAAGATTTCGCAAACGCAAGCGGAACCAGCGCGAGGGTTCCTATCAGAAGAAGAGAAAAACGCGTCATCACTTTGTCTCGGCGCAAAATTGCCGCAGATACCGCCCGCTCTGTGTTAGCGATGCTTTGCGGTTTTCGAGCGATCCTTCGTAGGCCCGGTCCTCCACTTCAATGCAAACCGGTCCATGATACCCCGCGTCGCCCAATGTAGAAAAGTACAACCCCCAATTCACGTCGCCCAAGCCCGGTATCTTCGGCGTGTGATATTCGAGCGGATGAGCGAGAATGCCGACATCGTCCAGCTTATGGCGATCGAGCCGGGCGTCCTTCGCATGAGCGTGAAAAATGCGCGGCGCAAACTCGCGAATCGCCTTCAGGTAATCCATCTGCTGCCAGATAAAATGCGAAGGATCGAAATTCAGACCGAACGACATGCTAGGAATGTCATTAAACATCCGGCGCCAGATGGCCGGACTTTGCGCCAGATTCTTTCCTCCGGGCCACTCGTCTTTGCTGAAGAACATGGGGCAGTGTTCGATGGCGACCTTCACGCCATGATCTTCGGCGAACCGAATCAGCTGCTTCCACACCTTCAAAAAGCGCGGCCAGTTTTCGTCCACCGATTTCGTCCAATCGCGCCCGATAAACGTGTTCACAACCGGCAGGCCGAGCAACTCCGCCGCCGCAATCACGCGCTTCAGATGCTCCGTATAGACCTGCGACTCCGCTTCGTCCGGAACAAGCGGATTCGGATAATATCCCAATCCGCTAATCTTTACGTTCGTCGATTGAACCAACTCGTTCGTTTCGGACGCGATATCCTTCGTGAAACCTGTTACGTCGAGATGAGTAACGCCCGCATAGCGCCGTTCGGCCTTGCCTTTGGGCCAGCACATGACTTCTACACAGGAGAAATCGTTGCCTGCGGCGAATTTCAAAACTTCTTCGAGGGAAAGATCCGGCAAAATCGCGCTGACAAAGCCAAGTTGCATGGCGCGATGGTATCACGCGTGCGTGATTTCCAGACGGGATAAAATAATGGCCGCCTTTTGAGATATCGGCGGATTCTTCTGACTTAATCTAACAGGACCTCAATTCGTTAAAGCCGTGTCTCATATGGGTTCGGAGCACAATCGCCGCGCTTTCCTGCGAGCGCTCCTCGGTGGAGCCGCCGCCGGCTCGGCGTTTGCCGCTCAGCAGAACTCCGGATTTTTTGCGCCGCGTCTCGAAGACACATTCATCCTGAACGAATACGCCCGCCGCTCTTTTCGTTATTTCGTCGAACAAATGAACCCCTCTACCGGCCTGGTGCAGGACCGTGGGCCCTCAAGCGGTGCTCTTCCCGCCCGGCCTGTCGCCAGCATCGCCGCCACCGGTTTTGGCTTAACCGCCTTGTGCATTGGGGTGGAGCGCGGCTGGATCAATTCCTCCGAGGCTGCCGACCGCATCGTCACCGCGTTCCGGTTCTTCAGCCGGCTCGCGCCCCAGGTCCGCGGATTCTTTCTGCATTTCATGGATCCAGGCACCGGCGAGCCGCGTTTGAACTCCGAATTTTCTTCGATCGATACCGCTCTTCTGCTGGCTGGTGCTCTCACCGCGGGCCGCTATTTCGGGCGCCAGTATCCGGAAATCGCAATCATGGCGCAGCGGCTCTACGATCGTGTCGATTTCGAATGGATGCTCAACGGAACGCCTACGCTGCTCAGTCACGGCTATCGGCCCGGGCGCGGTTTCATCCCGTACTGGTGGAAAAGCTATAGCGAAGCTTCCATTCTTTATCTGCTGGCGATCGGATCGGGCACACATCCCATTCCGGCTCAAAGCTGGTACAACTGGAAGCGTCCTTGGGTCCGATATCGTGAGTGGTCGTTTATCAGCGGCGGCCCCCTGTTCACTCACCAATTCGCGCACGCCTGGATCGACTTTCGCGATATCCACGATCGCGATGGCATGGACTTTTTCCGCAACTCCATCATCGCCACTTACGCGCACCGGGATTTCTGCATCAGCCTCAGAAGTAAATTCCCCAGCTTCGGACCCGATCTCTGGGGCATCACCGCCTCCGATAGTCCTGGCGGTTATCTCGCCTGGGGCGGCCCTCCCATTCAAGGCCCCATCAACGGAACACTTGTTCCATGCGCCTCCGCCGGATCGCTTATGTTCGCTCCGGAAATCTGCATGCCGGTGCTGCGCGAAATGTTGACCCTGTATGGCGATTCTGTCTACGGCCGTTACGGATTCGCGGACGCATTCAATCCGCACTGGCAAAGCGCGGGATTGTGGGTCGATCCCGACGTCGTCGGCATTGATATCGGCATATCGCTCCTGAGTATCGACAATCTGCAAAACGGGTATGCGTGGAAATACTTCATGCGCGATCCTAACGTCAAGCTTGCACTCCGCCGCGCCGGATTCCAGAAGGGTGCCGGCCGTCCTGCTCCCGGCCTGTCACAAAAATTCCTCGAAGCCCGCAACAGGCGCTTGCCGTAGCAGATTTGCTACGCCGCAATCTGCCCGCACAGTTCGTCGATATTCCGGCTCTGCTTCTCTAAGGCCGCGGCCGTGATCGCGCGCAGTTCCTTAATCGCCGCGGGAGAGGCGCTGTCGAGCGTCTGACGATTTGACGTCAACTCCGCTTGAATGCGGAAATAGCCGCATGTTCCATCGGCGCGTTTTCCAAGCAGTTGCGACATCTGGTAATCCACTGTGCTGCTGACGCCGTTCAGAACGGTATCGAGTATCGGACGCGACCACTGAGCCAGCCCCCAGTTCTCGGGAGTCCCCATCAGCGGAGCTTCTTTCAACGTTCCGGTACCCAGAGATACAAGCGTAAATTCCGTCGCCTGCGGAAATTGAACGCGAGCTTCCACCAGGGCGCAAGCAGCCGGGTTGTTCGCGAATACGCCCCCGTCCAGCAGCAGGTACTTGTCGTTGGTTCCCGCGATGGCGATGGCTTCGGGCGGAAAGTAGGTCGGCGCCGCGGACGTGGATCGCGCCACCGTGCGCATCGGGAAGTCGTAAGCCGGGTCCTGCCGCGCTTTGGTGCTGCGAAAAAAGAACGGCGTTCGCTGCGTCAATTCGTAGCTGGGCACGAAGACGGAAGTGATGGCTTCGCTCAACCTGACATTTCCGAAAAAGTTTTCAAGCGCAGTTTCGATGGGCTCGTCTGAATATTTCGAATGCACCAGGCCGTTCATGCTGCGCAAAACCTGAACCCAGCTCTTGTCGAAAATCACCGGGCCAAGCTCTTCATAAAACGCGACCATCCGCGCCGCGCTATGAGCGGGCCCCGCGCCGTGCGGGTCCGGTTGTGAAAGAGCCAGCGCTAAGATGCCTCCGGTCGATGTGCCCGCAATCAGGTCGAACAGGGCGCTCGCCGGCCGGCCGGTCTTTTGCTCTATTGTGGCCAGGACTTCGGCGGGTACTATTCCGCGAATGCCGCCCCCGTCAATCGACAGGATGCGGACATGGTTCTTTTCTAAACAGCCGGGTGTCATTGTTACCGTTCCGGCTCGGAGAATAGAGCAAGCAAAAAGACACTTTAATAAAAAATGCGGTGCTGGCAGCCGTGAATGATTGCTGCCAAAAGACTTACGGTATAAAACATTTTTAAAAATTTTTGTGACTGCTTTGGCAGAAATCGTGCTAAGGAACTGTTAGAGGGTTGAGATCGTCTCACTCGGTAGAGGCCCTAAAGGTCTCACTCGGGGTTGTCGATAGGAGAGAAGGCAGGGTATGGAAATTATCGGTGACCGAACATTCGTTGATGTACCGGGTGGCGGCACGCACGAGTTGCCGCCGCTGCTGTTGCATGGTGTCCAGAACCTAAAAAATCTGAATAAGATGATGGACATCGCCAGCGAAATTATCGAAAAAGAGGACATGCTCGCCGCCGTTCCGTTGGATCCGGCGGCAGTCCTGGAAGAGCGCGAACGCCGCAAAATGGATTTGGCGCTCAACCTTGTCGATCAATACCTTGGCATCTTGACCCACTGGCATTGGGGAGATAGCGTTCTGGAGTGGATCCGCCAGTGCGAAATTACTTTCGGTACGCGCCACGAGCTTAAGAATCTTCTGAAGAATGACGTTTGGCCCCATGCCGGACGAAGCAGCTTCGTCACTCTGCTTGAGGACAAATCGGTGAAGACGAAAGGTGTCGACCTGGAGCGCGCCGTTGGACTGCGCCTCGCCTTTCGCCAGATGCCGCCCATTCGCTACTGCTCCGATCAGTTCCTGTTTTACTTGAACAGTTCCGTCGGCTCGGTGGCCTACAATACCTGGTCCGGCATGACCCCGAAGCCCATTTCCTCGCTACCACCGGAGCGCTTCGCGTTCGAAGTAGTGAACATGGAACTGGATCTGCATTAGTACTGCGGGGCCGGCAGTGCCGCCGGCGAGTTGGCCTCGTGGCCGCGTTCGTCCCTGTTTGCCCCTCCAACAAAAATCGTCTGAGCCGACACGATTCCTTCGTCGAATGCCGCATGGGCAATCACATTGGCGAACTCATCGACGGTGGGCAATGTTCCAGCCTCGCTTCTCCGGTGCTCGATCAATCCGGGCTTGCTACGTTCAAGCAAGCGAGGCGTAATCGTGC
>Ga0134125_10000912_pt1 | contig 37869 bp, 31 predicted proteins | sample KB31751_FD_96464 | JGI IMG/M metagenome (GOLD analysis project Ga0134125, IMG submission 96464) | Terrestrial soil microbial communities with excess Nitrogen fertilizer from Kellogg Biological Station, Michigan, USA - KB3-175-1 | ecosystem: Environmental > Terrestrial > Soil > Unclassified ...
GAGTTCTCCGCCGAGGAGGTGAAGCGCGCCCTGCGCGTCAACCTCGAGGCGCCGATCCTGCTCGCCCGCGCCCTCTTCCCGGAAATGCTCGAGCGCGGCGCCGGCCACCTGGTCTTCGTCTCCTCGCTGTCGGGCAAGTCGGCCAACCCCCGCACCTCGGTCTACAACGCGACCAAGTTCGGCCTGCGCGGCTTCGCGCTCGGCCTGCGCACCGACCTCGCCCCGCGCGGGATCGGCGTCTCGCTGGTCTCGCCCGGCTTCGTCGGCGAGGCCGGGATGTTCGTCGACGCGGGTGGCAAGACGCCGCCGGGCTTCGGCACCACGACCCCGGCCGCCGTCGCCGCCGCGGTGCAGAAGGCGATCGTCGCCGACAAGGTCGAGATCGCCGTCGCCCCGCTGCTCGACCGGGTCGCCGCCCACGCCGGCATGGTCAGCCCGCGCGCCGCGGTCCTCGTCCAGAGCGGCAGCGTCGGTCAGAAGGCCGCGGCGGCGGTCACCGACGGCCACCCCGAGGACAAGCGTTGAGCCGGTCGCTCCCCGCCCCCGCCACTTCCCGTACCCCCTCCCCGAAAGGTCCGTCTCATGAGTAGCCAAACCGATTCCTTCGGCGCCAAATCGACCCTCGAGGTCGGCGGCCAGACCTACGAGATCTTCCGGCTCGACGCGCTGCAGGAGCGCCTCGACGTCGCCCGCCTGCCGTACTCGATCAAGGTGCTGCTGGAGAACGTGCTGCGGCTCGAGGACGGGGTATCGGTGAGCAGCGCCGACGTCGAGGCGATCGCCTCCTGGGACGCCGCCGCCGAGCCCAGCGTCGAGATCCCATTTCAACCGGCCCGCGTCCTGATGCAGGACTTCACCGGCGTCCCCGCGGTCGTCGACCTCGCCGCGATGCGCGATGCGATGGACGAGATCGGCGGCGATCCGACGGCGATCAACCCGCTGGTCGACGTCGACCTGGTGATCGACCACTCGGTCCAGGTCGACGCCTTCGGCAACGATCGCGCCTTCACGTTCAACGCCGAGCGCGATTTCGAGCGCAACCGCGAGCGCTACTCGTTCCTCAAGTGGGGCCAGGGGAGCTTCGACAACTTCCGCGTCGTGCCGCCCGCGACCGGGATCTGCCATCAGGTCAACCTCGAGTACCTGGCCCAGGTCGTCTACAGCCGGGAGAACGATGGCGTGCTGCAGGCCTATCCCGACACCCTGGTCGGCACCGACTCGCACACGACGATGGTCAACGGGCTCGGCGTGCTCGGCTGGGGCGTCGGTGGGATCGAGGCCGAGGCGGCGATGCTCGGTCAGCCGATCTCGATGCTGCTGCCCCAGGTGCTCGGGTTCAAGCTCTCCGGCGAGCTGCCGGAGGGGGCGACCGCCACCGACCTGGTCCTGACCGTGACCGAGATGCTGCGCGAGCGCGGCGTCGTCTCCAAGTTCGTCGAGTTCTTCGGGCCGGGCCTGCCGACCCTGGGCCTGGCCGACCGGGCGACGCTCGGCAACATGTCGCCGGAGTTCGGCTCGACCTGCGCGATCTTCCCGGTCGACGCCGAGACGCTCCGCTACCTGGAGCTGACCGGCCGGCCGACGGCGACGCTGGAGCTGGTCGACGCCTACGCCCGCGAGCAGGGGATGTTCCATGACACCTCGACCCCGGACCCGGTCTTCAGCGATCTGCTCGAACTCGACCTCGGTGACGTCGTCCCCTCGATCGCCGGACCGAAAAGGCCGCAGGATCGGGTGCCGCTGGACGAGGCCAAAGACTCCTTCCTCGAGGCGATGTCGGAGTTCGCTCCGGACGCGGTCGAGAGACTCGGCAACGGGATCGACGAGGCCAACGCCGAGTCGTTCCCCGCCTCCGATCCGCCCGCCGAGGACCACGACGACGCGCGCGGCAAACCGCGCCCGGCGGTCAGCGGCGCGCCGGTGGCGACGCTCGCGAAGCGCCGCAGCGGCGATGCGACCCAGGTCACGGTGGACGGCGAGACCTTCGAGCTCGACCACGGTCGCGTGGTGATCGCGGCGATCACCTCCTGCACCAACACTTCGAACCCGAGCGTGATGATCGGCGCCGGCCTCCTCGCCCGGAACGCGCTGGCCAAGGGCCTCTCGCGCAAGCCGTGGGTGAAGACGTCATTGGCGCCCGGATCGACGGTGGTCACGGATTACCTGCGCCAGGCGGGCCTCGACAAATCCCTCGACGGCCTCCAGTTCAACCTGGTCGGCTACGGCTGCACCACCTGCATCGGCAACTCCGGCCCGCTGGCCGAGGAGATCTCGGCGGCGATCGCCGAGAAGGACCTCGCCGTCTGCGCCGTCCTCTCCGGCAACCGCAACTTCGAGGGCCGGATCAACCAGGACGTGAAGGCCAACTACCTGGCCAGCCCGCCGCTGGTCGTCGCCTACGCGCTGGCTGGGCGCATGGACCTCGACCTGACCACCGAGCCGCTCGGCGAGGGCTCCGACGGCGAGCCGGTCTTCCTGCGCGACATCTGGCCGAGCTCGGAGGAGATCAAGCGCGTGGTCGGTGATTCGGTCGCGGCGGAGATGTTCAAGCGCAACTACGCCGACGTCTTCTCCGGCGACGAGGAATGGAACGCGGTCGAGGTCCCCGAGGGCGACCGCTACGACTGGCCCGACTCGACCTACGTGCGCCGGCCGAGCTTCTTCCAGGACATCCCCGCCAACCCGCCCGGCCTGGAGCCGGTCGAGGGTGCCCGCGTCCTCGCCGTGCTCGGCGACTCGGTCACCACCGACCACATCTCGCCCGCTGGGGCGATCAAAAAGGACAGCCCGGCGGGCAGGTGGCTGACCGAGCAGGGGGTCGAGCCCGGCGACTTCAACTCCTACGGCTCGCGCCGCGGCAACCATGAGGTGATGATCCGCGGCACCTTCGCCAACATCCGCCTGCGCAACCAGCTGGTCGAGAAGGCCGGCGGCTTCACCCGCCACTTCCCCGACGGCGCCGAGACCACCATCTATGACGCGGCCATGGACTACGCCGCCGACGGGATCCCGCTGGTGATCCTGGCGGGCAAGGAGTACGGCTCCGGCTCCTCGCGCGACTGGGCGGCGAAGGGGACGAAGCTGCTCGGGGTCGGCGCCGTGATCGCCGAGTCCTTCGAGCGCATCCATCGCTCCAACCTGATCGGGATGGGCGTCCTGCCGCTGCAGTTCGCCGACGGTGAGAACGCCGCGAGCCTCGGCCTCGACGGCTCCGAGACCTTCACCATCGGCGACCTCCAGGGCGGCGAGGCGAAGACGGTGACGGTCACCGCGACCTCCGACTCCGGTGAGGCGAAGACCTTCGCGGCGAAGGTCCGCCTCGACACCCCCAACGAGGTCACCTACATCAACAACGGCGGCATCCTGCAGACGGTCCTCCGCAACCTGAAGTCATAAAGCGAAATACACCGCTTTTCGGCCGCTCACCATCGCGAAAAGTGCCACAAAGGGCCGCGCCTGCGGTACGGTCGTGATCCGGAACGCTGGAATCTGGATCCGGTCCGTTGGTATTTGAGCACCCACGTATCGCGCGGCTGGGTCCGCTGCAGGGAAATGATCAGGGAGATCGAGTGGACGAATCACGCACGTCACCGCCTTCGTAGACGAAGGGTGAGCGAGGCCGAGATCGAGGCGGCCATCCAGTTCGAGCACGCTTACCGGGTGCGCAACGCTGGTGATGGTGACTGGGTGGTTCCATGGACCAGCAGCGATGGCCGCCGGTTCGAGGTCGTCTACGACCATCCGGTCTACGGCGACGGCACTCGCGTCCGGGTGGTGACACTGTTCCGGGTCAGGCGCTCGGGCCATTGTTAGTGCTGTAACGTTTTGTCTTCCTGAATCACCGCTTGAAAGCGGTTGATCGCCGGGCTCCGGATCCGTACCGGGATCTGTTCAGGGTTAGGCTTCGACAATGTCTGAGCGGTTAGACGACACAGAGCGGTTTGCCTACTACGACCGTGAGGCGGACATCGTCTGGATTCCGACGGGTCCCTCCGACGACGCCGTCAGCGAGAAGACCGACTGGGGTCTGGTCGACCACGACGCGAGTTCCGACGCCGTCGTCGGGATCGAGATCTGGTCGGCGAGCACCCGGCTGCCCGCCGACCTGCTCGCCAAACTTCCGCACCCCACCACCCCAGACCCCTGACCACGTCGCGCCTGGCGAGGGTCGATGCGCCCCCCAACGCCGCCAGGGCGCACGTGGGGTGCAGGAGGGGCGCGGGAGGCAGGGGGGTCCGCGCGCCCCTCGCTGCACCAGCGCGCCGGTAGCCAGGGAGGGATGCCGACGCGGCCGTTCCCCTGGCCGAAGCCGGCGGAACAGTCCAGAGGTACCTATACCGCCCGCTCAGGCCACGGTCAAGGCGCTTCTACCGATGGTTTACGTTCGTTCGGTCGCGCTTTGCGGGGTGGGACCCGATGATCCCCCGCCGACCGGGCGGGCGATTCCCCAGCCCTTGCGTTCGATCAGCTCGATCCCGATCACGCTGCCGATCGGCCCGAACGGGGTCAAGGTGGCGGCCAGCAGGGTGTAGGGGGCCTCGTGCCTGACGCAGGCGACCCAGATCACGATGCAGAGGCCGACGAAGCCGATCCCGTGCGCCCAGCCGAAGATCATCGTCTCGGTGTCGAAGCCGGGCAGGAGCCAGAAGGCGATCAGCCCGGCGAAGATCGCCAGCTCGACGTAGGAGACGCGCTTGACCCAGACGAAGAGCTCGCCGGGGACGGGCTTCTCGAAGGGCTGGAAGGGGCGCGGGCGGCGCATCGCCGGGTGGGGCCGGGCCTAGACGCCAGGGGTGAGCGCCGTGAGGGCGATGCGTTCCTGCTCGAGCGCGTGGGCGGCGGCGTAACCCTCGCCCGGGCTGGCGCGGCCGGGTCGACCGATGTAGGTGAGGTCGATGCCCTCGGGCAGCACCTGCGGGAAGCGTCGCGACATCACCTTCCAGGCGCCCATGTTGCGCGGCTCCTCCTGGACCCAGGCGATCTCCTTCAGGTTCGGGTAGCCGGCGATCACCTCTTCGAGCCGCGTCTTGGCGAAGGGGTAGAGCATCTCGACCCGGGCGATCGCCACGTTCTCGGCCTCGGCGCGGCGCGGCGAGGCGTCCATGTCGTAGTAGATCTTGCCCTGGCAGAGGACCAGGCGCTCGACCTTCTCGCGGCGCCCCTCGACCGTCGGGTCGTCGAGGATGTGGCGGAACTCACCGTCGGTCAGATCCTCCATCGTCGAGGAGGCGCGGTCCAGTCGCAGCAGCCCCTTCGGGGTGAAGACGATCAGCGGCCGTGCCTTGCGGATCAGCGCCTGGCGGCGCAGCAGGTGGAAGTACTGGGCGGCGGTGGTCGGGTTGGCGATCCGGATGTTGCCCTCGGCGCCGAGGGCGAGGAAGCGCTCGATCCGGGCGCTCGAGTGCTCGGGGCCGGAGCCCTCGTAGCCGTGCGGCAAGAGCAGCGTCAGCCGGCTGGTCTGCCCCCACTTCGCCTCGCCGGAGACGATGAAGCTGTCGATGATCACCTGGGCGCCGTTGGCGAAGTCGCCGAACTGGGCCTCCCAGAGGACCAGCGCGTTCGGGTCGGCCGCCGAGTAGCCGTACTCGAAGCCCATGCAGGCGATCTCCGAGAGCGGGCTGTTGTGCAGCTCGAACGGCGCCTTGGCGTCCTTGATGTTCTTCATCGGCGTGTACTCGAGGCCGGTGTTCTCGTCGTGGAGGACGAGGTGGCGGTGGGAGAACGTGCCCCGCTCGGTGTCCTGGCCGGTGAGGCGGATGTGGATGCCTTCGGTGAGCAGCGAGCTGAAGGCGAGCCCCTCCGCCTGGCCGTAGTCGATGCCGCCTTCGGCGAGCGCGTCGGTACGTTTGCCGAGCGGGCGGCGGAGCTTGCGGTGGACGTTGAAGCCATCCGGCACCCGCAGCAGTTCCTCGTTCAGGTGGATCAGCTGATCGGCGGTCAGCGAGGTGTCGACCGGAGGGCTCGCGGTGCGGTCCAGTTCGCCGGTGCCGGTGGCGACCGTCGGGTCCTCGTAGTCACCCGCGTCCATCCGCTCGCGCAGCGCTTTGAGCGCGTTCGACAGCAGCGCTTTGCGTTCGTCGCCCTCTCGCTGGACGACCTCGGAAGTGGTCGCGCCCTCCGCGATCAGCTGCTCGGCGTAGAGCTCGGAGACCGGCTTGTGCTCCTTGATCTTGGCCGCGATCGCGGGCTGGGTGTAGGCGGGCTCGTCGGTCTCGTTGTGGCCGTAGCGGCGGTAGCCGATCACGTCGATGACGACGTCGCGATGCCAGCGCTCGCGGTAGGCCATCGCCAGCCGCACCGCCGAGATGCAGGCCTCGACGTCGTCGGCGTTGACGTGGATGATCGGCACATTGAAGCCCTTGGCCAGGTCGCCCGCGTAAGGGGTCGAGCGGGCATCCTCGGGATCGGTGGTGAAGCCCACCTGGTTGTCCTGGATGATGTGGACGGTGCCGCCGGTCGAGTAGCCGTTCAGCGACTGCAGGTTCAGCGTTTCGGCGACCACGCCCTGGGCCGGGAAGGCGGCGTCGCCGTGCAGCAGGATCGGCACCGCGCGCATCGTGTCCTGCTTCAGCTCGGAGCCCTCGAAGGACGACTGCAGATAGCGGGCACCGCCGGTCACGACCGGGTCGACGAACTCGAGGTGGCTCGAGTTCGGGTAGAGCCGGACCGAGGTTTTCTCGCCGGAGTGGGATTCGTAGACGCCGCGGTGGCCGTAGTGGTATTTGACGTCGCCGGTGCCGCCGTGGGGGATCGCGGCGACCGCCTTCACCGCGCTCAGCCGCTTCGAGCCCTCGAACTCGGCAAGGATCGATTCGAACGGCCGGCCGAGGTTGTGGGCGAGGACGCTGAGCCGGCCGCGGTGGGCCATGCCGAAGACGACGTCGTCGGCGCCGGCGCGATGGGCGAGGGTGACGGCTTCGTCGAGCATCGGCACGATCACGTCGAGCCCCTCGATCGAGAAGACCTTGGCCCCCAGATACGTTTTGCCGAGGAAGCGCTCGAACTGGAAAACGTCGATCAGTCGGTGTAGGAGGCGCTCTTTCTCTTCCGCGGTGAGCGTCTGGCGGTGGGCGCCGGTCTCGATCATCTCCCGCATCCAGATCCGTTGCTGGTGGGAGGCGATGTGCTCGAACTGGTAGCCGATCGTGCCGCAGTAGGCGGTCCGCATCCGCGGCAGCGCCTCGAGCAGCGTTTCGCCGGGGACGCCGATGCGGAGGATCGAGGCCGGGATCCGGGCCATCAGCTCGGGCGTCAGGTTGAGGTTCTCGGGCTCCAGGCCAGGGTCGCCTTTCGGCTCCGAGCCGAGCGGGTCGAGGCGTGCGGCGAGGTGACCCTGGGTGCGGTAGGCCTTCAGCAGCGAGGTCGCCGCCTGGACCGCCTGCAGGAGCTCCTCGTCGACCTCGCCGGGGACGCCGGACGATTCGGCTGCCGGGGGCGCGGTGGTGAGCGGCGCGGGCGAGGCAGAGGCGGGGTGGGCGTTGGAGATCGGCGCCGCTTCGATGCCGAGGTCGCCGGCGACCGACTCGTAGAACTCGTCCTCGCCCTGCAGCAGCTGCTCGACCCGCTTGAGGAATTCGCCCGACTCGGCGCCCTGGATGACGCGGTGGTCGTAGGTCGAGGTGAGCGTCATGACCTTCGAGACGCCGAGCTGCTTGATCCGTTCCGGCGAGGCGTGGGACCACTCCGGCGGGTAGGCGATCGAACCGGTGGCGATGATCGCGCTCTGGCCGGCCAGCAGGCGCGGCACCGAGGCGACGGTGCCGATCCCACCCGGGTTGGTGAGGCTGATGTTGGTGCCCTGGAAGTCGTCGGCGGTGAGCTTGTTCTCACGGGTCTTCGCGATCAGGTCTTCGAAGGCGGTGTGGAAGCCCGCGAAGTCGAGGTCCTGGGCGCCCTTGATCGCCGGGACCATGAGGCCGTGAGAGCCGTCTTTTTTGGTCACGTCGACGGCGATGCCGAGGTTGACCGGACCGTTTTCGATCGCGTAGGGCTTGCCGTCTTTCTCGGCGAAGGAGCGGACCATCACCGGGACGTCGCCGGCGGCCTTGACGATCGCCCAGGCGACCAGGTGGGTGAAGGAGGTCTTCAGGCCGCGCTCGTTGAGCTGCGCGTTGATCGCCTTGCGCTTCGCGTCGAGGGTGTCGACGGCAATCGTCCGGAACGAGGTCGCGGTCGGCACCGCGCGGCTCTCGTCCATCGCCTTGGCGAGCATCGCCGCGGGCCCCCGCAGCTGCTTCTCCTCGCCGGCGGCGGCCACGGCGCCGGCGCCGTTGCCCGAGCCGTTCTCGCCCCCGAGCACGTCCTCCTTGGTGACCTTGCCGCCGAAGCCGGTCGGCGTGACCTTGCCAAGATCGACCCCTTGCGCTTCAGCTACCCGCCGAGCGATCGGCGTCGCCTTGACGTCGCTCGCGCCGTTCCCGGACCCGCTGCCGCCGTTCGTCCCGGCGCCGGTCTGCGTCCCACCCGCGGGTGGCGCGGATGATGCTTCTCCGCCCGCAGCTTGCGAGGACGAGGGAGCGTCATCCGCGACAGCACCCGCGGTCGAAGAGCTCGGTCCTGCGCCGTTCCCTTCCCCGGTCTCCATCTCGGCCATGGGAGATCCGACGGGGACTTCGTCGTCGACCTCGACCAGCAGCTTGGTGATCGTGCCGCTGGTGGGCGCCGGGACCTCCGCGTCGACCTTGTCGGTGGAGACCTCGACGACCGTGTCGCCCTCGTTGACGAAATCGCCAACGGAAACGTGCCACTCGAGGACGATGCCCTCGGTCACCGACTCACCCATCTCGGGCATGGCGATCTGCACGGTTGCCGTATCTGGCATTTCTTCGCTCCAGTATTACGAACCGGCCCAACGGGCGGCATTCTCGGGATAACCTGGTACCGGATGAGCTACTTCGTGACGGGCGCAACGGGTTTTATCGGCCGCAACCTGGTCCAGCGACTGCTGCAGCGGGAGGGCACGATCTACGCCCTCGTACGGGCCGGATCGCGCGGTCGGCTGGAGGAGCTGCGGACCGGCTGGGGCGCCGACGGGGCACGTGTGGTGCCGATTTCCGGCGATCTGACCCAGCCCGGCCTGGCGATCTCCGAGGAGGACCTGGTGGCGATGCGGGGCGCGGTCGACCACTTCTTCCACCTCGCCGCGATCTACGACATCACCGCCGACGCCGAAGCCCAGCAGGTCGCCAACGTCGAGGGGACCCGCCACGCAATCGAGCTTGCAGGAGCGCTCGACGTCGGCTGTTTCCACCACGTCAGCTCGATCGCCGCGGCCGGCCTCTACAAGGGCGTCTGGACCGAGGACATGTTCGACGAGGCGGAAAAGCTCGACAACAACCCCTACTTCCGCACCAAGCACGAGGCCGAGCGGCTGGTCCGCGAGGAGTCCACCCGGCCCTGGCGGGTGTACCGGCCGGGGATCGTGGTCGGCGACTCGCGCACCGGGGCGATCGACAAGATCGACGGGCCCTACTACTTCTTCAAGTCGCTGCAGCGGGCGCGCAAAGTGCTCCCCGCGTGGCTGCCGACGGTCGGCGTCGAAGGCGGTGAGATCAACATCGTGCCGGTCGACTTCGTCGCCGCCGCGATCGATCACATCGCCCACGAGCCGGACCTCGACGGGCGCGCCTTCCACCTCACCGACCCGAACCCGCGGCGGGCCGGCCAGGTGGTGAACACCTTCGCCAAGGCCGCCGACGCGCCACGGATGGCATGGCGGCTCGATACCGACGTGACCGAGCCCGCGACCGGAGCGCTGCGCTCGGCCCTGCGGCTGCTGCCGGGGTCGAAGCGGGCGGTCGCCGCGGTGCTCTCGGAGCTCGGCCTGCCCGCCTCGGTCCTCACCTACGTCGACTATCCGACCAGCTTCGACTCGACCAAGACGCAGGAGGTGTTGGCCGGGAGCGGCATCGAGGTGCCGCCGCTGGAGAGCTACGCGACCCGGGTCTGGGACTACTGGGAGCGCAACCTCGACCCCGACCTGTTCAAGGACCGCAACCTGACCGGTGCCGTGCGCGGCAAGATCGTGCTGATCACCGGGGCCTCGTCGGGGATCGGCCGGGCGACCGCGGTCAAGGTCGCCGACGCGGGGGCGACGGTCCTGCTGGTCGCCCGCTCGATCGAGAAGCTGGAGGAGACGAAAGAGGAAATCGTCTCCGCCGGGGGCGTCGCCCACATCCACCGTTGCGATCTCGCCGACGTCGACGACGTCGCGCGGATGGCCGAGGAGGTGCTCACCTACCACGGCCACGTCGACATCCTGGTCAACAACGCGGGGCGCTCGATCCGCCGCTCGGTCGCCCTCTCCTACGATCGCTTCCACGATTACGAGCGGACGATCCAGCTCAATTACCTGGGCGCGCTGCGGCTGATCCTGGCGCTGTTGCCGGCGATGCGGGCGCGCAAGTCGGGGCACATCATCAACATCAGCTCGATCGGCACCCAGACCAACCCGCCGCGCTTCTCCGCCTACGTCGCCTCGAAGGCGGCGCTCGACGCCTTCAGCCGGGTGATCGCCTCGGAGGTCAAGGACGATGGCGTCCACCTCACGACGATCAACATGCCGCTGGTGCGGACGCCGATGATCGCGCCGACCCGGATGTACGACATGTTCCCGGCGATCACCCCCGAGGAGGCGGCCGAGATGATCGCCAAGGCGATGGTCGACAAGCCGAAGAAGGTGGCGACCAAACTGGGGAACTTCGGCGAGCTGCTCTACGCGGTGGCGCCGAAGGCGAGCGACACGATCCTCAACACGGCCTACAAGCTCTTCCCCGACTCGCAGGCGGCGAAAGGCAAAGGCGAGGAGCAACGCGAAAAGGCGCCCTCGACCGAGGCCGTCGCGTTCGCGCACCTCATGAAAGGCGTGCACTGGTAGCGCGTCGGCTGAAGCACTGGGGCTGGGGATACGAGGACCAGGCGCCGACCGCGGCACAGCTGGCGGAGGCGGCGGAAGGGATCCGGGCGCGGTTCGGTTTCGGCGGCGAGGCGCGGGCCGCGGTGCCGCTCGCGGAGGTCGAGTTGCGGGCGCCACGGCTGAAGGCGCCGGAGGCGTTCGGCGACCTCTTCACCGACGAGAAGTACGAGCGGGTCTCGCGGACGCTGGGCAAGGCGTATCGCGACATCGTGCGTGGCTTCCGGGGGGAGTTCGAGCACCCGCCGGACCTGGTGGCGCTGCCGCGCGACTGCTCCGAGGTGGAGACGGTGCTGAACTGGGCCGAGGCGGAGGGCGCCGCGGTGGTCCCCTTCGGTGGCGGCACCAGCGTCTGCGGCGGGGTGGAGGCCCGGTTGGGGGAGAGACCTGTGGTGACGATGGACCTGCGGCGGCTCGACCGGCTCGTGGAAGTCGACCCGGTGAGCCTGGCGGCGCGGATCGAGGCCGGGGCGACCGGGCCGCGGCTGGAGGAGCAGCTGCGCGAGCACGGGCTGACCATGCGCTGCTTCCCGCAGTCGTTCGAGTACGCCACGCTGGGCGGCTGGATCGCGACCCGCGCGGGCGGCCATTTCGCGACCAAGGAAACGCACGTGGACGACCTGGTCGAGTCGGTGCGCGCGGTGACCCCGCGCGGGGTCTGGGAGAGCCGCCGGCTGCCCGGATCGGGCGCCGGACCGTCCCCGGATCGGCTCCTGCTCGGCTCGGAGGGGATCCTCGCGACGATCACCGACGCCTGGGTGCGCGTGCGTCCGCGGCCCGAGTGGAAGGCGGCCGCGACGGTCCGCTTCGAGCGCTTCGGCGACGCCTGCGGGGCGGTCCGCGAGATCGTCCAGGCCGGCCTCGACCCGGCCAACTGCCGGCTGCTCGAAGCGGCCGAGGCGGAGATGACCGGCGCCGGCGACGGCAGCTCCCACCTGCTGCTGCTGGCGTTCGAGAGCGCCCACCACCCGGTCGACGCCCCGCTCCAGATCGCCCTCCAAGCCGCGCGCGACCACGGCGGCCGCGCCGACACCCCGCGCCTCACCGAGCCCGCGACGTCGACGGGCCGAAAACTTGCCGATAAGGCAAGTTTTCGGCCCACCAACACCGAGGAGGGCGGGGCGGCGGAGAGTTGGCGGGGGGCGTTCTTGCTGGCCCCGTACCTGCGTGACACGTTCGTCGCCTGCGGCGTGCTCTCGGAGACGTTCGAGACGGCGATCACCTGGGATCGGCTCGAGGAGTTCCACGCGACGGTGATGGAGACCGCTCGCGGCGCCGTCGCCGAGGTCTCCGGGGCGCCGCGCGAGGGCCGTGGGGCGCCGCTCGTCACCTGTCGTTTCACCCATGCCTACCCCGACGGCGTCGCCCCGTACTTCACCGTCCTCGCCCCGGCGATCCGCGGTGGGGAGGTCGAGCAGTGGGACGAGGTCAAGGCCGCCGTCTCCGAGGCGCTGACCTGCGGCGGCGGCACGATCACCCACCACCACGCGGTCGGTCGCGACCATCGCCCCTGGTACGACCGCCAGCGCCCGGCGCCCTTCGCCGCCGCTCTCCGCGCGGCCAAGGCGGAGCTCGATCCGGCCGGCATCCTCAACCCAGGGGTCCTGCTCGACCCCTGAGCCGGGCGGCTGGGCGCTACCCTTTCGCAACCCGTCCGGCGGCGAGATCCACCGCCTGTCCAGAAGCCTGCCGCCTCGATTGATGGAAACGATCACCTCCGAACAGCCGACCGTGCCCCCTGCCGAGTCCGAGAATCTCGACGACCCGGTGGTGCCCCGCCGCAGCCCGCTGCGCGCGGCGATCAAGACCGGCCGGCCGAAAGAGTGGATCAAAAACGTCTTCGTCTTCGCCGGGCTGCTCTTCTCCGGCAAGTTCAACCACCCGCACGACGTCTTCGAGGCGGTCGTCACCTTCATCGCCTTCTGCCTGATCTCCAGCGCCGGCTACTTCGTCAACGACCTGATCGACGTCGAGCTCGACCGCAGACACCCGAAGAAGCGCTACCGGCCGCTCGCCGCCCGCGAGCTCTCCGAGCGCACCGCCTGGACGATCGCCCCGGCCTTGGCGATCGTCGCGATCGGCATCGCCTTCACCGTCAACTGGAAAGTCGGCCTGATGGTGGTCGGCTACGGGGTCGCCCAGATGGCCTACAGCCTCGGCCTCAAGCAGGTGGTGATCATCGACGTGATGACGCTGGCGGGCCTCTTCGTCCTCCGCGTCGCCGCCGGCGCCAGCGCCGTCGACGCCCACGCGTCCGAATGGCTGCTCCTCTGCACCGGGTTCCTCGCCGCCTTCCTCGGCTTCACCAAGCGCCGCCAGGAGGCCGTCTCCGAGCTCCACGAGGGGACCTCGACCCGGCCCGTCCTCGAGCACTACTCGCTCCCGTTCCTCGACCAGATGGTCTCCCTGGTCACCACCGGCACGGTGGTCAGCTACACGATCTACACCGTGAACTCGCCCCTGATCGGCAACCAGATGATGCTGACGATCCCGCCCGTCGTCTACTTCATCTTCCGCTACCTCTACCTGATCTACGACCGCAACGACGACCGTTCGATGTCCGGCATCATCGCCGGCGACCGCGGCATCCAGGCCGCCGGCGCCGTCTGGGTCCTGATCGCGTTCCTCCTGCTCTACGTCTTCAATTAGACGCCGAGGGACGCGGCCGTCTCGGCCACGGCCCGGGCAGGATGTGGCCGTGGCCGAGACGGCCGGGGGTGCGGGGAGCGCGCGGTGAGCGTCACAGGGATGGCGCGTTCGTCATCGGGACGGGTGGAACTCCACGAATCTTCAGGGGTTGAGAACGCGCTGTCGACTTTGACCCTGCCCTGGCATGGTCAAAGTCGACTGCGCGACTTTTGTCCCCTGTAGGGGACCAAAACCCTGGTCGCGTGTCTGGGACGGCCACGTCTCCGTGGAGTTCCCGCCGGAAGCGTCACGAACCTCCCGCTTCCCGCCGGAAGGGTCACGTCCCGGGCGTCTCGTGGCGGCCACAGCCTGCCCGGGCCGCCACGAGACGCCCGGGTTCCTCGCCGTCCGGTCTAGAGCTGCTCGCCGCCCTCCGGGACGCCTTCCATCAGGTAGAAGCGGGCGCGGCCCAGCTCCTCGCCGTTGACCTCGACCACGGCGGCGTGGGGGCCGGCGGTGGTGAAGGTGGCGGTGGCGGCGATCGACATGACCAGGCGCTGCTCCTGGCCCTGGGGCATGCCGGGTGGGCGGCCGGTCTCGAAGTTGGCGGTCAGGCCCTCGCCGAGCTCGATTCCGTCGGGGTCCTGGATCGTGACGCTGAGCTCGTGGGGGCTGTTGGTCTCGTGCCAGGCGACGTCGATGCCGAGGCCGATGTGGAAGGACCACTCGTGCGGCAGCTCGGGAAGGCGGAGGACGTTCCAGCCGCCCCCGGTGAGGTAGAGCTTCCCGTTCACCGCCTCGGAGTAGTCGGTGAGCATGAGGAAGCCGATGTTCACTTGGCGGCGCCCTCGTAGGGGATCACGGGAAGGTCGGCGGCGAGTTCGGTCTTGCCGGCGCGCTGGAACTGGATGTCGACTTTCTCGTCCTTGCGGTAGGTGCCGAAGAGCCCGAGGTACATCGCCAGCCAGCGGCCGGTGTCCATCTTCTCCTTCACGATCGGCCGGGTGAAATGGAGCTCACCGTCCTCGACGTTGTAGTCCTCGCCCTCTTTCTGTTCGATCCCGTTGATGAACACCGTGTAGGGGCGCTCTGCCGCCACCGGGATCTTCACCCGCTCGCCGGCGGCGTAGCTGCCCTTGGGCACGCCCGGACTGTTCATGTGGTCGGTCATCGATCGGCTCCTTCCAAAGTCTCGCGCACCAGGTCGAAAGGCGTGTCGTGGTCGGTCGGGTCGAGCTCCTCGCGCCGCAGTCCACCGCTGTAGGGCATGAAGGTGCCGTCGCCACGCACGTCGATCCCGGCGACGGCTCTATGGAGAAGGCTGCCGCCCTTCAGCTCGAGGCGCGCCTGCACCTGATCCTTCGGCTCGAAGGTCTTCAGCAGATTCGCCGTCTTCGGCGGGCCTTCGGCACGCACTTTCAGGGCCCACTCGCGCATCGCCGCGACCGCCTCGCCGAGGTCGTCGAACTTGGCATGATCGACGTCGGCGCCGGCGCGCACGGTCAACTTCCAGCTGGGACGGGCCACAGATGCAGACTACGAGTCTTGTCCTCCCGATGAGGACAAGACTCGGACTGATCTGGGTTAGGCGCCGCGGCGTGGGCGTTTGGGGCGACGGGCGGGCGGGCCGACGATTTTTTCCGGTCCCTCGCGGTCGGCCATCGGCACGTAGTCGCGCTCGCGGAAGCCGGTGTAGATCTGCCGTGGGCGGGCGATTTTCTGCTCCGGGTCTTCTTTCATCTCCATCCACTGGGCGACCCAGCCCGCCGTCCGCGGGATCGCGAAGAGCAGCGTGAACATGTCGGTCGGGATCCCCAGCGCCTCGTAGATGATCCCCGAGTAGAAGTCGACGTTGGGGTAGAGCTTGCGCGAGGTGAAGTATTCGTCCGCGAGCGCCTGTTTCTCCAGCTCGCGGGCGATCTCGACCAGCGGGTTGTACTCGGTCGCCTCGAAGATCGGGTCGAGATAGCCCTGGATGATCCGCGCCCGCGGGTCGTAGTTCTTATAGACCCGGTGGCCGAAGCCCATCAGTTTCTCCTCGCGGTCCTTCACCCGGGCGAGGAAGTCGGGGATGTTCTCGACCTTGCCGATCCGATTCAGCATCCGCAGCACCGCCTCGTTGGCGCCCCCGTGGAGCGGGCCGTAGAGCGCCGCCACGCCGGCCGCGACCGCCGAGTACGGGTCGACGTCGGAGGAGCCGACTCCGCGGACCGCATTGGTCGAGCAGTTCTGTTCGTGGTCGGCGTGCAGGATGAAGAGGACGTCGAGAGCTTTCGCCAGCTCCGGTTTCGGGACGTGTTTGTCTTCGGTCTTCTTGAAGACCATCGAGAGGAAGTTCTCGGCGTAGCCGAGATCGTTGTCCGGGTAGACGTAGGGGAAGCCCATGTTGTGCCGGTAGGAGTAGGCCGCCAGGGTCGGCACCTTGGCGATCAGCCGCACGGCGGCCATGTAGCGCTCTTCCTCGTCGCCCGTCTGCTTCGCGTCGGGATAGAAGGTCGAGAGGGCGCCGACGCCGGAGAGCAGCATCCCCATCGGGTGGGCGTCGTAGCGGAACCCCTCGAAGAGGTGCTTGAGGTCCTCGTGGACGAAGGTGTGGTGGGTGATGTCGAAGACCCAGCGCTCGAGCTGCGGTTTGGTCGGCAGCTCGCCCCAGATCAGCAGGTAGGCGACCTCGAGGAAGGTCGAGTTATCACACAGCGTCTCGATCGGGTAGCCGCGGTGTTCGAGGATCCCCGCGTCGCCGTCGATGTAGGTGATCGAGGAGCGGCAGGAGGCGGTGTTGGTGAACGCCGGGTCGTAGGACATCATCCCGAATTCGTCCTCGTCGACCTTGATCTGACGCAGATCCAGACCGCGGATCGTGCCGTCGGTGATCGGCAGCTCGTAGGTCTTGCCGGTCCGGTTGTCGGTGACGGTCAGAGTCTCCGTCCCGCCGTCGACTCCGCGCTCGGCACTGGCGTCAGTGGTCTGCTGCTCGGTGGCCATCACCCTCCTTCTCCTGCGTCTTGGGGAGAACCTAGTATTCCAGTTCGGCGTCGCCGACCTGTTGCCGAGATGGGTATGTGGGCGCCGCCAAACGGCGGGCCGGGGGCCGGGCGGAGAGCTAGTCGCGCGGGGCCGGGACGCCCTCGAACTGGGTCATCCGGCGGAGCGCCTCGAAGCGCTCCTCGATCTCCTCGCGCTGCAGGCGCGCGACCCGCTCGGTGCCGAACTCCTCGACGTTGAAGGAGGCCAGCACGGTGCCGTAGCCCATCGCCCGCCGCAGGTTCGCCTCGTCGAGATCGCCGTCGACGCCGTCGAGATAGCCGAAGAAGCCACCGGCGAAGCTGTCGCCGGCCCCGGTCGGGTCGCGCACGTCCTCGAGCGGGAAGCCCGGCAGGGCGAAGAAGTTGTGGCCCTCGGCGCCCGCCTCGGTGAACAGGGCGGCCCCGTACTCGCCACGCTTGGCGACCACCGCACGCGGGCCCATCGCCATCACCGCGCGGGCCGCCTTGGCGAGGTTCGCCTCGCCGGTCAGCATGCGGATCTCGGCATCGTTGACGACGAGGCAGTCGACCTCGGCGATCGCCGCCTGCAGCGACTCTTTGGCGATTTCGATCCAGAGGTTCATCGAGTCCAGCCCGCTGAACCCGGCGGCGCCGCACTGGGCCCGCACCTGCCGCTGCAGGTCGGGTTGGATGTTGGCGAGGAAGAGCGTGTCGGCGGCCCGCGCCGCGTCGGAGAGCTTCGGCTCGAATTCGCCGAAGACGCCGAGCTGCGTGTCGTCGGTGTGGGCGACGTTGAGGTCGAAGTCGTAGTGGCCGCGCCAGAAGAAGCTCTGGCCGCCCTCGACCCGCTCGATGTCGTCGGTGCGGATGCCGCGCGATTCGAGCAGCTCGAAGTGCTCGGCGCCGAAATCGTCGCCGACCGGGCCGACCGGCCGCACCTCGGTGAAGAAGCTGGCGGCGAGCGAGAAGTGGGTGGCGGCGCCGCCGAGCATGCGCTCGCGCTCCCCGAAGGGAGTCTTGACGGCGTCAAAGGCGATCGATCCGACGACGGTGAGGGCCATAGGGGATGGCACCCTAGCGGTTCCCCTGAGAGACTCGGCGCCATGAAAGCGATCCAGCTGCAGGAGTTCGGCGGTGCCGACGCGTTCCGGTTCGTCGACCTCGAGGACCCGGTGCCCGGCGAGGGCGAGGTCCTGATCGAGGTGACCCGTTGCGGCGTCAACTTCGCCGACACCCACTCGACCCGCAACGACTACCTGGCCGAGCAGCAGCTGCCGCTGGTGCCCGGCGCCGAGGTCGCGGGGCGGACCCCGGACGGCCGTCGCGTCGCCGCCCTGGTCGGCAACGGCGGCTACGCCCAGAAGGTCGTCGTCCCCGAGGCGCTGACGATCCCGGTGCCCGACGAGGTCGACGACGAGCAGGCGGCCGGCGCACTCCTCCAGGGTCTGACCGCGATGGCGCTGGTCAAGCGGTGCGCGCGGATCGAGCCGGGGGAGACGATCGCGATCGAGGCCGGCGCGGGCGGCACCGGCACCCTTGCCGTGCAGATCGCCAAGGCCGCCGGGGCGAAGGTGATCGGCCTCGCCTCGAGCGCCGAGAAGCGGGAGCTGGTCGAGAGCCTCGGCGCCGACGCCACCGTCGATTCGCGCAGCGAGGACCTGCGGGCGGCGCTGCTCGAGGCCAACGGCGGCGAGAAGATCGACGCCGTCCTCCACATGAGCGGTGGCGACGCCTTCGACGCCGAGCTGCGGGCGCTCGCCCCGCTCGGCCGGCTGGTCGTCTTCGGCAACGCCTCGCGCGAGAGCCGCCAGATCGACAGCGGCGTCCTGCTGCACGGATCGAAGGCCGTGATCGGCTTCTGGCTCATCCATGTGCTGGCCCGACGGGACCTCGCGGTGCCGCTCGTGGGCGAGCTTCTGGAGGCGCTGGCGACGGGCGCACTGCGGGTGACGATCGGCGGCGTCTACCCTCTGTCGGAAGCTGCGCGCGCGCACGAAGCGCTCGAATCGCGCGTCAGCGCCGGCAAGCTCCTCCTCGACCCCACTTCATAAAGGGCGGAATGAAAACCTTCAAAGAACTAGGCCTCTCGCCTGCGATCCAGCAGGCCCTCGATGAGCTCGGCTACGTCGAGCCCTCGCCGATCCAGGAGGAGGCGATCCCGGAGTTGCTCGCCGGCCACGACGTGATCGGCCAGGCGCAGACCGGGACCGGCAAGACGGCCGCCTTCGGCCTGCCGATGCTGCAGTACCTCGAACCGGACAACGGCGAGGTGCAGGCGATCGTCCTCACCCCGACCCGGGAGCTCTGCATCCAGGTCACCCAGGCGCTACGCGCCTACGCCGAGCACCTCGACATCGAGATCGTCGCCGTCTTCGGCGGCGCCCCGATCCGCTCGCAGCAGTCGCAGCTGCGCTCCGGCGCCCACGTCGTCGTCGCCACCGTGGGACGGATGATGGACCTGATGTCGCGACGCTCGCTGGTCTTGACCGCGGCCCGCTTCGTCGTCCTCGACGAGGCCGACGAGATGCTCGACCTCGGCTTCATCGAGGACGTCGAGAAGATCCTCCGCATGTGTCCGAGCGGCCGCCAGACGGCGCTCTTCTCGGCGACCATGCCGCCGCCGATCAAAAAGCTGGCCGAGGGCTACATGTATGACCCGGTGACCGTCCGGATCACGCCGAAAACGCTGACCGTCGACGCGATCGCCCAGGCCTTCATCGAGGTGCCGGCGCGGGAGAAGACCGCCCGCCTGGTCGAGCTGCTGAAGACCGAAGAACCGGAGCAGGCGATCATCTTCTGTCGCACCAAGATCGGCGCCTCGCGGTTGGAGAAGGCGCTGAAGGACAAGGGCCTCGACGTGAAAGCGCTGCACGGCGACATGAGCCAGGGCTCCCGCGACGGCGTGATGATCGCCTTCAAGGACCACCGCGTGAAGCTGCTGGTGGCGACCGACATCGCCGCCCGCGGGCTCGACGTCGAGCACGTCACCCACGTGATCAACTTCGACGTGCCGAACTCCTCCGAGAGCTACGTCCACCGCATCGGCCGCACCGGCCGGGTCGGGCGGACCGGCCGCGCGATCACCTTCGTCACCCCGGAGGAGCGCGACGAGATCGGCCGCATCGAGCGTGACGTGAACACCAAGATCGGCGAGTGGGAGAGTCCCGAGGAGCGGCTCGAGCACGCGCCGCCGCCGCGCCGTCGGGAGCGCGAGAAGAAGGTCGAGAAGGTCGACGCGGCCGCGACCGTCGAAGACGACGAGACGGTCGAGGTCGAGGAGAAGGTCGAGGTCGAGGAAGCCGCGAAGAAGGACGGCAAGGCGACCACCAAGCTCTTCGTCAACCGCGGCGAGCGCAGTGGGATCGACGAGGAGGACCTCCGCTGGGCGCTCCGCGAGGGCGCCGTGCTGCCCGACGAGGCGGTCCACGACGTCCGCGTCCTGCACCGCTTCTCCTTCGTCGAGGTCGACCCCGACCAGGCCGAGCGCACGGTGGAATTCCTCGACGGCACCAAGCTGAAAGGCAAGGAGATCCGCCTCGAGGTGGCCCGCAAGTAGCGCGGCGCGGCTAGGCCGCCTTGGCGGTCAGTTCGGCGACCGCGTCGAGCAGCTGGTCGAAATCGATCGGCTTGGTGACGTAGCCGCTGATCTCGAGGTCGGTGGGCGCGTCGGCGTCGCGCGGATCCTGATGGGCGCTGACGATCAGGGCCGGGGTCTCGAGTCCGGCGGCGCGCAGCTCCCGTAGCGCTTCGATCCCCGACTTGCGCGGCATCATCGCGTCGAGCAGGAGCAGGTCGGGGCCGTCGCTGGAGCCGGGGACCACCCGCTCGGTGACCTCCTGGCCGTCGGCGGCGGTCTGCACCTCATAGCCCGCCAGCTCCAGGCGCGTCCGCAACAGCAGCAGGATCGTCTCGGAATCGTCGGCGACCAGGACCGTGGTCATCGCGGGCCCTCGGCGATCGCGCGGGGACCGGCCTGCGGCGCCTCGACCGCGCCGGGCGGGGCGACCGGCAGCGTCACCCTGAAGGTCGAACCGCGGCCGACCTCGGAGTCGACCGCGATCGTGCCGCCGTGCAGCTCGACCAGCGATTTCGAGATCGCCAGGCCGAGGCCGGTGCCGCCGACGCGCTGGGTCATTCCGGCGTCACCGCGGACGAATCGCTCGAAGATGTGTTCCATCTGAGCTGGGGGTATGCCGGGGCCGTTGTCGATCACGTCGATCTCCACTCCAGTATCGGCTACCCGCGCAGTCAGCTGGATAGACGCGCGCTCGGGCGAGTACTCATGCGCATTGGTAAGCAGGTTCAGCAATATTTGGCGAATCCGGTCCGGCTCCACCTCCACCAGAGGGAGGTCCGGCTCGATGTTCTCGGTAAGCGTCTGTTCGGATTTGTCGGTCTGCGCCCGCATCGTCCGCACGACGTCCTCGAGCAACGGCGTCAGCCGGGTCGGCCGTGGCCGGATCGTCAGCCGGCCCGCGTCGGAGCGGGCGAGGTCGAGGAGATCGTTCAGCAGTCGGACCAGGTGGCGGCAGTTGTCGAGGATGATCTCGACCGTCTCCACCTGCCGCTGGGTGAGCGAGTCGCGGTCCAACATCAAGAGCTCGGCGAAGCCCTGGACCGAGGTCAGCGGGCTGCGCAGCTCGTGCGAGGCGGTGAGTACGAACTCGTCTTTCATCCGGTCGAGCTGGTCGCGCTCGGAGGCCTCCAGCTCGAGTTCGGTGGCCATCTCGTTGAACGCTTTGCCGAGCGTCGCCGTCTCCGAGGGGCCGCCGACCTCGACCCGGGTGGAGCGGTCGCCGGCGGCCAGTCGGCCGGCGGCATCGACCAGCGCCTCGAGCGGTCGGCGCATCGAGGCGATCAGCCCGGCGAAGAGGAGGAGCGCCCCGATCAGCCCCGCGAGTAGTCCACCGCCGACGAGTATCGCCGTGTTGCGCGTGTCTTCGGAGATCGAGTTCCGCAGTTCGGCCCGGTTGGCTTCCTCGCGGGCGATCGTCCGCCGCGCCGCGCCGGCGCGGTTCCCTTCGGCAAATTCGACCCGCGCCGCCATCTCCGCCTGGTAGGAGCGTTCGATCGAGTTCTCGTAGTCCTGCCGCTGGGCGATGAAGTGGCCGACGCCGATCACGGCCGCCGCCGTGAGCACGGCGAAGGCGATCGCGAAGCCGATCCTGAGGCGATTGGCAAGCGAGGGACCGAGGCGGCGGCCTCTGCGTGAATATGCTTGCGCGGTTATGGGGGACGAGGCTACAGGCCGCGACGACGATTCCGCATCCGTCGACGGCATCGACGCTGCAGGAATGGAGGCCTGGTTCGACGCGCGGGTGCCGGCCGCGCGGGCGCCGCTCACCTATGAGCGGATCGCGGGGGGGCTCTCCAACCTCACCTATCGGGTCACCGATGCCGCCGGCCACGAGTGGGCCCTGCGCCGTCCGCCGCTCGGCAAGACGCTCTCCTCGGCCCATGACATGGGGCGTGAGTTCAAGGTCGTCTCGGCGCTCGGGCCCACCCCGGTGCCGGTGCCCCCGGCGGTCGGGCTGTGTGAGGACGAGGCGGTCAACGGGGCCCCCTTCTACGTGATGGAGTTCGTTCGCGGGCCGGTCCTGCGCGGGGTCGCGGAGGCCGAGGAGTCCTTCCCCGACGAGGCCGACCGGCGCGAGATCGGGATGCGCGTCGCCGACACCCTCGCCGCGATCCACGCCGTCGACCCCGACGCGATCGGGCTCGGTGACCTCGGTCGCAAGGAGGAATACGTCGCCCGCCAACTGCGCCGCTGGCACGGCCAGTGGGAGAAGTCGAAGACCCGCGAGGTGGCCGCCGTCGATCGCGTGCACGAGCGCCTCGCCGCCCGCATCCCGGCCCAGCAGGGCGTCTCGATCGTGCACGGCGATTATCGCCTCGACAACATGATCCTCAGCGACGGCGGCGAGGTCGCCGCGGTGGTCGACTGGGAGCTCTGCACGCTCGGCGACCCGCTCGCCGACGTCGGCACCCTGATGGCCTACTGGCCCGAACGCGGTGAGCCCAACCTCCGCTTCGGCGAACCGGCCAACCTGGCGCCCGGCTTCCCCACCCGCCCCGAGCTCGCCGCCCGCTACGCCGAGGTCTCCGGGCGCGATCTCTCCGAACTCGACTTCTACCTCGCCCTCGGCTACTGGAAGCTGGCGATCATCCTCGAGGGCGTTCTCGCCCGGATGGCGGCCGGCGGCTACGGCAAGTCCGCCGCCGACTCCGACGGCGTCGAAGCGTTCGCCCACCTGGTCGACCGTCTGGCCGAGACCGCGGAAGCGGTCGAGGCGCGCGGCTGAGGACGCATTCTGAGTTCCCTCGGCCGTTCACAGAGCCGCCTCTGAAGCGGAATTCCCGCGCCCCCGTCCGCTTGACAGTACTCGGGCGTATTGGGAGGGTCGATCTGTCCAGTTCCCGACCCTCCCGACATAAGGAGTAACCCATGAAGTCCGTCCGCAAACGGCTCACGTACGCAAACGTGATGGCGTCGATCGCGGTGTTTCTTGTCCTGGGCGGCGCGACCGCGTTCGCCGCCGGCGAACTGGGCAAGAACTCGGTCGGCGCCAAGCAGCTGAAGAAAGAAGCCGTGACGACGGCGAAGATCAAGAACGAAGCAGTCACCGGCGCAAAGATCAAGAAAGGCAGCGTCACGGGCTCGAACCTGGATCTTGCATCCCTCGGGCAGGTGCCCAGCGCGGCTAAAGCCCTCAGCGCGACGAACGCCGATCACGCGACGAACGCCGATCACGCCACCAGCGCCAACAGCGCGACGACCGCAACCAGTGCGACCAACGCCACGAACGCGACCGTAGCCGCCTCGCCGGGCGTCCTCGCCGCCGGTAAGACCGAGACGGGCGTCTTCTACGGGATCGAAACCCCGGGTAATCCGGGCAGCGGATACGTGGGGACGTCGGTCTCGTTCCCGTTCCCGTTGGCCTCATCTCCGGCGACGCATTACCTGGCGATCGGCGCGCCTTCAACGCCCGAATGTCCTGGCACGTCGGAAAACCCGAAAGCTGCGCCAGGCAACTTTTGTGCCTACGAGACGATGAACACCACCGGTAGCGCAGCCTTTATCGACGGCGCACTGGCCCCGAAATTCCAGCGATTCGGCATCGGTATCGCCTCGAACGTCTCCAACAAAACCGCCAATTCGGATCTGGGCGGCACCTGGGCGGTGACCGCTCCCTGACCCACCCGCTACTCGGCCGCCGCGACCCCTCCGCCACGGGTCGCGGCGGCCCCGGCGACAGGCTCCGATCCCCCAGACCGCGGAAGCCGTCGAGGCGCGCGGCTAGGCTTCAGCCGATCTTCCCGGGCCGTCAGAAGCCCGCCTGTAGAGCCGTCGAGCGAGCTTGACAGTAATCGGGCGTATTGGGAGGGTCGTTTTGTCTAGTCCCCGACCCTCCCAAGACAAGGAGTAACAGATGAAGTTCGTCCGCAAGCGGCTCACGTATGCCAACGTGATGTCGACCCTCGCGGTATTTCTGGTCGTCGCCGGTGGTAGCGCGCTGGCTGCTGGCACGCTCGGCAAGAACACCGTCGGCTCGAACCAGCTGAAGAAGAACGCCGTCACCACCGCGAAAGTGAAGAACAACGCGATCACCGGCGGCAAGATCGCCAATGGCGCGGTGACCGGATCGAAGCTTGGCGGGGGCGCGGTAGGGGCCTCCAACCTCGCAGCGAACTCCGTCGGAGCCTCGGCTATCGCCGACAACGCCGTTGGTGGGTCGAAAATCGCCAATGGGGCCGTCACCGAAGGCAAGCTCGGGCCTGGCTCGGTCACCGAAAGCAAGCTGGGCAACGATGCCGTGACCGGAGCGAAAGTCAAAGACGGCTCGCTCACCGGAAGCGACATCCAGCAGGCGTCCCTGACCCAGGTCAAGGCGGCCAACGTCTATGGCGTGACCTTCGCGGAGACCGGCGCAGGCAGTCCGAAAATCCTCAACGCGAGCGATCCAGGGATCAAATCCGGCGGCTGCTTCCTCGTCTGCTCGGTCGAATTCCCGCGCAATGTGTCGGAATGCTCGTACACCGCCTCCTCGACGTTCACCGCGGGCGGCAGTGGAGAACCGGCCATGGCTGAAACGTTCCCCGGCGGGACCTCCGACACCGTTCTGGTGGTGATGTGGAACGACGAAGGAAATCTCACCGCGCACGACTTCGCGATGACCGTCGTCTGCCCGACGACCTCATAGCGAACTCGCTCAGAGACGATTACATGAGGGGCGGCCATCGGCCGCCCCTCCGTCTTTCCTGAGGCACCTCCTTAGCACGGTGTGGTCGCGGTATGTGGCTGGTCGCAGGCCAATCGGCGATGGTGAGAGCGAGGTTCATAACCGCGACGGCGGTTCTGCTTATTTTCGGGTTGTGCGCAGGCTGTTCGCAAACCACGGACTACGCCTCGGCAGACGGAAGCGCTCCGATCTGTGGACCCCCGGGTAGAAGGTCGCTGGCCGTGGCCGGCGCCGGTGCGTCTGGGAGGTGCCAATTCGCTGCCCCCGTTCAGCATCTCTGCGCCTTGGGCCGCGGGAGTCGAACAGCGCGGCGCGGGAGTTGACACCGTGATGGTAGATGTCAATGAGGTGAACGCGGTGACTCGGGAATCGGTTTCATGCCGCGTAGGAAGCGCCAACCGGCCAGGGCAGCTACCCGAGGTCTCAGCCCTCTGGGCGACGTCCGGCGGGACGCTTGTGGTGTCTGCCGTTCGAAAGCTCTATCCGTCCGGTCCCGAGCTGGCGCTCTGCACGAACGCTGGCATCGAGGTCGTCGCACAAGGCTCACAGCTCGACCCGGCTTCCATCGTCGTCGGCGGCCGGGTGGTTAGCTGGAAAAGCAGCTCGGGGAAGCGCACATGATGCGCCTTGACCTCCCGGGCGAGTAGCGACTTCGTTGGGGTCCGCGCCTAGACCATCCGCGTGGCGTGCCGGGGCTCGAGTGGCTCGCCGCTTGCTTCCGCCTCGGCGCGCTTCGACCAGCGGTTCAGCTCGCGGCGGGCGAGGACCATCTTGTGGACCTCGTCGGGGCCGTCGGCGAGGCGCAGCATGCGGCTGAAGCGCCACATCGGGGCGAGCGGGGTGTCGTCGGTCATGCCGAGGCTGCCGTGGATCTGGATCGCCCGGTCGAGCACGTTCATCACCATGTTCGCGGCGACGATCTTGATCGCCGAGATCGACTGGCGGGCGGCGCGCTTGCCGTCGGTGTCCATCTTCCAGGCCGCGTAGAGGGTGAGCAGGCGGGCCTGGTCGATTTCCATCCGCGAGGTGGCGATCGACTCCTGGACGAACTGCTTGTCGGCCAGCGGGCCGCCGAAGGCGTGGCGTTCGTTGGCGCGCCGACACATCAGCTCGTGGGCCCGCTCGGCGGTGCCGATCGCCCGCATGCAGTGGTGGATGCGCCCCGGGCCGAGCCGGTCCTGGGCGATCGCGAACCCCGCCCCGCGGTCACCGAGCAGGTTGGCCTTCGGCACCCGGCACCCGGTGAAGCGGACCTCGCAGTGGCCGGGGCCCTCGTCGTGTCCCATCACCGGGATCGACCGCACCATCTCGTAGCCGGGGTTGTCGGTCGGCACGCAGATCATCGAGGCGCGCGCGTAGGGCGGCGCCTCCGGGTCGGTGACCACCATCGCGATCGCCAGCTCCGCCCCGACCGCGCCGCTGGTGAACCACTTGTGCGCGTCGATCACCCACTCGTCGCCGTCGAGGACGGCGCGGCCCTGCAGCAGGGTCGGATCGGAGCCGGACACCTCCGGCTCGGTCATCGCGAAGCAGGAGCGGATGCGGCCCTCCAGCGCCGGCTCGAGCCAACGCTGCCGCTGCTCCTCGCTGCCGTGCTCGGCGAGGATCTCCATGTTGCCGGTGTCCGGGGCGGAGCAGTTGAAGGCCATCGGCGCCGCGATCGGGCTGCGTCCCATCTCCTCGCAGAGGAGCCCGTACTCCCAGTTCTTCAGGCCGGGGCCGAAGCGCTCGTCGGGCATGAAGAGGTTCCAGAGGCCGGCGTCGCGGGCCTTGGCGCGGATCGCGGCGAGGTTGGCCGGGTAGGGGACGCCGGGGCCGACCTCGGCGTCGAGCGCCTCCATCAGCGCCCGCTCGGCCGGGTAGATCTCGGCGTCCATGAAGTCGAGGATGCGCTCGCGCAGCGCGGCGACCTCCGTGGTCGGTTCGAAGTCCATCCCTTCCTCCTGCTCGGTGACCCGGTCGCGCCGAATCTAGTTCATCGCCGGCGGTAGCGGGCGAAGAGCTCGGGGCCCTCCTGGAGCAGCCAGAGGAGTTCGAGCTCGGCCACCTCGGGCAGCGCGCCTTCGAGGATCGTCGCCCCGGCGCCGACCAGTTTCGGGGCGATCGTGAGGAAGAGCTCGTCGGCGACTCCACCGGCCTGGAGCTGGGAGTGGAGGCGGGGGCCGCCCTCGCAGAGGAGAGCCCGGACGTCGTGCTCGGCGCGCAGGTTGCGGAGCGCGCCGGCCAAGTCGACGCGGCCGTCCGATGCGCGGACCACCTCGACCGGGGTGGCGGTCGCGGGCGGGTCGCCCTCGGCAGCGGTGAAGAGGACGACCTTGCCCCCGCCATCGGTGAAGAGCCCGGCGTCCCAGGGTAGGTCGAGGCTGCCGACGATCACCATCAGCGGGTCGCCGGGGAGCCCGTTCGCTTCGCGGCGGGCGCGCTTCTCCGGGTCGCGGATGATCCGGTCGTAACGCTCGACCCGCATCGTCCCGGCGCCGATCATCACCGCGTCGAAGCGCTGGCGCAGGCCGACGAGCATCGCCGTGTCGGTGGCGGAGCCGATCGGTCCGGAGCGGCCGTCGATCGTGGCGCGGCCGTCGAGCGTGGTGGCGAAGTTGAGGGCCACGCGCGGACGGTCGGCCGGAGGGTCGTCCCAGGGGCGGTAGGCGTCGAGCTGGTCGCCGACCGAGGTCGGCCCCGGGTCAGGGGCGAGACGCCGCACCCTCAGTAGTTGTTCCAGCCGGCGAACTCGCGGCCGGCGAACTTCTGCAGCTCGGGGACTTCCCCGGCGAAGCGACCGCGCAGAGCCTCGAGGAGATCATCGGGGAGGACCGGCTTCGGCGCGGGCGGTTTGTCAGGGTCGTGGACGACCTTCTCGACCACCCAGCGGAGGCGCTCCGGCAGGCGATCGAAGTTGCGGTCGAAGGAGCGGAAGCCCGGCAGTTTGATCAGCTTCTCCATCAGCTGGTATTTGTCGCCCGACTTGGCGGCCGACTTCTCCCACTCGCGGTCGAACTGCTCGGAGGTGAAGTTTTCGTCGACGCCGGCGTAGGCGAACGCCTTGCGCATCGTCCCGTCGCGGTCTGCCTGCAGCTCCTCCTGGGTGATGATCTCGATCTGGGAGCGGTCGAAGTGCTCGAGATAGGGCTGCAGTTGCATCCAGTAGCGGGAGCGGTTGGTGTAGGAGTTGTCCGGGTCGGAGAGGACCTCGACCATGTCGCGGGTCTCGTAGCCGGCGCCCGTCGCGTGGACCCAGTGGCTGAGGATGCGCTTGATCGGGTCGCGCACCATGTAGATCAGCTTCGCGTCCGGGCAGTGGGTGCGGATCCGCTCGGCGACGCCCTCGTAGCGGGGCAGGTTGGTGTAGTGCGGGGAGGACTCGCCGCGGACCTTGAAGCGATCGTCGAAGCGGCTCGCGTACCAGTCGAGGCCGAGATCCCAGTTCAGCTCGCTGACGAAGAAGTTCAGCTCCTTCGGCTTCGACATCTGGATTTCCGGATGGAGGCCGAGGTAGTGGTGGATGCTCGTCGTCCCGCACTTGAGCCCGCCGATGATGACCAGGTTCGGCATTGCCGCATGGGCCTTGCGGCGCCGGCGGCGGGCGCTTTTCCGATCGGCCGCGTAGCGCTCGCGGGCACGCCCGCACATCGCTTCGTCGGCGGGGTCTGGCGGCAGCTGCGGGGGCAGGGTGTGCGTGTCGGTGTCCGGCACGAGCGTGGCTAGTCTAGCTGCGATGCCGAATTTCCTCGTTCAGCCACCCGCGGCCGATCTTGGGTCGAGCCTTGAACACTTCTTCGACGCGACGACGGAATTCTTCCGCCACCTCTCCGAAGTGCATTGGTCGCAGTTCGGCCTGGCGCTCCTCTGCCTGCTGGGGATGCAGCTGGCGCGCGCCTGGGCGTGGCGCAACGTGCTGCGGGCGGCGTACCCGGGGAAGCGGATCAGCTTCACCCACCTCGCCGCGGCCTATCTCGCCGGGGCCGGGATCAACGCGATCATCCCGGCGCACGCGGGGGACGTCACCAAGGTCTTCCTGGTCAAACGGCAGATCCCCGACTCCTCCTATCCCGCCGTCACCTCCTCGTTCCTGGTGCAGACCGTCTTCGACACCTCGGTCGGGATCCTCGTCCTGCTCTACGCGATCACCCAGGGGCTGCTGCCGCCGCTGCCCCAGCTGCCCCACCTGCCGGCGTTCGAGGTGTCCTTCTGGGCCAACCACCCGAAGACGCTGGCGATCACGGTCGGCGTCCTCGTGCTCGCGATCGTCGTCGGTATCTGGCTGCTGGCGCATCGGGTGCGGCGCTTCTGGGATCGGGTCAAACAGGGGCTGGTGATCCTGCGGCGGCCGCGCGACTACATGAAGCAGGTCTTCGCCTGGCAGGGGGTCGGCTGGATCCTCCGCTTCGCCGCCTTCTGGTTCTTCCTCGAGGCCTTCGGGCTGAAGGGATCGATCGGCAACGTGATGCTGGTGATGAGCGTGCAGGCGATCGCCAACATCGTTCCCTTCACGCCGGGCGGGGCGGGGGCGCAACAGGCGCTCCTGGTGGCGACCCTCAGCGGCCCCTCGCGCGCCGCGGTCCTCTCCTTCTCGGTCGGCACCCAGATCGCGATGGCCGCCTGGTCGGTGGTCCTCGGCTTCGGCGCGATCCTGCTCGTCTTCCGCACCACCGATTGGCGCGGTCTGATCCGCCAGGCCCAGGAGGACGCCGACCAGGAGGACGGCGGCGATGGCGGCGACGCCGCGGGCCGCGGCAAGGCCCCGAGCCCCGGCGCGGCATAAGTCCGGCGCGCCGGGGCGACTTCGTGTCGCATGGCGACAGTTTCTCGCCCCGGCTAGTCGGACCAGCCGGGGTAGCGCGCCTCGACCTGCCACCGCCAGGGCGGCTCTTCGCCGGCCGGGAAGTCGTAGTGGTTGCGGCCCGGGAGGGTCTCGAGCGGGACGAGGGCGGGATCCTGGGAGGCGAGGACCTCGGTGTCGGCGGCGGCCGCGACGTCGGCGGCGGTGGCGGTGCGGTGGACGGAGCGCCACCCGAGCGACGGTCGGTACTCCCAGTAGATGATCTCGACGGTGCCGTCGGAGCCTCGATGGTCGAGCAGCTGGGTGAAATCGGTGGTACGTCGGTTGGAGGCCGTCAGGTGGGGGCCGGCGGCGACGGCGCAGCTCTGGCGCCGGCAGCGACGGAAATCGACCGGGACCAAGGGGAGGCCGTCGGGGCCGGGAAGGGCCTCGGGGGATGGGGCGAGCGCCCGGGCGAGTCGTGCCAGTGGCCGGCCGTAGGCGGGGACCAGCGGATGGTGACGGCAGTCGTCGGGCAGGTGGGGGGCGCAGACGATCCGCTTCCCGATCGTCCCCGCCAACTCGCGTCCCGCCTCCACTTCACCGCCGCTCGCGACCACGGCGATGACCGCGACGAGCAGGAACGCCATCAGCGCCGCCAGTCCCGCACTTTCGATCGTCGCCTGTCCGCGCTGGGCCATGGGGCCGACGCTAGGAGGGGAATGCGCGCGTGTGGTGCGCACTCCGTGTCAGATGCAGATCGGCGAGGTGTCGGTTCTGCTTAGATCTGCCCATGGAGGGAAGCCCTTTCAATCTCTTCGGCGATCCCGACGAGTTTCGTGCCCGTATGGAGGAGCTCTCGGAGCAGATGCAGTCCTCGCAGCGCGTCGCCTGGGCCGACAACGCGATCAAGCTGGCGGTCGAGATGACCGTCGCCTCGATCGGGCGGCTCGATCTCACCGGCAATGCCGATGAGCAGGCGATGCAGGTCCGCGACGCCATCCGCGTCCTCTTCCCGGAGGCCGTGACGTTGGTGCGCGAGGCCCGCGAAGGGCTCAGCTAGCCCGCCGAAGATCTAGAGCAGCTCGAAGCGCAGGTCGACCACCGCACCGCGGCGGAAGAGCGCGCCTGACAGCTCGACCGGCACCGCGACGATCGCGGCGGGGATCGCGAGGACGATGCTGGCGAGGCCGTCGATGCGTCGCTGCCAGCGCTCCTCGGCGGGTGCCGCGCGTCCCGACCCGAGTGCGGCCAGGGCCACGTTGTGGCCGAAGGTGACCGAGTTGAGCAACGTCTGCCAGGTCACCTTGAAGCTGGCTCCGGGAGCCCAGCGGCGCCGGCGCACGACCTGGTCGCGCTCCGCCACCAGTCGCCGCACCGACTCGACCGTGAACAGGTAGTGGGCGCCCGGTTCGAGCCCGGCCCAGCCGGCCCCGCCGAGCGAGCAGGCGAAGCTCGCCCGGTCGGCGATTCGCGCGCGCTCCTGGTCGCCCGACCGGTCGAGCGCCTCCAGCGCCTCTGCGGATCCCGCCGAGTCGCCGACGACGCCGAGCCCGCAGCTCTCGCAGCGCCGCACCGGGGCGCCGAGCTGCTCCTGCTCGGCCAGCCAGCCGAAGAGCGGCTCGCCGCAGGCCGGGCAAGGGGGGTTGTCGGGGCCGGCTCCGGCCTCGAGCGGGACGACAGGGGTGCGCGCCAACTCATCCATGGCCTGTAGCGTACGGACCTGCGCCAGCAGGCCCCCTGAGTTGAACCGCCCTACACACTGACTTGAACCGCCGCAAACAAGACGTCCTGGCCTTCGAGTCGCGATGGAGCCTGCCCACGGGCCTCCTCACGTTCGTCGCGGTGGTCATCCTGATCGTCTCGGCGATCGTGATCGCCGGGGTCAACGGCACCGGCGAAGCCGAACTGCTCGAATCGGCCCACGAACACGCGTCTTCGGTGACGATCTCCTCGGTCCTCGAGGCGATCGGCTTCCTGATCCTGGTCGCGCCGCTCTACTTCCTCTTCCGTGCGGCGCTGAGTCGCTCCGGGGGACGGATGAAAAGCCAGCTGGTCGGCGTGATCGTGGTGGCCCCGCTGTTCTTCGCGATCAGCGGGGTGCTGAACGGGATCGCCACCAACGAAGCCGCCGACGCCTTCGAAAAGGGCGAAACGAAATCGACGCTGAGCGCCGAAAAGGGCAGCGACGAATGTCGCGCCGAAGAACGCGACAAGGGGGCCAAGGAGTTCGGCGAAAAGTACGACGCCGGGACGAGCCCGCTCAAGGACTGCGAAGCGACCGAACAGGAAGAAAGCAAGGCCGAAAACGCGCTCAGCGACGCGTCGCTGCGCGATGCGGCGACCGGGTTCGGGCTGGCCGGGCGGATCGGACTCGCCGTGGCGCTGGTCTACTGCTGCCTCTGGGCGATGCGGGTCGGCCTTCTGTCGCGCTTCTGGGGCTCTTTGGGAATGGCACTCGGCGTCGCCGCGCTGCTCCTGCTGGTCCAGTTCTGCCTGATCTTCTTCATCTACTTCGGCCTTCTGCTGGTCGGCAAATTGCCCGGCGGGCGGCCACCCGCGTGGGCGGCCGGCGAGGCCGTGCCGTGGCCGACGCCCGGTGAGCGGGTGGCGAAAGAACTGGAACCGAAGGACGGCGGCGGGCCGGATCCGGACGACCTCGACGATCAGCGCGGCGACGGTGCGACGGCCGCGACCGCGACCCCGGATCTGGCCGAAGGCACGGAGGCGCCCGAACCGGGCGAGGCGCCGGAACCGGGCAGCGGCCCGGCGCGCAAGAAGCGCAAGCGGCGTAGCTAGGGCTAACCCGCCCGCTGGGCGTCGAGCGCGGCGCGCTTGCGGTGCGTGCGGAGCTCGCTCATCATCCGCTCGAGCCGCGGCTCGGTGGAGTCGTCGACGTACTTCATCGCCGCGGCGACGCCGGGGTGGACGGCGGCGATCCGTTCGTGCATCGCCTGGGCGACGGCGCGGTAGGTGGGGTGGCCCTCGCGGCCGGAGCGCAGCTCGATCAAGTGCATCGCCTCGCGGGCGTTCAGGTCGAGCACGTAGCGGATGCGGAAGGCGAGGCTGAGCGCGTACGGCGCCAGCTCGTCGAGCCCGGCGGCAACAAGCCGCTCGTACTCGGCCCGCGAGATCTCCAGCGCTCGTTCGAATTCGCCGCCGACCCCGGCTTCGCGGACCTCCTCGGGGACGCCGGCGCCGAGGTCGGGGCCGAGCCGCTGCCACTGCACGGTCAGCAGGCGGTGGCGCTGCAGGTCGCGGAAGGCGCCGTAGTCGGAGACGATCTCGAAGCGGTAGCGGAGCGCCTCGAAGCCGCGTCCCGGCCGGTGACGGCGGTTGTCCCGCTCGCCGATCACGGCGGCGAGCATCTCGCCGCGCTCCTCCGCGCCCGCCGCCTCGACCCGGGCGCGGATCTCCGGCTCGGGGACGGCGGCGGCCTCGAACAGCGAGGCTGCGAGCAGGTCGACTTCCGAGCCCTCGACCTGGACCAGGTCCACCGACGGCGCCGGGTCGATTTCCGGGCGGCGGCCGAGGCCGAGGCGCTCGACCCACCGCTCGGTGCCGGCACGGCGTGCCTGCAGGTAGGAGACCCAGGCGCCACCACGGTCGGGGCGCTCGACTCGCGACACGAAGCTGGGCATGACCTGCTGCAGCTCGGTGAGGATCATCGTTCCGAACTCGCGCGCCTCGGGGAGCGGCGAGGCCATCAGCCGCAGCAGCAGCTGCTCGTAGGCCTGCCCGGAGGCGTAGATGCCGACGTGGCTGAGGGTCGCCGCCGGGAGGAGGCCGCGAAGGAGGTCGAGCGCCTTGGCCCGGATCGAGCGCCGCCATGCCCCCTCGGGCTCCTCGTCGCCGCGCGGCCAGCGGTCCGCGGCCCACTCCTCGACGATGCCGAGCGAGCGTGAGTAGATGACGAAGATCTCATCCATCGCGGCGACGAACTCGGGCCCGAGCCGGTCTTCGCGGTAGAAGCGGTAGCCGCCCTGGGGGAGCGCTTTGTCGTACGGGATGTAGCGGGTCGACTGCTCCAGGTAGGCGGCGAGCCGGCCGCGCTGCAGCAGCTTGGTGAGGATGTTAGAGACCCACTCGCAGGCGACGTGGGCGCCGCCGACCTGGGCGATCGAGTCGTCGCCATAGCCGACGAAGACGCGCTCGTAGAGCTGCGCGGCGCGGGCGCCCTCCTCGGCGTCGAAGGGGCGGCCGGCCGCGGGCGCGTCGGCCGCGAACTCGTCGAGATAGAGACGGCGGACCGACCCGGAATAGCGCGAATAGCGGGCAAAAAGCGCGCCTTTGACGGTCTCGGGGAGGTTGACGAGGGCGAAGACCGGCCGCTCCAGGTTGGTGAAGTGGGGGGCGAGGAGAGCCTTCTCCTCAGGCGTGAATTGTTCGGCCGGGTAGCGCATGGGTTGGCCATCGTACGCTCCCCTTCGGTTGGTTCCGAAATGGCCCATCGGAGTGCCAAATTGCCCCGCTTCGTGCCAGTTGGCATACGAACGCTTGACCCGCCGCAGGGTCCCGCGCTTGGCTGGCCGCCATGCGGATCGTCGCCTTCACCTGCTTCGCCCTTCTCCTCCTCGCCGCTCCCGCGGCGGCGCGGCCGACCGCGGTCGTGGCGATGGGGGACAGCTTCATCTCCGGTGAGGGAGGCCGCTGGCTCGGCAACGGCTCCGAACCCCTCGGCGCGAGGTCGGGAACCGATCGGGCCGCCTACGACTGTGGCGCGCTCGGCTGCGAGTACGACCCGGCGCGGATCTACGGGTCGAGCGAGGTGGACGATTGCCACCGCTCCGACGTGGCGCCGATCGAGAGCGCCCCGATCGGCGTCGACGCGCGGGTGAACCTCGCCTGCTCGGGGGCGACGGCGCGCGACCTCTGGCCCGGCGCCGAAGGCGGCACCGGGCACTTCGGCGAGGCGCCCGAGGCCGACCGGCTGGCGGCCGTCGCGCGGCGTGACCGGGTGCGGATGGTCGTGGTCACCGTCGGCGCCAACGACGTCGGCTTCGGTGAGCTGGTCGCCGAATGCGCGCTCGACTGGGCGCGCAGCCCCGAAGACGAACCCGCGACCTGCCACGGCGAGGCGGAGGCCGAGATCCAGGCTGCCTTGCCGCGGGCGACGCGCTACGTGACCGCGGCGCTCCACGGTGTCCGCCGGACGCTGCAGGCGGCGGGATACGAGCGCTCTGACTACCGCCTCGTCGCGATGGGCTATGCCTCGCCGTTCCCCGAGGGCGGCTGGTTCCGCTATCCCGAGGACGGTTGGAGCAGGCTCGCCGAAGGCGGCTGCCCGGTCTGGAACGTGGACGCGGATTGGGCCGCCGACCGCGCCACCGTCGACCTGGACGGGATGCTCGAAGCGGCGGCCGCCGCGAGCGAAGCCGAGTACCTCGATCTCGCCCACGCCTTCGACGGCCACCAGCTCTGCGACCGCCGCGCCCGGCGCGTCGGCCCGGCCGGCCCCTCACCGCTCACGGCCGAGTGGTTCCGCCGGCTCTCCTTCCTCCAAGGCTCGAGCCGCGAATCCCTGCATCCGAACGCCTACGGCCAGCAGGTGATCGGCGCCTGTCTCGGCCTCCTCTACAAACGCCCGCCCGGCACCTACGCCTGCGCCGACACGCCAGGGGAGTGGCTCAGTGGCGTCCACCTGACGGCGCGCCCGCCGCCGCGGACGACCATGGTGCGGTCGTCCTTTGGCCCGGTTCTCAAGATGCGGTCGTCCTTCGGCCCGGTAGGCGGGCCAAAGGACGACCGCGACTCTGGCGGCGGGCCAAAGGACGACCGCGACCCTGGCGGCGGGCGAAATGACGACCGCGCTCGCGGGGAGGGAGGATGACCCTGAGCGAACCTCCCCGCTGTTGTGAGTGAAGGGTCATCCTCCCTCCCCTCCCCGCATGGCCGTCCCTCGAGGGCCGTCCCTTAGACGGTGCGCGGCGGGGGAGCCTTCATCAGCTCGACGCGGTGGCCGCCGGGGGCGATCGCGAGGGCGCGGGGCTCGCCCCAGTGCTCGCGGCGGCGTTCGACCTCGAAGCCATGCTCCTGGAGGCGGGCGAGCGTGCCGTCGATCTGGGGGCAGACGACGGCGACGTGGGCACGGGGCGGGACCACCGGGTGGTCCTCGTGCATGAGGTGGATCTGGGTGCCGGCGCACTCGACCCAGGTGAAGCCGCCGTCGAAGGGATCCGGGACGACGGTGAAGCCGAGGATCGCGAAGAACTCGAGGGTCCGATCGAGATCGGCGGGTTTCACCTCGATGCCGGCGTGCTGGAGCATGATCTGCGGGAGGGTTCGGGCTGCGTTAGAGCAAGAGGGAGAGTAATGCCGCGACGACGACTATCGCCGTCGACCAGGTGATCGCCTCGGCGACGGTCCGGTTGTCGAGCCCGTAGGCATGGGACACGATCATCGCGTTCAGGCCAGTCGGCATCGCCGACATCAGCCGGTAGGCCGAAGGCAGGTCGATCAGCGGCGCCGCCAGGAGCATCAGGATCGCCGGCGCGAGGACGAGGCGCGCGCCGACCGCCAGCGCCACCGGCCGCGTGATCGGCGGTGGGAAGGGGAGCTCGCCATGCTCGGCGCCCTCGGCCAGGGTCGCCCCGACGGCGAAGAAGCCGATCGGCAGAACCGCGATCGCGAGGACCTGCGACGCATCGACCACGCCGGCCGGGACCAGCCCCCGGGGAACCAGCAGGCCGAGGATCGCCGCGTACAGCGGTGGGTTGCGGGTCAGGAACGCCTTCCCCCGCTCCTTGACCCCTTCGCCCGCCCGGTTGCCGAACGCAGCCCCGACCCCGAACGCCCCCAGCAGCAGCGCCGGGCCGCTGACCAGCACGTCGAAGAGCACCCCGGTCGCGAGATGATCATGGCCGAGCAGCGCCACGGTCAGTGGGTAGCCGAGGTAGGCGGTGTTGGCGACCAGCGCGCAGACCATCACCGCGCCGACCTGGGTCCGCGGCAGCCGCAGGACACGGCTGGCGAGGAACCAGGCGATCACCGTGACCAGCGTCAGCGTCAGCCAGCCGAGGCCCAGGCCGACCGCGTTTTCGAGGCTGATCGAGGCCTTGGCCAGGTTGCAGAAGATGACGATCGGGACCAGCACGTAGAGGATCACGCGCAGGAAGCGACGCGCCAGCGCGACCGCGGCGGTCGGGTAGCGATGCTCGGCGCCGACCCCGACTCCGGTGCCGGCGACGATCAGGAACGCGGTCAGCAGGACACCCATCGGAGACCCCCAGATATATCGACCGCGGCGCCCGGGTGCTCAGTGGGCCGGGCGGCGACGGCCGCCTAGAACAGCGAGGCGCCGGCGTGGGAGGCGAAATCGACCAGCGGCTGCGGGATGACGCCGAAGAAGACGGTGACCGCGGCGGCGAGCACGGCGGGGCCGACCAGGTACCAGCGACGCCCCGCGTCGGGGTCGACCGGGTCGGCTTCCGGCGAGGCGCCGGAGATGACCGGGGCCGGGCCGGTCGCGGCGCGGCCGGGCGTCGTGACCTCGGTCTCCGGCCGCATCCACATCGCCGCGATCACCCGCAGGTAGTAGGCCAGCGAGATCATCGTCCCGCCGACGATGAAGATCGCCAGCCAGAGATAATCGCCTTCGACCAGGGCCTCGATCAGGTAGAGCTTGCCGATGAAGCCCGCCGTCGCCGGCAGTCCGGCCAGGGCCAGCATCGAGATCGTCAGCGGCCAGGCGAGCGCCGGGCGCTCCGCCCCGAGGCCGCGCACCGCGCGGATGTCGTCGCCGAAGATCGTCTCCCGCTCGCGCGCGACGATCACCGCGAACGCCGCCAGGTTCATGAACAGGTAGATCGCGAGGTAGAAGACCAGCGAGCTGATGCCCTTTTCGGAGGCGACCACCAGCCCCCCGAGCATGTAGCCGGCCTGGGCGACCCCGGAATAGCCGAGCAGCCGCTTCAGCGAGTCCTGGCCGAGCGCGCCGACGTTGCCGACGACGATCGAGATCGCGGCGAGGATCGCCAGGCCCATCTGCCAATCGCCGACCTCCGGTCCGAGGGCGACGACGAAGAAGCGGATGAAGACGGCGAAGGCGGCGGCCTTGGTGGCGACCGCCATGAAGCTGGCGATCGGCGTCGGCGCCCCCTGGTAGACGTCGGGCGTCCATTGGTGGAAGGGGGCGATCGAGGTCTTGAAGGCGAGCCCGACCGCGGCGAGCGCGATCCCGATCAGGATCAGCGGGTCGTGCAGCATCCCGTTCGCTTCGATCCCGTGGGCGATCCCGGCGAAGTCGGTCGAGCCGGTGCCGCCGTAGATGAAGGCCATCCCGTAGAGCAGCGTCGCCGAGCCGAGCGAGCCGACGATCAGGTACTTCAGCCCCGACTCGAGCGA
>Ga0134125_10000913_pt1 | contig 37854 bp, 33 predicted proteins | sample KB31751_FD_96464 | JGI IMG/M metagenome (GOLD analysis project Ga0134125, IMG submission 96464) | Terrestrial soil microbial communities with excess Nitrogen fertilizer from Kellogg Biological Station, Michigan, USA - KB3-175-1 | ecosystem: Environmental > Terrestrial > Soil > Unclassified ...
AATTATTAAATTTTATATATTATTTAATTATAATCTTATTGTTAAAATTTAAGTTCTACTATTTGAATAATTAATTTTATAGAGATTACTTAATTATTACTTTTATATTATTTATAAATTACAATATTCTTTTATACCAAAATTTTATTAATTTTTATATATTTGCTTTAAATATTTATAAACTTTTAATCCATAAATATTCGGATTACCCATTTATAAATAAAACAGAAATTTAAATTCACTAGTTGCCCACTAGGAATTTGAAGATTATCAGCGAAGTCTTCATTAAATATAAATATAAAATATTTAATGCATCAAAAAATCTGAAGGCATTCATTGGTTCACGCACATTACCTTGATGAAGTATGCACTCTAATGAGCAAATTTTATTAATTTTTATGTATTTGTTTCAAATATTTATAACCAGTTTATAATATTTAAATTTATATAGTAATTTCATTATCAAATATTAATAATATCAAATAAATACAATATTTTATTTTAATACTATTTTTAATTAAATTTTCTAATTTTTTTATAAACTCTTGCCAAATATGAGATTAATTGAAACCAAACTATTATCATTCCTATGCGTAATAGTAATTATAGCATTGTTCACATAGCATAAATTACGCCAATATATTAATTAATCTGTATATTAAATACATTGTATTTATAGATTTTCAGCCGGTTCCGGTTAAAGTTAATTCATCAATTTCATTATAGGCTAGAATGGGATTTTCACCCATAATCTTAAGATTTGCAGTCCTATGCACTGAAATTATGCTATCTAGCCAAATTTGTTTATTCACAATTTATACAACTTTTTAAACTAACTCATACTATACTTAGAAATTATACAACACCACCAGATCTTGATATTACATGTTTAAATCTAGCTTTCATAGTCTTATTTTTTAATAATTCTAAAGTTGTAGGCCCATATATTTTTGTACCAAAAAAATCAGGTATATTTTCAGTCTTTCCAGCTGGACCAAACGTTCTTGGTTCTTTCAACGTAATTATTCTATTTTCGTCAAATTTTATGTATGTTCCATTTCTTCTTTTCGTTGATTTTTTTAAAGATACTAATAGATTTAAATAGGGTCTAAATTTTTTATCTTTTTTCTTTCTAGTTTTTTTTACCTTTCTAGCTACTTTTGCTGCCTTCGCTTTATTTGTTTCCATTCTATAAGCTTTCCTAGTTTTTGAAACTGACCCAACCATTTCTCCCAATCCTGCGTATCTTCTCTTAAAGCCACCATCAACTCTTATACATTTAAATAAAAGCCCTCCTGCATTATCTGCTGATCTCAATTTACTTTTCACCATAATCATTTATCCTTTTAATGTAGAAAATTCCTCAAAAGCTATATTTCCTTTAGTTCTATACATTAAAATTAGTATACCAAGACCTACCGCTGTTTCAGCAGCCGTTATTGCTAACAAACTTATTGCTAATACTTGTCCTTCATAGTCTTGTGATAAAATAGAATTTGTTATTATATTAAAATTTATTCCAAGCATCATTATTTCTGAATTTATTAATATACCCAAAAATTCTTGGCTTTCGATATAACCAATAAATCCTGTTAAAAAAATTGCTATTGTTAATGGAATTAATTCATTTTTGAATTTAAATTGTATATTATTTAAATTAAAATCTATTAATAAATCTATTAAATTATTCATTTTATACTATTAATAAAAAACCAATTATAAATAAAAAATATCCAATGGAGAATGGTAAAAATATTTTTCAGCCTAAAGACATTAATTGATCATATCTATATCTAGGATAACTAGCTCTTATATGTATTATTATAAATGATATAATCAATGTTTTTATAATGAATCATATAATAGAATCATTTATTCATTTAATTGGAGATAATCAACCTCCTAAAAATAATAATATAAAAATTGATGACAATCAAAGCATATTACTGTATTCCGCTAAAAAAAACATTGCAAATGTCATCGATGAATATTCTACATTATATCCTGCTACAATTTCTGCTTCTGCCTCCGGTAAATCAAACGGAGCTCTATTGGTTTCAGCTAAAATAGATATTAGAAATATAACTGATACTGGAAGAAGCGGTATAATATATCATGTATATAAATTTTGTTTATACACAATTTCTATTATATTAAATGAATTTGATATAGCCGCAACAGGAAGTATTAGTAGTGCTATAGAAACTTCATATGATATCAGCTGCGCAGCAGATCTTAGTCCACCCAATAATGCATATTTTGAGTTACTTGTTCATCCTGCCCCAATAATTGCATATACACCTACTGATGATACTGCATATACTATTAATAAACTATAATCAAAATTTGTTATATAATTCAAGTCATAAAATGGAATAAATATTCATATTAATATTCCAATTAATAAAGACCAAACCGGCGCTGCCAAAAATAACACTCAATTAGATTTTATTGGTATTATTATTTCTTTTAAAAGAAGCTTCAATCCATCCGAGAATGCCTGAAGAGAACCTCAAAATCCTATTACATTTGGTCCTCTTCGCCTTTGCATTGATGCCATTACCTTTCTTTCTGCTATTGTAAAAAATGCTATTGATAATAATGAGCTTATTATAGTTATAAGAATTATAATCATTTCAATATTCTCGATGGAGGAATTCTCATCCCCAACCTTATAGTTCCAAACCATATGATCTAAGAATTGATCTAAATCGAGCTAAATTTATTAGAGGCCGATCGGAATTGAACCGACTTTTTTTCGTTTTCAAAACGAGCCTTATGCCATTACAAGCCCAGCCCCTTTTGGGCGAAATGAGGCTCGAACCCATGTCTTATCGCTTATCAAGCGAGCACTCTGCCACCTGAGTTATTCGCCCTCTTGTTGTAATAATTTTCTCAGATAAAAATTTCTATAAAATACTAATTATTTATCTCGTATCGGTTTCGATCCGATGTATGGTAGATTTTAAGCCTACTGCGTTAGCCACTTCGCCAACGAGATTTATATTTAATATATTTATATAATTTCATTAAAAATTTAGAAAATATATTTCATTAATTTTTACTATTTCTTTAATTATCATACTTTTATACTAAATATTAATTTAGATAATATAAATTAATATATTTTTTTATTTCATCTATAAATTACTTTCATTTCACAATTATTATTATATTTAATATATCTATTTATTTTATATTTTTACATACATTTTTACATAATATTAAAAATAATCATTAATATTCAATTCTTATATACTTGAATCTAGTATATCTAATAATCCTATAATTATTATTGGAATTATAATTATTAAACAAATAATCATTTCTAATTTGTTAATATCAATATTTATAATATATTTATTATTTCCAAATAAAATTCTTAATAAAACTAAAAAACTTCCTGCTGTTGTCAAAACCATTCCAAATATTAAAAAAATTATTATTAATGGAATTGCTTTAATGGCAGCTGTAATTATTAGAAATTCTGGTATAAAACCGCTTGTTCCTGGAAATCCAACGTTTGCCAGGGATGCGAATAAAAAAATTGATGAAAATATTGGCATACTTGCTGATAAACCACTTATTGCTAAAACAGACCTTGTATGATATCTTGATGAAATAATACCTATTTTATAAAATAATATTGCAGATGTTAGACCATGACTTAACATTAAATAGACCATTCCTTTTATTCCTGTATCATTTAGAGTCCAAATACCAATTGTAGAAAAACTCATATGTGCTATTGATGTAAATGCGATTTGTCTTTTCAAATCAATTTGTCTAATTGCTACAAGACTTCCATATACACAACCTATTATACATATTCATATAGCAAAATTTTTGAAATAAATATTTATATTTATATTTAATGATGCTATCATAAATTTTATCATTCCATATCCACCTAATTTTAACATTATTGCTGCTAATAATATTGACGTTGCTGTTGAAGCTTCTACATGTGCGTATGGTAATCATACATGCACCGGAAATAAAGGTATTTTAACGGCAAATGTTATAAATAATAGTATTCAAATTATTTTTGTTAAATTTTCTGAATTTATATCCATAAAAAGTTCTATTTGCTCAACACCAAAATTATTTATAATGGCTAAGAGTAAAGATATACTGCCATACAAAGTAAAAAACATAAAGTAGTATGCTGATTTCAACCTCTCTTTTCTATCACTTCCACAATATAGAATTAATATATATATAGGAATTGATGATGCCTCGAAAAGAAACAAAAATATTAATATATTATTACATAGAAATGCGCCAGTTAAACATGTTTCAAGAAATAATATTATTATACAAATTAAATTTATATTTACATTCGTGTATCATATTGTTAATATCGAAATTAGCAGTATAAATATACTTAGAATTACCAATGGCATATTTAAAATATTATACCCTTCCATCCACGAATTTGACGGATATAAATTATTTAATGTTGGATATTTAATTCATATATATAGGCTATAAGACAGTGTAATATTTATCGACAGTATATTTATAATTTTGATTAATTTATCAAAACTTACTCCAATAAATTTAAATGATTTATACAATTCTACATTTTTAAATATTAATAAATTAATATTTATTATAATTAATGTAATTATAGGTATATAAATTAATGTAACAAGCATTTTGTTTAATACATAATTCTTTTATATAATATTTATAAATATAAATTTATTTTTATCAAAATATTATATTTATACAATATTTAAGTGAAATATTTATTTCACAAATTATTTGGGATAAGAGGATTTTAACCTCTATTGCCGAGGTCAAAGCTCGGTATACTGACTTTATATTATATCCCATATTATTTAATTATTATATATTTATATAATAATATTATCATCCTTTAAAAAATTTTTCATACTTTTTCCTAAATTTTTTATGTGTTTTTCTTCTATAAGGAGATTTTCTTGTTGGCATTTTGAATGTGAAAAATTCATGTAATTTTTCACTTATTTTATTTTTTATATTAATTGGTAATTTATATATATAAATACATAAATTTTTAACTTTATTAATAATAAGTTTTATTCTATAAATTATTTTTTTTAACAAATTCATTTATAATTTATATCTTAATGGTTTATTATGATATATTTTTTTCCATTTTTTTCTATATTTCCTATTCCTTGATTTTCTATGTCTAACTTTTTGATTCAATGTTCACTGAAATTTTCCAATTTTATCAAGTAAATTTCTTTTATTCATTCTCATAATTTTTAAATAATTTTTATCTCCTATATCTTTCAATATTTCTATAAAACGAATATAAAACTTATTTGTCCTATAGCCTCTTCCTCTAGATTTTATTAATTTATCTTTTATAACACGTATTATTTCTATCAAACATTTTTTATATTGTAAATTTTTATTAGAAAATCAAACTGATATGAATGGTTTTATTTCATAATCTGGCTTCCTTCTTAATTTTTTATAATATTCTCTTATATATCAAGGAGATTTTGATATTTCAAAAATTTTATGTAAAATCATTATTGGGTGCTTCATATATATATATTTATATAAAATTAAAGATTTATAAATTTGCTTATGTGATCTTATTTTTTTTCCATGAATCATTATTGAATTCATTATTTTACCTACTCAATATGACCCAAATATTTCATCTGAATTTTTAATTTTATTATCATTTACAATTTTGTATCTATCTTTCATAATATTAATATAATTTAATTATTGGTATACCACCACGAAAGTTTTTTACTAAATTTTTACCATCAGATAGACCTATATCTGAATTAAATAATGTTTTAATCATATTTCCTTTTTCATTAATTAATTTAACTATATGATTTCTTTTCATAGTATCTCTTCTATGCAATTTTTTTATTTTAGATACATTTAGTTTTGAATCAGTAAATTTTCTTGCCGTATTCTTATAAATTACTTTTAATTTTACATATATATAATTTCCTGATATACCAAAGTTCTCTATTAATCCATTCTCTTTCATATATTTAATTATAGGAATTGATGTATCATTAATTTTCATTATAATAATTTGTTTATTATTTATAGAATTTATGTATATTTTATATGCTGTATTATATAATCTCATTTATTAAAATTTTTTTACACCAACTAATGTATTGATATTCATCATATTTCTGAAAATATGTCTAGTTATAAACAAATTTCTAATATATGTTCTATCGCTTCCAATAAATAAACAAAAATTTTTATTTCTTGAAATTGATCTCTTTTTATCTAATTGATTAAATTTATTAATAAATTTATTTTTTATTTCTTTATTGCTTCGATTTATATTACATTTAAATATAGAATTTTGTATTATTGACGGTTGAATTCTATTTACTTGTTCGTTTAATAATGATGTTTGCCAATTTCTGTCAGATCCATCAAACCCTCTTATTGTTTTATTATTAAATATATTTATATATTGTTCTAATTCTTCCTTATCTCTTTTAATAATTCTTATTAATTGTGGCTTTTGTTTTTTAATTTTCTTTTGACCCCTTCTCATTTAATTAATTTTTCAACTATGTATTATATTCAACTGTCTAAAATTTTGAGATAATTCTATTTTATTGTATAAAACTAATTTAACAGAATCAGAATAATTAAGTTCTTTATTACCAGACAATGGAAAATCTTTTTTTAATGGATGACCTGAAAATCCATAATCTGTTAATAACCTTCTTAAATCTCTATTGTTTATAAAAAATATCCCAAACATATCATATGCTTCTCTTTCCGATCAAGAAAATGCATAAAATATTATTTCAGAGGATTCTATTGATAAAGATTCATTCGTTTTACTTATTATTTTTATAGTATTATTGCCAGTAAATGTTTGCATTATATATATTAATGTAAATCTAAACTCATTTTCAATACAATCTAATACTATCAAATCTATTGCATAATTTATATTTCATACACTTGACAATTTTAAATATGTTAAAATTTCCAGTATACTATTTCTATGAATAACTATATTAGTTTCATGTTCGTTATCATTTATATATATATTTATTGTACTTATATTATCAATCATATTTTTACAAATTTAATTTTAAACAATATAAATATTAAATATATTAACTATTATATTTAATTTAAAAACCATATTATTTTTAAGTATAATTTTATCATTTATTTTTATTCCAATTTTCTTAAATATTTAAGTTATTTAAAAATACTTTCCTTCTTCTAATTTTCTATATATAAATTAAATATATAATTTCTTACATTTATAAAATTTTTTATAATTAAACGTATATTTTATCATATTTTAAATCAAAATTTTGATTATCTAATTTTAAAATACATAAATTCATAAATAATTATACATTATCATATTTATATATATTTTTTTCCAATTATTATTTACTATAAAAGAAACTAAATATATGATAATATGAAATTAATATTTCATTTATAATAAATAAATTTCTATACTATTATATTCTTTATAACTATATTTCAAGCTAGTTAACACAAGCAACAATATTTCTAGAATATAATTTACATTCTTTAATAAAAAAATATGCTTATATTAATTCCATATAAGATCATTTCATGATCTATTATACTCCATAATAATATAAATAATATTAATATAACTTGTATATTATATATTTTAATGTTTTCAATATGCGATATACTATTATATTCATTAAAAATAACTTTTGATTCTTCATTACATATATATATATATGAATATAACCTCATATAATAAAATATAGTTAATAAAGTAATAATCATAATTATACATAATATAAAAATTATTATAATATTATTTGTTATATATATTTCCTCAATTAAACTTGACATAATCATTAATTTTCCATAAAATCCTGCCGTTGGCGGTAATCCTGCCATTGACATTAATGCAATAGACAATATTAACATATTTCCAATACCTATATCTTTTTTATAATGCCTTATATCATTAAAATAAACTAATTCATTATTATATAAACTTTTTGATAAAATTACTGAGAAGAATAGAAGTATTGATAATACATATGTTAATATATATATTCACATTGAAATAAAATCTCCTAATAATATAAATCCAGTATGAGTTATTGCACTATATGCTATAAATCTTTTTATTTCTAATTGTCTTAAAGCTAATATTGTTCCAATTATAATTGATAATATTGCTGATATATCTATTAATAAACCTAAATTTAAATTCAATGAAAAATTTATAAATACTATTATTAATATGAATTTAACATATACGGCAAAAAATGCTGTATTTATAGTATCTATACCTGAATAAACACTTGGAATTCATACATGAAATGGTGCTGCTCCTAATTTAATTATAAATCCAATAATTATTAAAACTATTTGCATATAAATTTCTGAATTATTATAATCCTTTCAAATATCTTCATATAAAAATGATCCAGTTTCATAATATATTTGAGATACCCCAAAAAGCATTATCATTGATCCAAATGTACCAAATGTAAAATATTTAACTGATGCCATTATCCCTCCTTGTAATTTATTTGAGGCAGATAGCATATATAAACTTAAAGAAAATCCTTCTAAAGCTAATATTAATATACCTACATGTGTTATAGATATCATTAATAAACCAAATCAGCTACATATATTATATAAAATAATTGATTCTGTATAACTATTCGTTATAAACATACCCTTTCCCAATTGTAATATACAATATAAAATTAATATTGATAACAATTTACACATTTGTGTATATATATTTATTATATATGAATTATTAAATAAATATATTTCGTTATCATATAGTATTAAATTTAATCCTAATAAAAATATTATAATTATTAATACTGATTCAAAAATTTTTAATAATTTTTTCATTATATTTAAATTATATAATTTAGCAGTTTCTATAATAATGAATATTACTGAAAATCCAATTAAAATTTCTGGTAATATTACATATATTATAAATATATCATTTTTTATGTTATCTGCATTAATAAATAATTCATTCATTAATGTGCGTATGATACCTTCGCCACCTCCTAATTTATTAAATTGTTGTTCTATTAATTTTAATGACATTAGATTAGCTATTAGTATATTCATCATTATCCAGCTAGGCGGAATCGAACCGCCGTTGGCCGCGTGAAAGGCGGCTATACTGCCACTATATGATAGCTGGTATTCTTAGGGTACATCGGGATTTCAACCCGAAACCTTTGGATTAACAGTCCAAAGCTCTATCTATTGAGCTATGCACCCATTCATCATTTATATATTAAATAAGATTTAAAAATATTAAAATTTATATTTAATTATATATAATATCATATTTTCTAATTTATATTTTTCAATTTGATCAAACGACAGCCTCGATAAATTTAATATAGGAATTGCTATATATTTACTAAGTAATTCATCATATAACCATTTTCCTTCAAATAATTTTATATTATATTTAAATGCTAGTATACTAATAAGTACTGGAATAATTTTTATTTCAAATGATATATATTCCAAATCAATTGCAGATTCATCTTTTAATGATAAAATAATTGATTCTGCAAATTGTATTAATCCAAGACTATTAAATATATCTTTGAAAAAATAACCTGATATTACGCTTAATATACCAAGTAACCCTAATATTATTAATTCTATTAATGTAATTTTTGATATATTTAATATTTTAAATTTTTGAATATTCACATTTGTTATAAATACATTTTCTATTAATTTTAATGAATATATTGTTGTAAGAATAGCTGAAATTATTACTAACCAATAATATATTATTTTGCTAAATCAGAATTTTGTAATTGTAAATTCAATAATTATGTCTTTTGAAAAAAAGCCAGAATAAAATGGAAATCCGGCTAATGAAAGTGATGCTATAATCATTTGTATATATATAAATGGAGATAATTTAACTATACTACCCATTCTTCTAATATCTTGTTCATTTGATAATATATGTATAATAGATCCTGCACTTAAAAATAAAAGAGCTTTGAAAAATGCGTGATTGAATAAATGGAATGCACCTATATGATATACTCCTATACCACAAGATAAAATCATATAACCTAATTGACTACATGTTGAATAAGCAATAATTTTTTTAATATCATTTTGTGATATACCTATTGTTCCTGATATGAAAGCTGTTATTCCACCACATATTGATATTATTGTAAGTATTTTTGGTGACATTTCGAATATAAAAGAACATCTTATTACAAGAAATACTCCAGCTGTAACCATAGTTGCTGCATGTATCAATGCACTTACTGGAGTTGGTCCTTCCATCGCTTTCGGTAGCCAGCTATGTAATCCTATTTGTGCTGATTTTCCTATAGCTCCGCAGAATAGAAATATTGATATTATATTTACAATTTTTTCAGGAAGCATTGTAATTAATGTACTAATTATTATGAAATCTAAACTATTAATATTTACATAAATTATTCCTAATCCAATTAATAGAAGTACGTCTCCGATTTTATTTATTATAAATGCATTTGTTGCTGCTTTCGCTGCCTGTGCTCTAGTGTATCAAAATCCTATTAATAAATATGAACATAAACCAACACCTTCCCAGCCTAAAAATAAAACTAGAAGATTATCTGCTGAAACTAAAATTAACATAAAAAATGTAGATAAAGATAAATAACTCATAAATCTTGATAAATGAGCATCTGTATACATATATACTGTTGAATATATATGAACACTCATAGATATTGATGTTACTATAATAAACATTATCCCTGTTAATGAATCATATCTCGTAGCCATTGCAATTCCAAATTCATTATTATATAATCATGTTCACATATAGTTATACAATATATTTGTATAACCTAAATTAATTCATATAATAATTGTTAGAATAAAAGATATTGATATATTAATACAACTAATTATCATACTCCCGTATGTTCCAATTTTTCTTCCATAACTTCCAAGCAATATAAATGATAATAATGGTAAAAGAATGATTATATTAAATAAAATTTCCATTTTATATTTAATTAAAATATGAATTTTATATACCAAATTATTATTTAATTTTGGAAAATATAAATATATTTAATATTCTTTTGAATAACTATAAACTTCAAATATATACAAAACTATATACAAATAATCATACAACATCAAAGAAGTGCCAATATCATGCTGCAGTTTCAAATCCTATATGATGTTTCGTAGAAAATTGATCTTTAGCAATTCTTCAATATGAAATTAATAATAAACATGTACCAACTACTACATGAAATCCATGTAATCCTGTTAGCATAAAGAATACAGAACCAAATAATCCATCATTTATTGTATATTTAGTTAATCCATATTCTATAAATTGTAATCATGAAAAAAATATCCCAAAACTAATAGCTAGATACATCATATTTAATGTATATTTCTTATGACCAAAAATTATAGCTCTATGTGCTGCTATTAATGCTATTCCAGAGCTTAATAAAACTATTGTATTTAATAGTGGTAACATTGTTGGATTCAATGTTTCTATATATTTAATTCCAACTGGAGGTCATATTGCTCCTAATGATATTGATGGAGATAAACTTCCATGAAAAAATGCTCAAGAGAATGGGAAAAATAGCATAGCTTCACTTAATAAAAATAATAACATTCCATATTTCAATGCTAATTGTACCCTTATTGTATGATGACCGCTTTGTGTTGATTCATTAAACAGATTTAATGATCATGATCACATTGATATTATTATAAAAATTATTAAAGATAATATTACTATATTTGGTGAAATTGCTATTCCAATATCATTTCTATAAAATGCTTCTAATAAATTCTTTGCTACAATAGAAAAATTATCTAATTCCGATTCATTCATTCCATGTATTTTTGCTATAAATGTTATCGCTAAACTTCCTGCTAAAGTCGCCACAATTATTGGTAATTTACTATTAGTTAATACATGAAATGGGTGTTGTTGAGTATCAGCTATATTAATTAATTTTAATTTAGATTTTTTAATCATTTATATTTATGATATGAAATTTAAAATTAATTTATAATTTATATCGTAATTTTAAAAATGATTTTAATTATTTATAAAATATATTAAAACCAGGCGCAATGGGACTTGAACCCATTCTTTCAGTTTTGGAAACTAAAGTGCTACCATTACACAATACACCCTTACACTATAAATACATTAATTATTTAAAACTTCTTCTACAAGTTCTTGTGCTATTGAATCTAAAGTTATATCTCTAACTATTTCATCTTCTAAATCAAATAAATTTTCTAGTACATTTTTGTCTTCTTCATTAGAAAATCAATCAAACATTATTTGTTTATATTCATCTACTTGATCAATAGTTAATACGTCTAAAAATCCATTTCTTCCAGGGAATAATAAAAATAATTGTAATTCAATAGCCATTGGTTTATATGGAGGTTGTTTTAATAATTCAACAAGACGAGATCCTCTTTTTATAATTTGTTGTGTTGTTATATCTATTTCAGAACCAAATGATGCAAATATTTCAACTTCCCTATATTGGGCCAATTCTAATTTAAGGCTTCCAACAAATTCTTTCATAAGAGGATTTTGTGCTGCTGATCCTACTCTACTAACTGATAAACCTATATTTATTGCAGGCCTTACTCCTTTATAAAATAATTCTCTTTCCAAAAAAATTTGTCCATCAGTTATTGAAATTACATTTGTAGGAATATATGCTGTTGAATCACCAGCTTGTGTTTCTATTATCGGTAATGCTGTTAATGAACCAGCTCCATATTCTTAATTTAATTTAGCTGCCCTTTCTAGCAATCTTGAATGTAGATAAAATACATCTCCAGGGTATGCTTCTCTGCCTGGCGGTCTCCTTAACAATAAAGATATTTGTCTATAGGCTACTGCATGTTTACTTAAATCATCATATATTACTAATGAATGCATTTGATTATCTCTAAAATATTCTCCCATAGTACATCCTGTATATGGAGCTAAATATTGTAAACTTGCTGGTTCAGCTGCTGTTGCAGATACTATTGTAACGAAATCAAATGCATTTAAAGTTTTTAGTTGTTCAACAATATTTACTACTGATGATAACCTTTGTCCAATCGCTACATATATACAATATAATTTATTTTCATCATCTTTCTCAATATTTTTATGATTTATTATTGTATCAATTGTTATTGTAGTTTTTCCAGTCTGTCTATCTCCAATTATTAATTCTCTTTGACCTCTACCAATTGCTACTGCAGCATCTATTGTTAATATTCCTGTTTGCATTGCTTCATGTACTGATTTTCTTGATATTATTCCAGGTGCTTTTGCTTCAATATAATTAAATTCTTGATTTTCAATTACTTCATCTGTATCCATCGGAACTCCTAAAGTATCAACTACTCTTCCAAGTAAATTTTCACCTACTGGTACATAAAATAAGTCTCCTGTTGATGTTGCTATATCATCTTGTACAATTTTTGTATCATCTCCTAATACTATTGCTTTGATATTGTCTATTTCTATATTTATTACCATGCCGGCACTTTCATCTCCGATCATTATAATTTCACCTACCATTACCTCGTCTAACCCTATAATAGATATAATTCCATCTTTATTTGTTATAACTTTTCCAAAATTTTTAAATTCACTAGTATCAATAGCATCTTCCTCATTAAATATATTTAATTTATTCATTTATATCATGAAAGGGGCAGGATTTGCACCTACGCGGTAACATTACCAAAGGATTTACAATCCCTCCCTTTTCTACTCAGGCACCCTTCCACTCAGTTATATTATTAAGTATATAATTTTTATTGTATAAAATTATCGTTTAACATTATTTCTAAATTTAATATCTAAATTTCATATATTAATTTTCTATAATATTAAGTATTGGAATAATTGCTAATCAAAATCCAAAATATATAAATGTTCCTATTTGCATTCATATTTGATTAACATCCGATACAGCTAATCCTCCTAGTCATCCTAGCGATATTACTACAATAGATAATATTATAAATACTATTTTATGAAATATTCTATAGTTTGGGTCTATTGTTATAGTATTTTTTGATAATATACCATCCATTCATGGTGCTGTTATCATAATTAACATTGATGCTATCATTGAAATTATACCAGCTCCTTTACTTGGAAATGCCTTTAACATTGCATGAAATGGTAAGAAATATCATTCTGGAACTATATGTGCCGGTGTTACTAAAGCATCTGCTCTTATATAATTATCTGGATGTCCAAATAAATTTGGTTTATATATTGTAAATATAAAAAATATTAGTATAAATATTATAAATGCAAATGCGTCTTTTACAACAAACGCTGGTGAAAATTTGATAAAATCTATTTCTGCTTCATTAGTGGTAGGTGTAGTTGATCCTACAAAATGTAATAAAATTAAATGAGCACCTGCTAAACCTAATGCTACTATTGATAATATATAGTGTAAACTAAAGAATCTATTTAACGTGTTTGTATTTATAGAAAATCCACCTCAAACTCATACTACAATTTTTTGTCCGATTATTGGTAACGATGTTATAAAGTTTGTAATTACTGTAGATCCTCGAAAACTCATTTGTCCTCATGGTAATGTATAACCTAAAAATGCTATACCTGCCATTAATATAAATAATATAACACCTGAACATCAAACCCATTGTTTTGGTTTTCTATATGAACTAAAATAAATTCCTCGTGCTATATGTGCATATAATAATATGAATAGAAATGATGAACCATTTGCGTGCATATATCTTAATAATCACCCTGATGGTATTTCTCTCATAATTCTTTCTACACTACTGAATGCATAATCAATATGTGGCACATAATGCATTGCTAATAATGTTCCTGTAATAATTTGTATACATAATAATAATCCTAATAGTGATCCAAAACTGAATGCATAATAAAATGTTGCTGGAGCTGGGTAATTTACTAAATGATTAGTTATAATTTGTTTATAACGTATTGGTGTATTCTCATTTATATTCTTAAACACTTAATGTCCTAAAGCTATTGCATCTTCAAAATACATACCTATTAATGCTCCGAATAAATACGACTGAAGATACGCAATTCCTATCTCCATGAAAAATATTGCTATAATAAGAATTAATACTGGGATTCCAATTATTGGCATTATTGAATTTATAAATATTCATGCAAATGACATTAGAATTTTTACTGAACTATGTCCTGCAAACATATTTGCAAATAAACGCATTCCAAGGCTTACTGCTCTTGCTAAATATGAAATTAATTCTATTATTATAATAAATGGAGCCATTATTATTGGTGTTCCTGTTGGATAAATTACTGAAAAAAATCTTATATTATGTATTGTAATTCCAACTAATATAACTGAAATCATTATTGCTATACTTAATGAAAATGTTACTGTTGCATCACTAGTAATTGTTTCTGAACCTGGTATCATTCCTAGTGCATTTGATATAAATATATTTGATTGTAATGAAGATATTGTATCATCTATTTCTTCAAATTCCCCTGTATCAATATCTTCATCATCAAATATAAAACTTATTGTGCTTATGAATATTAATGATATTCAATCTTCTATATCACCTAAGTCTGTAAATCCAATTCAATTTAATAAATTTTCAATATAAGAAGCTACTGGTAATACACCAAGTCATAGTGAATCAAATATATTTAATGCTAAATCATCATCATCACCAAATTGATCTAATGGTGAGCTTAATAATATATTTATAAATGTTTCAGTTATATTAGATACCATTTCCATATGGAGCCTATCAGACTTCAACTGACAACTTTTTGCTTGCAAAGCAAACACTCTTTCTTTGAGTTAAGGCCCCTTTAATAAATTATAATCGAAATTTTGTTTTATGGCTCATTTTTATTAATAATTTCGAAATTTCCCCATTATATTAAATATAACGCGAGCCTATTTTGATAAGATTTTTAAATTACCAATTTATCAGTTTGTAAATTCATTATTTAAATAATTTTCGAGTTCATATATGGGATCGTATATAAATTTTGAATGCTTATCAAATTTTATTAATTTTATATGATTTTCATACACTTTTTACAGGCCTATATCTTGATAATCTTATTGGCCAATCTGCCATTAAATATCTAATTCATCTTTCAGAAAAAAATTTAGGACCAAATAATTCATATGAAAATGGCCATCTTAATATATAAAATATTAACATTGAAAAATCCGCATGAATAAATGAATAATTTTTTGCTTTCGTAAATAGGCATACCCATCTATTATATTTAAATAATTTTTTAATATATATATAAATTGATGGTAATATTTGTGAAATATCTTTAGGTTTTATATAACTTTTAAATTGTGTTGATTGTATACCATTAATTATTATAAACCCTGCATTTTCTAACATTTTCGATGTGTATATTGTTGGTGCAACCCCCATATTGATCATAAATCTTGATGGCATTAATATAAGAGCATTGCTAAATTTATTAACTAAATTAGCTCCGAATCAGTATCTCCTTTGACCACGCCTAAATGGAAATCATAATTTCATAATATTATTTTCTGTCATACCAATAATATTTGGTAAATAAGCCCTAATTAACTTCATAAAAGCTTTATGTTTTCTTATTCTTCTAGAACTTCTTCGTCTCATTAAATGCTTAAACTTATTTCTAAGTTTTTTTCTAAATAATTTAAATCTTATTAAATTATCTTTTCTATGTCAATTTTTTCTATTATAAAGAATTTTTGAAAATGGTTCCCTTAATTCTCACAAACTTATTTTACGAGGCTTTCTGATTTCTAAATTTCATAAAATAATATCAAAATTTCTAATTCTATTAGCTTTAAACATCTTATAAATATTTTTAATAAATATATTATAATTATATCTACTTTTAATATTAACCATATTTAACTCACCTAGCATATCATCTATTATATTTTCTCCTAAATTAATATGCTTTATATTCATAAGATATTTTATAATAATTAATAAATTATTATATTTATTAAATTTAATGCTATTTCATCACATTTTTATAATATTAGATTTTTTTAATATTTTATTTATAGTAAATTTTAATTTATATTTTTTTATCTTGCCCAAAATAATTACAGTTTTATATTTTCTTAATGAATATTCTAATATATTTAATATTCATTTATATTTTTTAATTCATTTTAGTTTAAATAAGTTACGTTTAAAATCAATTATTTCAACTCATTTATATAAATTTCTAAAGAAATGTAAAAACCATTTATATCCAGGTTTAAACTTAATTAATTTATTTTTATCTTCAATACGAATCAATTTACGCTTTATTATAAATTTTTTTAATTTTAAATATTTTTTTCCATATCTATGTATTTTTTTTCTAAATTTAAACTTAATAAATTTTTTATTATTAGTTAATTTATTAATTATCTTATAACGATATCATTCATATCTCTTACCCACCGATAGTCCTAATAATTTTTTATATCTTTTTATATAAAAAAATAATTGTTTATATAATTTATAATTTTTATATATAGATAAATGTTTATTTATGAATAATACTCATAAATTTCATAAAATTTCAAAATTTTTTTTATCAGTTGATAAAAAAAATTTTTTTTCTTTTCAATTCATCTTTTTCCAAATATCGCTTTTTATAAATGTATTTCTTTTATAATACTTACGTAAAATATTTTTATATATTAATGTTTTCTTATCTCTAAGAAATGTTTGTCATCTTTTCTTTCCCCTACGTTTAAATTTTTTACCAAAAATTTTTTTTAATAAATTTGTATTATATTTAATCATTTCTAAATATTAATTTTATTATCTATTAAACTATATTTTGAATTTATACATAAATTTATATAAAATAAATTATTTATCCTATTATCATGTCTATCATTTTTATTAATTATTTTAAATTTCTTTATTTTCATATATTTTATATGCCTAAAAAATTTTATACCGTTTGATAAATATTTTATTGCATATATTTTACAACTTTTATTAAATTTAGTATATATATTTCTAATATATTTTATTCTCCCTAGAAATTTCCACACTATTTTTTTCTTTAGCCTATACTTCTTTAATTTACATTTAATTATATATATTTTTTTCATCATATATTTTCTAATTTTAGCACGTAAATTATAATTTATTATGTTCTTCAATGTTCAATGTTTAAATTTAATTAATTTATATTTCCTATATAATTTTGCTTTTATTTTAATTCTTTTTCTTCTATTCAATTTTTTTAATTTAATTATATTGTAAATTTTACTCATTCTAAATTTATTTTTATATACATACAATAATTTATTAATATACTCACATTTATCAAATTCTTTATTATTATTTATAAACCTACTTTTTATCAACATATTTTTTCATATATATTTATCATAATTAACTAAACTATAATTTTTTGATATTATAAAATTTTTAAAATAATCTTTTCTATAAGATCTTCTTATAAAAAATCTTGTTTTTCATGTATTTATAAATAATTTTTTTAAAAATCTCTTTGATGAAAATTTACGAAATTTCAATCAACGATCCCTAGATTTTCGTCTTTTTCATAATCTAGATTTTTTAGTACCATATATAAATAAGTTTGGATTTATTCTAGATTTTTCCATAATTTTATTTATTTTTATATCTTGAACATATTTCTGCACCAATTAATGCTGATAATAAAGTTATAATTGGTATTATAATAAATAGTTGATTTTCTTCGTATAAAATATATTTTATAGCTAAAATACTTTCTCTATATATAATATCATTAGTAATATATGCATTATCAACTGGAATTTGTATTAGAAATGGAAAACTCGCAATTAACGATGATATATTTTTAATTCCATTATTTATATATATATAATTTTTTATTTTCCAAATTATTAATATAAAAATATTAATTATAATAGTTATTATTGAACAAATAATTAATATTAATAAATTTATTTTAATATATTTCTTGTCTAAATATTTAATTTTAATAATATGAAATTTATTCGGTAAAATATTTCTTAATGAAAATCGTGGTTTATATGGTACAAAATTTTTTGGTCCAAATCTATATTTTGTATTTCTTATATAAATACTATTTCATTCTCATGGAGTAAATAAAAAGTCTTCTATACAATTTAATGGTTTATAAAATATATTGAATCATATATTTTCATTTTTATTTTTTAATAAATGAATATCAATATTTTCTTTTATATAATAAATTATATCATGTCATATTAAAACTTTCGGCCATTTCTGTTTAACATCATCTAAAATTTCTTTCTTTATATTACACATAACAAAAATTGCTCTTGGTTCCATAAAACCTTCCCTTTTTTTTCATTCTATAGCAATATTATATATAAAAAATTTAAATATATATTTAATTGATAACAACCTATTATAATATACAGCTTTTCAATCTACACCTTCAATAAATCTTTCACTTTCTATTTTATAATTTTTAGGCATTATATTTCATAATGAATATCTAAATTTATATGGAATAAATAATTTACTTGTAAAAATCCTTCCTATATTTCTTGCAGGATTCATATAATCTTCTTTATCAAAAGTTCATTCACGTATTGGAAGTTCAACTTTGTCAAAAAAAGAGTCTCATACCACAGCAACATTTTTATTTATATGTATTTTTGAATTTCTTTCTAAATATAATTTAGATATTATATTTTCATTAATATAATGCATAATATCATATATATACATTGCAAAATATTCATTTTTTCTAATATTTCCTAAATATATATTTTTTCTAATCAAAAATTGTAAATCATTAATATCTCTAGCAAAACCAAGAAAATGGTATCATGTTTCATTCTCAGGTTTCTTTAATAATAATTTTATTCAATCCATAATAATTTCCGATATTACATATATATAATTTCATATTAGATTAACTTTATATCATAATTTATTTATAGATATTCTTGGCATAAGATATATACTATATATTATTATTATTAAAATTATTAAATAATATATGTAATTCGTAATTTGATAATTAGTTATTATCATTCCAAATAAATTAGTTGCTATTGTCTGTTTTTTTATATTCATAATTCTAATATTTGACGGTAACATAATTACTACGCTTAGAAATAACATTAATACAGCCCCTATAAATGCTAATATGAATGATACATATATAAAAATAAAATCAGTTTTATACAATCACATTAATACAACTACTATGCTTAAAAAAATTAAATTTAATACCCTATAAATATCTATACGAATACTATTAAATATTAAGGATATTACAATTAATAATCATATTGTAATAAATAAAATATCTATTTCAATAAATATTAAACTTTGTGGCATTAAATATATTTTTTTATCAAACTCTAATCTTTTTGGTATTCAATTTAATAAACCAATTGATCACTCAAAATAAAATCCAATTATTATAATTATCATTAAAAATATAAACGTTAAATATCCTATAATTGATAAATTTTTTATATCAATTACAAAAGGCATTAAAAATATTATTTCAAGATCAAATATTATAAATAATAAACCTATTACATAATAATGTATATCAAAAAACGTTCTTGAATCTCCAAACGGTTCAAAACCACACTCATATGATGAATGTTTTTCATAATCGGCGGTGGGCTTATTTATTATATAAGTTACCAATAATATTGCTAATATAATTATTAAAATTACTAAAAAAAATGTCACTAATTTTAACATTTATATTTTAAATATAAAATTATGATTTATAGCCCATCGCCTATTTTTTTTTATAAATCATAATTTCATATTTCTTTTTATCATCTATTTTAACTAAAGCTTTTTGACTTACTTCTCCTCTTATAATATTTTTTCTAATATTGTCATTATGAGAAGGCGGATGTGCATATATTATATTTCTTTTAGACTCTTCTTCCCTTATAGCCTGCTCATTTGAAGTTGTTTCACTTTTATCAACAAACACAACTATAATTCATATTATTATAATCAAAATTATTATTCCAACTATAGTCTTTACTGTATCTAAATCTGCAACAAAAAATGTACCCATTGCGCATATATTATTATTATCTAAAAATTGTTTCTTTTTATCCTTTCATTCAAATATATTTTTTTTACATATTTTTATAAATATTCTATAAATATATAGAGTCAAGCATATAATTTCTATATATGATATAAAAATATATTTATCTAAAAGATAACTTAAATTTCATGAATCACCTAAACGCTTAAAACCACATTTATAATCTAAATGCTTTTTTAAATATTTAATTGATGTATTTAATAATTTATGCCATACTGAAAGATGGAATTTAATAATAATTAATATAATAAATTTTTCTTTTACAATTTCAATCATCTATAATAATTTGTAAATATTTATATACATCAATATTTTTTATACCTTAAATTAACTTATTATAATTCATACATATTTATATATAAAAATAAAACTCCCCCCCAAACCCCCCCTCTTTATAAATTTATATTTTCAATAATTTGGTCACAGAAAATGCCACGAATGGCTTATGCATATATTTTATTCGTCTATTCGAGTACACAGCTTTACCCCCATTAACATTGCTGCTTCTCTACAAACTATGCATAGAGCTTGTTTGCTCCATTCCTATACTCTCAAATTATTACATTTATATAATTTAGTATCATTATATAAAAGAGTTTAATTTTAAAGATTTTAAATTAATAAAATTTATATCAAATTATTTATAGTTTATTTGCACTATATCATATTGATTTATATTCAATTGAGTCTTCTAATTCCTCAGACATATATGTTGTTATTGGTCCAAAAAATATTATTAACATAAATATATCTTCCAATGCGAATGATGATAATTGTCCCATATTTATAAAATATTAATATTTATAATTATAAATTAAAATGATTAATTGTAATAAATATTTTATACTCCGAAATAAGAACATTTTTATTATTTCAATAAAGATATTTATAATTAAATTGTCTAAATTATGCCATAATTTTATTAGTATTTATTTATATAATATAAATATTTCTCAATATATTTAAAAATTTTATAATTTGCAACTACCATATCTATTAATAGCCATTTATAACTATAAATTATTTTTTTTAACGTAAAACTAATTTTATATAATAAAGATTCTTTCAGTATTTAAATGATATAATTTCATATATTATCTTAAATCATTTATAGGGAGACCGCCTTCGAACGCGGACTGCAGGATCATGAGCCCTGTATGCTGCATCTAAATCATCTCCCCAATTTTTTATATTTATATTAAATTAAACATAATAATTCAAATCTTTCTTCAACCCCAAGTTCCCCTAGGATTATCTTGTTACGACTTCGTCCCAGCAGAATTATTCATGTATCATATCACTGATATGAAGTATAAGTAAATCATACAGCCTCCATGTTTGCCAAACACTCCACCGGGCCGTGACGGGCGATGTGTACGTAATTTGGTTACTCATTCACCACTACGTGCTGATTAGTGATTACTAGCGATTTCTCATGTTAAGTCCCGAGTTACAGAGATTTAACTTTCTGATAATTTTTTAGATTTGCTCTGAATTACTTCGTTGCTTCTTTCTGTAATTATCTTCGTCGCACGCGCCTAGCCCTAAGTCCGTGGGCGTGATGACTTGACACAGTTTCTCTTCCCTTGTTGTTGATTATACAAGCGCTGCGGGGAATACCATTCCCATCTGACCAGCTAGTTTTGTAGAGCGCTTTTGATTTAATATCAAAGTGGCAAGCTACAAATGAAGTCTCGTCCGTTTTCCATTTCAATATTTATGAAATATTATAGCATTTAAGCGAACAAATTACTTCACGGACCCATGACAGCCATGCATCTCCGTGAGTTTGCCATGCTAATTTAATTTAATTAATAAATAGATTCTATTTATTTTATAAATCTATTTAGATAAACAACGTGCCATACGTAGCCTGTGAATAAAATTTTTATATTGTATCTTATTAACTACCCGAAGGTGTTAATTAGCCTATCCCTAAGGAAATGGCAGATAGAATATATAGAAGACATTCTTCATAGACTAGGTAAGGTTCCTTGCGCTTCATCCATTTACCGAGCATGCGCCATAGCTTGTACAAATTCTCGTCAATCTCTTTAAGTTTCAGTACTGACCATTACTTCCCAAGCGGTGTGTTTAACGCGTTAGCTTTAATACACAGATTTTTCCGTACTACTTCACTTTTAACACACATATTTTACTCAAAGAAATACGGGCCTTCTAGCTCCCTTCTCTAATCAATGCTTCATAACTCATCGTCAGAATATAGCTTGTTAATCGCCTTCGCCTGCTGGTGTTATTCGAAATCATCCGACATCGCCTTCCATTAACATCTCTATATCTCAAAGCCAAACTGTGCAAGCCCCAATTTACAATGAAATTGCAATATTTTCGAGCAAGCTTTACAAATAGTGGCCAACTACTTAATCCTTTACGCTCAGTCATCAAAGATACCGCTCGCCGGCTCTGTATTACCGCGGCTGCTGGCAAAGAGTTGCCCCCGACTATCATAAGATTCCACGTGTCTCGCAGGTTTTGTAATCAAGACACTCCAACTTTTACAATCAAATCTTCGTCGGTTGGTTAGCAACACCGACCAGGTTACATTTTCACAATGCATTGCCCAGAATTCCACACTGCTGCCATTTCAGAAAATCGGGTGACCGTATTTCATTTCACCTGTGAGTAGCCATCATCCCTGACCACTTAGCGATCTCTAGTTGTCTCCCGCCAGCCATTACCTAACGTACTAGATTTACTACTCGCCTACTGCGTCATCTAACAGCGCTTATGAGCTTTTTTAATATTTCGCATTTAATTTCCGAGGAAATTTTGTTCGAATCTGAAAGGTAGACACTTTCTATCCAATAGTTTACTCACCCGGACGCAACGCTTATTACTATTATAGTATAGCGTCATCCTCGCATGTGTTACGCCTGTGTTCACCGCAGTCATCCTGAGCCAGAGTCAAACTCATCCTATTGTCTTTCGAAATAAATTTCTGAAATGTTTCTACTGAATTTATATTATGTTTAATTGTTTAATTTATTATTATGAAAATATTACCTGAAATTTTAGGCCATTTATCATAATTAATTTACATTTATAATATGTATATATATATATATTATACGGTTATTCCTATAAAATTATAATACCTTTAAGATATTTATAAATAATTTCTAATATTATTTATTCATTTATTATAATTAATAATAACCTTAATTACTTTATTTTATAATTAATAAATTTCACTATTATAATTTAAGTTATAATATTTGAATAATTATTATATCTATGATTAATTTCATAATTGTTTTATCTAGGTTATTCCAAAATTTTATTAATTTTTATATTTGTTTTAAAAATTAAATATTTATAAACTTTATTTATAAATATTTATCAATAATACATAAAACTTTAATTCACTAGTTGCTCAGTAGGAATTTGAATATTATCCGCGACGCCTTCATTAAATATAAAATATTTAAAGAATAAAAGAATCTGAGTCATTGATTCGCCGCACATTACATTGATGAAGGCACGCACTTTAATGAGCAAATTTTATTAATTTTTATATTTTGTTTTAAAATTAAATATTTATAAACTTTTATTGATAAATATAAATATTTATCAATAATATCTAAAACTTTAATTCGCTAATTACTATCTATAAATTTGAAGAATATCATCGTATCTTTCATTAAATATAAAATATTTAAATTATCAAAGAAATATTAATTCAATTCAGCTATTCATGCACATTGCTTGATAAAACATACACTCTACTGAGCAAATTTATCATTAAATATTAATGTAATATAATTTATTCTGTTTTTATAATCATATTTTATTCTAATGTTATATTAATTAAATTTTTTAATTTATAACTTTATAAAATTCGAGGTGAGTGGGAATCAAACCCACAACATTATGATTAGCAATCATACCCTTGTTCACATAGGTTCCACCCCTATCCCGTACCGGTATCGATCCGATGTATAGTAGATTTTGAGCCCACTGCGTTAGCCACTTCGCCAACGGGATTGTAAAATATTGCACACACGAAGTCTCGAACTTCGGACCTCCGGTTTAAAAGACCATTGCTCTGCCACTGAGCTATGTGTGCATATTTAATAATTTATATTAATATAATTTATTCATTAGATGGTTAATTATAGAAATTTAATTATATTTATCATATTTCGTTTATAAAATGTTGAATTTACGGTATTAGATTATAAAAAAAAATACTTAATTTAATATTTGTTTTCATAATTTTATTTTTATAATATTAAAATTTCCAAATGTTCCATTTATATGTTTTAATATGTATATATTTGTTTCATAAATCTGTTAAAAATTTATATTTCTTTATATGGCTGTCGACTTATATTTTTGTACTATTATAGCTATTTCTTAGCTTAAAAAATTGGTATCTCTTTCTTAGATGTCGACTTAGATTTTTGTACTATCATAGCTATTTATTAGCTTAAAAAATTGGTATCTCTTTATTAGATGTCGACTTAGATTTTTGTACTATCATAGTTATTTATTAGTTTAAAATTGGTATCTATTTATTAGATGTCTAATTATATTTCTTGTACTATCCTAATTATTTCTTTGTTTAGTTTAAAATTGTTATATGTTTTATATATATATTTTTATTATAATAGTTGCATTTTTATCATTTAATATTTTTGTAATAATTTATTAATAATTCCTATACTGTTTTGTATAATACATTAATTACAATATTTATTAATAAATATTGTAATTAATGTATTCAATATCAATACTTTAATCTTACTTTGAATAAAACAAATTCATCTCTATTTGGTTTAACTTTATTAATATACTCAATTGGATATCTATGCCTTAAATAAAATTCTAAATAAAGTATTTTTCATTCGCAAAACCTTTCGCAATTAAAATAACATTTTTTACATTTAGTAAACTTCATTTCTCTTAATAAATCGTGATCTTCATAGTCATATTTAATTCAATAATATGATTTATCTGTATTCTCATAAATATTTTCTCAAGAATTAATATCTTCTTTTATATTTTTATAAAATTCATTAAATACTAAAATTCTTTCACTATGTTTAAGTTCTTTCATTCTATCATATAGCATTTTAATTTGATATTTGCTTACAAAATAATCTCGTATCGAATACAGCATATCTTCAGTAATTTCTAAGTTGCCGTCCTTAACTTTTTTTAAAATATAAATTCCACAAAAAATTCTCTCACTTTCATTTAATAATACATTAAATTCATTACTAATAGCTTTATCAAGGATTTGTTTAATTCCAATTTCATTATCTTCACATTTATTATTTAATGTACTTCAAGTTATGCGTGCTTCTACTAAATTATCATTTATAACTAACATTTCTAAATTTGTTAATCAACTTTCACATTCTATTTCAGTTATACAATCTGTAATCTCATGATTACAAAATTTACAACGTTTTACTAAAACAATATCAGTATTTTTACCATCTAAAACTGCCTTAGCTGATATAGACATTAAATAAATAATTAATAATAATATATATTTAATAACATTTTTTAATAAATACACTATACAAAAATTTTTTAAGTTATAATACTCTTTATTCGTAATGAAATTGTTTATATTTAATACATTTATTCTTACTTCATAATTTAATATATTTGAAATGATATTAATATATTCTAATAAATAGATATTAACTATATAAATTATAAAATTAAATTGTTTATCAAAAAATTTTGCAATAATTATTTCTTTATTATATAACTTGCTTTTTATTAATATATTTTTACAAATATAATTTACATAGTCAATAATTTTAAAATCTGTAAGTATAACTATTATATATATATAATTTATATTTTTATAATTTTTTACAAAATTATTTATTTTATCAAAAAATATTGCCACAATTATTTTTTTATTATATAATTTACTTTTTATTTGTATATTTTTGCCTATATAATATACATAGTCAATAATTTTATAATTTATAAGTATAACTCTTATATAATTCGTATTTTTACTATTCCTATAGTTTTTTACAAAATTATTTATTTTATTAAAAAATATTTCCATATCTGTTTTTTTATTATATAACTTAATTTTTATAAACATATTTTTTCATATATACTTATCATAATTAACTAGACTATAATTTTTAAGTATAACTCTTATATTTATATATTTTCTATTTATCCTATTCTTATAATTTTCTACAAAATCATTTATTTTATCAAATTTCATAATTTTATTAATTATTAATGTTTAATTAATCTTATATAAAATAGCAACAGTGTATATCTTATATAATTATTATACTCATAAATATGTTTAATTCTTTAATATTGTCTATACTCTATTACTTTATATTTTAATACAATATATAATTTAATTTTAATTATAATAATATTTAAAATTTTATTTCACGTAAATATTCATTATTAGCTACAATTAACAAATCACATTACAAAGAAATATTTTTAAACTAACAATGTTATATTCTTTAACATAAATCAATTAATATATTTAGATAAGCTTCTTCACTTCATATATTCTTCAGTAATTATCTCTTCAAAACATAGCCACTCAACTCTGCCAATCTATTTGACAATTGATTCACCAGAGGTTCATTTTACACGGTCCTTTCGTACTAATACTAAATCCTCTTAATTAATATATTTTGCAGTAGATAGTGACCAAACTGTCTCACGACGTTTTGAAACCAGCTCATGTTCCGCCTTAATGGACGAACAGCCCAAACCTTGAAAAAGCTTCCACCTTAAGGATGCGAAAAGCCGACATCGAGGTGCCAAACAATATCTCTGCGTAGGTTGCCTCAATAATATCAGCCTGTTATCCCCGACGTAACTAATTTCCTTTGGGGCTGACTCTTCCATACGAAATCAGCCGACAACTATATCCGACGTTAATCTCTGTTTGATTTGTTAATCTCACAGTCTGGCAAGTATTTGCTATTGTGTTTAAGAAAGAATCTGAATGAATTTATTCAAACATGCCATTAAGAAAACCTTCGTTACTTTTTAGAAGGCGACCGCCCCAGTCAAACTGCCTGTTGTAAATTTATATATTTTAATTTAAATTATTAAAATTTTCAGATTTAAACTTCTTTATGCGGTTGGTTTTTCATTTCCTATCGTTATGAATAATATCATAATTTGATTCCCAACTATCTCTGCGAAACTAGATTTAAACAATTTATAACTACAGTAAAGCTGCACGGGGTCTTTCCGTCTAGCTGCAATAAGTCCGCATCTTCACGGACAATTCAATTTCACTAAGTTAATACTGGAGACAATCGGACAGTCGTTACGTCATTCATGCGGGACAAAATGTCAGTTGCCAAGGAGTTTCGCTACTTTATGACCGTCAGAATACAGCAACGCTATTAGCCCTGGGTACGCCATTCTCGAACATATAGCATACACAAACATTCTTTTAGCTCTGTGGGGCATTTAGCAGACGTCAAACCTATTACATCATCTTACGATTTAGCAAAGTCTTGTGTTTTTGATAAACAGTCGCTATCCGCTATTTAATGTTACCAGCTTCGTTTCATCCGGCACGCTTTTTTCCAAAGTTACAGCGCCATTTTGTAGAGTTCCTTCAATATTATTATCTTACACGTCTTATTAATATCTAACAATTTACCTGTATCGGTTTTCAGTAAGGTTTAAGTTCATTTATTTTTCTAGCAGGGTAAATTTAACCTGATATTTCTTCAATTAAATTATATTAACCACGGTTATAAATGTTTTTAAATTTAAATTTTATAATTATTTAAATTATCTCATTGGAATATATTTTTCAAGATTCCTTAGAGGCCGAATAACTCTGCGCAGCAATACTCTTTGCGCAGAAAACCTGTAATTTACGACGATGCACCTTCAATTTGCATTTAGTGTTACTCATAGCAGCATAATTTATTATAAAATGAATAACTTTCGTTTTTATTCGTATAGAATATTCTACTACCAAATAAATTTTGTAGTTTCGATTAATTATCAACCCAATATATTACTATAATGATATATAAATTATAATTGAAATATTGAGCTTTAACGCATTCTTTTTAATCGAGATGGCCGCTGGTAAGCCTACTCATTATTTCACTTCATTTATATACAATTTTATTCAAACTTCTATTATATTTCGGATCTTAACTTACAATAAGAGCTGTTTCTCTTTTGACTTTAAACCTTCGAGCCTAAAGTCTGACTTTAACATATTTTAATTGATGTTTTGAGTTTCCCTCTATCATTACATTTGTAATGCGATAAAAGTAGCTATACCATCACAGTAGTTAAGCTATACTAAGATATATTTCGTAGAAAACCAGCTATCCCTTAATTTGCGTGGACTTTCACCCCTAAACATAATTCATCTCAACCTTGTGTACAGATACGAGTTCAGCCTTTAATTACGCTTTTTGCTTGATTATATTTAGATCATTAAGCGTTCGGGTCTAATTAGTAAAACTTTTGTTATATACTTACTTTCGTTTTGCTTACATTAAATTTTTTTAAGCTTGCATTACTAATCAAGTTGCTACTCCATTATACAAAAGGTACATTATTTTTATAAAAATTTTAATTGCTATATAATCTATAGTTTCAATACTTTTCAATTCGTATTTACGATTCTTTTTCATATTTCCCTTACCGGTACTATCTCTAGCGATCGTATATATATATTTAATCTGAAGATGGTGCTTCATGTTTCTAGCAAAAGGTAATTTTATTGCTATACTTTTTATAATTATTATTATAATATCTTATCAGTTGAATTTTGGGGTTACCTTAAATTTATCATATATATGCTATTCTTAAATATAAATCATATATATATATATTTATAACATCTGCATATTATACATTTATGACTTATTGCGCTTTCGCTCCTAACTACTAACGAAATTTCTTTTGATTTATTTTAATTCCTACAGTTACTGAGTTAATTCAGTTTACTTGTGTATATTTACTTATAGTTTCCATTATAAGAATTGATTTAAATAAATGCCAGCTCATTGTACTGAGCTTTCACAGCTATAAATCTTAAAGTTTATTGACTTCCTCTTATATACGTCTTTATATTCACCATAGATTATTTAATACGATGACTTAAATTTTATTTATTTATTTTACAATTAATTATTTATTATCCAATTCAAATATACTTCCACAGGTACAGATACTACTGAAATCGGCATGAATGCGTGATTCAAACCACATAATTAACTAAATTGTCCAAAAAATTGTCCTGCTCTTTCGATATATAACGATATTTGATTAAGCCTTCCAGGGCACGCATCAGTTTTAACTCCAAGAGATGGAACAGCTCAGCTGTGTATAACATCTGTTGATGATACTAAAATTCTTAGGTGTGTATGTGTTGGTAAATATATGTCGTTATCTACCTTTATCATTCTATAATTACTTGTTTCATCCAAATCTTGATCCATATATGAATCAATCAATATATTTGATTCCAAAATATCGCTTGAATCATTATCTGAAAGTATTGCTACATCATTATATTCATATGATCAATATCATTGTCTTCCAATTACCTTCATTGTGACAACTGGATCGAATTGTTCATCCATAGAATATAATAAAACAAATGATGGCAATGCTATAAATAGTAATAATATTGTTGGTATAAATGTTCATATTATTTCTATAGGTGTATTATGACTTACATCATCTCCAGCTCATCCATGTACATTAATTGAGCTACTTGTTTTAAATTCAAAAACAACCATACATAATAAATATAAAACAAATACAACTATAAATATTAGAAATGTCATTATATCATGATGTGGATCTATTATACCATCCATAATTGGAGTTGAAGATGTTTGAAATGCTACTAGCTTATCGTGTGGTGTTGGTACTCCTAATATTGGTATATATCAAAAATTTTTTCTTAATCTAATTCCTATAAATTTTGTATGCTCTAATTCATTCATTAATTTATCTAATAATTCTATAGCTTCTTTTCTTTTAACTATTTTTATTATATTTAATCTAATAAATGTTTTATTTAATCAAAATTTAGATTTAATTTTATTTTTTAATCAAAATGCGTTAATCATAACTATAAGAAATATTAATGTTGATGCAGTTGATACCATAGCTCCAAATGATGCAACATTATTTCATGCATTAAATGCATTAGCATATTATGGAATTCTTCTTGGCATTCCTGCCAATCCAAGAAAATGCATTGGAAAAAATGTTATATTTAATCCTATAAAGAATAAAAAAAAATGAGCTTTTGCTAAAAATTCATTATAGCTAAATCCTCACATTTTTTCGAACCAAAAATGAAACCCAGCAAATATTCCAAATACTGCTCCCATTGACAATACATAATGAGAATGCGCGACTAAATAATATGTATCGTGTAATGCTATGTCTAGTCCAGCATTCGACAATATCACACCTGTTACACCACCCAATGTGAATAAAAATAGAAATGCTAGTGTAAATAACATTGGTGTTTCTAATTTAATTTTACCACCTCAAAGTGTTGCTATTCAACTAAAAATTTTTATACCAGTTGGAACTGCTATTATCATTGTTGCAGATGCGAAATAAGCACGTGTATCTATATCCATCCCTACTGTATACATATGATGTCCTCATACTATAAAACCTAAAAATCCTATTGCTGCCATAGCTCAAACCATTGCGTAATATCCAAAAATTCTTCTTTTTGCATATGCTGGTATAATTTGACTAATTATGCCAAACGCCGGCAATATTAGTATATATACTTCAGGGTGTCCAGAAAATCAAAATATATGTTGAAATAAAACCGGGTCTCCACCACCAACTGGTGAAAAAAAAGTTGTATTAAAATGCCTGTCAGTTAAAAGCATTGTTATTCCTGCTGCCAATGCTGGCAAAGCTGTTACTAACAATATTGATGTTATCAATACTGATCATACGAATAATGGCATATTGAATAACTTCATACCTTTTGGTCTCATATTTATTATTGTTACTATCATATTTATTGCTCCCAATATAGAAGATGCTCCTGATAAATGCATACTTGAAATTGCCATATCAACAGAAGGTCCACTATGAGATTTAATTGAACTCAAAGGTGGATATAAAGTTCATCCAGTTCCTGCTGCATCCATAAACATTGATCCAACTAAAAGATACAAAGATCATGGTAAGAATCAAAAACTTAAATTATTTAATCTTGGGAATGCCGTGTCTGGAGCTCCTATTAAAACCGGAACAAATCAATTTCCAAAACCACCAATTAATATTGGCATTACCATAAGAAATATCATTATCAGTCCGTGTGCTGTTACAACCGCATTATACATATGTGAATTCGTTTTAAATATAAAACCACCTTCATGTCCAAGTTCTATTCTAATTAATATTGATAATGTCATTCCAACTAATCCTGAAAATCCACCAAGTATTAAATATAATGTTCCTATCTGCTTATGATTCGTTGTACACGTTCATTTTATCAAGAAATTTCATATATTTTTTATTAATATAAACATTTATAAAATTTTATTTAATAACTTTATAGTCCGAATAATAATAAAAGAGCCATCATTAATCCAAATAATGCTATTGCTTCTACTAATGCAAAACCCAATATTGTATATGTAAATAATGTTTTCAATAATAATGGATTTCTAGCAATAGCTATTACAAATGCTCCAAATACAGTACCTATTCCTACTCCAGCTCCTATCAAAGATATTGTTGCCAAACCTGCTGCTATAATTTTTGCTGATAAAATTATCATTTCTTATTTTAAAGTTATTTCTTTACTAAATATCTTTTATTCAACAATTACATCCATAACCTAATTAATATTCTTTATAATATTATATAATTTATTTATACATAATCATTAATTTTACTCCAAACTCTCCAAATAAATGTGTAGCATTAACGAAATTATTATAACATTCAGCTTGTACACTATTTATTGGTATTACACCAAACCCAATCATCATATTCTTTGTTCTTTTAGTTCCACCATTTAGTTTACCTGTTATTACCATTCTAAAACATGAATAAATTTTTGCTATATATCACATTCTCTTTATAATACGATCAAGTATATACATTAATTTTCTTACCTTTTTAGTCCTTGAAATTATTCCGCTAACTATATTTAGCAACACATGTTCAGTATTTTTAATTATACACATTATTAAGAAACTATTTAATGAGTCAAAATATGATGTATATTTATATCTTATATTCTTATACCCTCTACTTCAAAAATGCTGCTGATGTAATTCTGGATCCATTAAATTTTTTTTAAACAAATATTCGAAAATATTCATAGTTCTTATTTTAATATTATTTTTAACATGCTTACTTATACTTTTTGATAATAATCTATCAAAAATTTTTTGTTTCTTATAATTTACTGCTTTGTAATTTCATTTCCATTCTTTTTTCAAATCTTTAAATTTATTTTTATATAATTTTATCCACAAAAATTCACGATCTTTTTTTTCCTTACGAAATAATTTTTCAAATTTATTTCATTTTATATTATATGTTTTATTATAAAATTTTAATTTTTTATTATTAATATATATTTTATTACATCCTCTAAATAATCTTCTAGATAATCATTTATTTATTTCAAAATCTCTTATATAAGATGATTCCTTTATTCTTGCTTTTTTATCTATTCTTAGATTTATATATTTTTTAAGTTCTTTTGATTCTACATTTAATCCAGTTGAATATATTGCTGATATATACATTGGTCTAAACAATAAAGATCCATATTGTATTATTTGTCTTTTTACTCTAGGCATATATAGTATTTTAACAATATTTTTAGATCTAGATTCTGTTATACTATATACACTTCTTATCAAAAAGAATCTACGATTATTTAATATATTATTTAACACATACGTTAATCCTTTATTTTTTGATAAGTTACTGCTAATAAGTTTATCATTTTGATTACACGGCTCAGCTGAATTATAATCTCACCCCACCGATTTACCTGCTCTGTATGATGTAATAAATTTTGGATTAGATATTTTTTTCATCTATCTATCGACTTCACCAAATACAATATCCATTGTTCCAATAATTGTAACAACATCTGCTAGAAGATGTTGATAAGCCATATCCTTTATTCCTTGAAGATGATAAAATCCTGGTGCCCTTAATTTTATTCTTTCTGGATAACTATTTCCATACGAGCTTATATATACGCCAAACTCTCCTTTTGGAGCTTCACTTGCTACATATTCATCAATCTTATTCATTTTAAATCCATTAGACATTGCTTTAAAATGATGTATAGTAGATTCCATTGAATTTTTCATTAAATTTTTTGATGGAATTATTTTTATGGTAGCTGCTTTTATTTCACCCTTCGTTATATTATTTATACAAAAATTTACTATTCGTATACTTTCTCTCATTTCTTTAATCCTTATAAAATATCTATCAAAACAATCTCCTCAACTTCCAACAGCTATTTTATAGTCTATATATTTATAAAGTTCATAAGGCATGACTTTTCTTAAATCTCAAATTGCTCCAGAGCCTCTAATCATAGCACCACTAAATCCAAAGTTTAACCCTTTTTGTAAATTAATTTGTCCTATATTTATTAACCTTAATTGTCATATACGATTTGATGTAAGCATATCTTCTATTTCATCTATTCTTGATGTAAATTGTATTATAAATTCTTCTATTGAATTTAATGTTCCTATAGGCAAATCTTGTGATACTCCTCCAATTCTAATATAATTTGCGTGCATTCTAGCTCCTGATACTCTTTAATATAGTTCCATAATCTTTTCTCTCTCTTCAAATGCTCATAGAAATGGAGTTAATGCTCCTACATCTATAGCATGTGTTGTTAATGACATTAAATGATTTAGAATCCTCGTTAATTCAAGAAAAATTACTCTTATATATCTTGCTCTTATAGGAACTAATATATCTACCATTTTTTCAATTGTCATTGAATACGTTGATTATTGACTCATCATTGATACATAATCTAATCTATCTAAATATGGTAAATTTTGTGTATAATTTTTATATTCCATCAATTTTTCTGTTCCTATATGTAATAATCCTATATGTGGATCAGCTTTTATAATTAATTCACCATTCAATGTAAGCAACAGCCTTAATACACCATGTGCCGATGGGTGCTGAGGGCCAAAATTCAAACTATATAATTTTATTATATTAGTTTGATTAAAAAATTTACTTTCATCAATTGTTTTAATTTTTAAATTCATTATTTTACTTATTTCCAAATTTAAATTTACGTTTATTTTTTGACTATCTATTGTTTTAGAACTCATTTTAGTTATGTATTTATCTTGCATATCTTGTATATATGACACACGACTCATCATTATAGATATACATATATCTATATCATCTATTTCTATCAATAAATACATTCATGTTGAAATATAACTTACAGTAAATGGTATAACTGCATACATTACTACATTTTTTATAATAATATTAATTATATTTCTTGTTCTACCTAATTTTGATATTCATATCATTATAATTATTAATATAATAAGTGTACAAAATTTATTATTTAATAATTTTATTTTATAATAAACGACCAAATCAAATTTTTCTTTAAATTGATATATTTCAATTAAATTTTTATTATAGTTAATTCTTTTTCTTGTATTAATATTCGATACTATATTGTCATCAAATTTTTTTGTACAAATATTAAATACTTTTGTACGAATCTTATATTCCATCAAATATTTTTTTCACATGTCCAGTGAACTCACACCAATATTTATACCTCATCAATACAATCTATCTTTCATCACCAATTTTATATTTATAATCTGTAATCCTTTTACTATTTCAAGAGCTTTACTACACTCTTTCCCGAAAGTTATATTATATAATTTCATTTCATTAATAGAAATATTATTAATTTTATTTATTTTTTCAATCATTTTACAGTCAAATTATGAGCAACGCGAGACTTTAACTCGCAGCCTTCCGCTTATAAAACGAACACTCTTTCTTTGAGTTAGATGCTCTTTTATCCAGTAAGGGATTTGCACCCTTGTATGCTCGTTTCTAAAACGAGTGTGTTAGCTTCTTCACCAACTGAATTTATATCTTAGAAATTAGGATTTTCATCAATAATCTTAAAATTTACAATCCTACATACTGCAATTATACTATATATATTAAATTTATTTATTAACAAATTTTTACTTTCTAGAAACTTTTGCATCCTTTTATTTGTTTCAATCCTATACACTTTCCTCGTCTTTGAAATTGACACAACCATTTATTCTAATTCTGTGTATCTTCTCTTCAATCCACCATAAACTCATATGCATTTAAATCAAGTTCTTCAAGATATATTTCCTTTAGTTCTATATATATTAAATTTGATATACCAAAGACCTGCCGCTATTTCAGCAGCAGTTATTGCTAATACACTTATTGATAATACTTGTCCCTTCATAGTCTTGTGATAAAATAGAATTTGTTATTATATTCAAATTTATTCCAAACATCATTATTTATAAATTTATTATTAATATACACGAGACCAACTACTATTTCAGAAGACGTTATTAATAGTAAAAACTTATTTCTTCGACAAAGTTGTATTAACTTTTTCGCTAGATACTATAGTAGCCGTTTCTTTAATTTCTTGCTTAGTATCTGAATTCTTTATATCAGTAAGGTTGATGTTTTTTGAGTTATCTTGTATTTGATTCTCAGATGTTATTACTGATCTATTACATCTTCCTGCCATTCCCAAATTAATATTATCTTTATTTCTCAAATCTTCAAGTACTTCTGCTTCAGCAGCATCTAGGAATTTTCAACCAGTATAAAATTTTATAAAATTTTTAGCAAAATCTTTATCTGCCATTTCATCAACATTAAATCCGCGATTATTGGTACGCCTTCCATTTCCATATGCTTGGCCCTTTCACGGTTTCTCAACTCACCTACCTCCAAATGGAGTATTTATATAAAAAAATTTTATTTTTAATATTTGAACTATATCATGTATATCTATGTCCAAAACCAGTTGATCTAAAAAGTTTTCTGCGCATTATATTTTATAATTAAGAATAAATATGTAAATAAAATATATCCAATTACTATAAATAGCATTAAAATTATAAATATCAAATTTAATGAAATTCATAAATACGTCATATAAATTTGATATTCCAAAATATATTAATGAAATGATAAATGCTATTCCGCATATTCATATATATGCATTTCCTATTTTAATTAATCAATGTATTGAAATAATAAATGTAAATAATATAAATATTCATGGTTTTGCTATTATAGTAAATCATTTAATTTTTCTAATATAAATCGATGTATACATATAGGCTATTCTTCTTCCTATATTATTTAATTTTATAGCTGAATAAAAATATAATCAATTAATATTTCTTTTTCTTATAAATTCTGATAATAATAATTCTACTATTACTACCTTATTTGATATTAATAAAGTTATATTTTTATAATAATTAGTAATATATTTTATTATAAATATCATATTTTTTAAAATTTGGCAATATCTTCATATATATAGGCTATAAGACAGCGTAATATTTATCGACAGTATATTTATAATTTTGATTATTTTATCAAAACTTACTTCA
>Ga0134125_10000914_pt1 | contig 37798 bp, 36 predicted proteins | sample KB31751_FD_96464 | JGI IMG/M metagenome (GOLD analysis project Ga0134125, IMG submission 96464) | Terrestrial soil microbial communities with excess Nitrogen fertilizer from Kellogg Biological Station, Michigan, USA - KB3-175-1 | ecosystem: Environmental > Terrestrial > Soil > Unclassified ...
CAGCTGGAGGGTCCTCATTTGCATCACCAGACACCCCGGCCGGAGCAGATTATCAGGTGCTCACTCAGGCGAACGCAACGGCCGGAGCAAACCAGACATTTTCGTTATGTTGAGCGCGCAGGCAGAGCTTCAGCGCCTCGTCCACCAATTCATAGGCGAGCAGCCGCCGGACAAGCACCGGTAGAATTGCTTCGTCGATTATAGCTGGTACCCGGTGTGGACATTCCATGGTGTCAATCTCGACTCGCCGTCGTCAGCACTTCAGTTCGGGGTTGGCCTGGCTACCTTGTCAATGACGACCATCGGAATCGGGCCCTTCTCCGAGCTTAGGCGTAGCCCTAATTGTTCCTCGATAGCGGTAAATATAGATGGCCTCGTCTCCGCTAGGCTGTCCGCTTTCCCCGCCTCTGTTGGCCGTTCAATCGCCGGATCCCATTCCATCTTTACGTCGTATTCGCCCGTAAGACCGGTCCGATCGAGGACTGGCCTGTCAAGGCGAGCAGCCAGCAATGACGCCAAAATATCCGGGGTGACCTTTGTTGCAAACAATTCCCCTGCACGACCGCGAGCCTGCAAGCCATCACCCTTGTTTGGAATAAGCTTCGAACCAGTTTTTGAAACTCGAAGCGCATATACAGAGCCTTCTCTAATGTCGTTGTGCGTCACCAGCCCGAATCTTTCGGCCAGTACAGTTTTCACTCTGGCCCGAAGCTCATCCAGGTTCACAGCGCTTTCTGATTTCGCGACAACGTCGTACCGGTCTTTGTCGATCCACGCGGCTCCGCCGACAATCTGAAATGCTCTTACGTTATAGCCAAAGGCCACAAGCCCTTTCAATGTCACATTGTTGTAGGTCAGCCCCCCTCCGGGTGGCATCGAAACAGTAGCGCCGCCGGCATCTGCAGCTTCGTTTGGCCTAATAGAGACAACTGAGAAGGGAGGCGGCTTTTCCGATATCTGTTGTGCAACGAGCATGTGCATTGGCAAGCACATCACTGCAGCAACGGCATACAGCAGGGATGTCATCACCCGTAAGCGGATTGCGAGTTTCCGTGAAACTCGTCTGGAAAGGTGGCTTCTGTCGGAAGAGGCACAGGTAAAAATTGGCATAAGGTTTACTCTCAATCGTTGTTTTACATGGTCTCTGTTTGACAGTCTACCGCGTTTGCGGCGGATTTCAAGTAGTGCTCAAAACGTCAGAATGTTTTTCGTGAGACTGTCGATGAGTGAGCAGATCAGTGGCGTCAGAGGAGAAAAGGCAAGGTATTCGAATTGGATATTGTTGTAAGCATCAAAATTTCCGATGAGACGAAAATACTGCGGGGATGTCGAATCGGGCGAACAATTATCAATTTCCCACAGCAGGCTGGATATGCACGCGATGCTCGCATTATCGAGCGCTTGCTCCGCGAACAAATGCGAACAGCGTCTAATCGCCGTAATCTCCTGTCGGCCATTACACCCAGGTTATTGCGCAATGGGATGATATCAGCGTTATGGTACCGAAAGATATCGTCGTGCTCGGCTCGACCAGATTTTCTCAATACAACACACCCTATGAGAGTACGTGCGGCGCGGCTACCGCGACTCCCGTTTACGTTCTTTCCAACATCGCTGCGTGCACGTGGGCACCGCTAAACGTAAATCCAACTCCATTGATATTAGTTTGTACCCTGAAGGCAGTGACCAGCAAGTCCTGTTCCTTTTCCTTCCCCCGGGCGCAGCAATCGATACGGGTGCGAAGCCATGGCCGGGGAACACCTTTCAAGTTATACCCTCGATAACAGGTGCGTTTAATAGAACACTTTATTCCGGAAGCAGCGTGGCGACCTATCTTGGGCCGCATGATGACGGCAGCCAATTCTCCTGCTCGTCGAAGGTCCTGTTGCTGGACGGAAGCGATAATACCGAAGACACCAAAGCTGTCCAGGACAGATGCGCTCCGAGCGGCTGCGGAGCCGATTTGCCTCATATCGACACATATACATCTGCCCAGGCTTGTAAGGCGAAGGCTATTGGTGATCTGCCGCTCTCGCCAGCATTTGCAATTAGTGTGAGGTGAGAACCATGACGAACAACCTTCCCATTATTAACATACTCCTTGTCGCGGTCACTGGTGCTGCCTCCTGTGCGGCCCAAGTCATGCAATCCCACCCCGAATTGTGTGGACGGCCGGGCACATCCATTCCCGTTCCGGCGGGAGTCCGTTGGGTGCCTCCTGCCGATGATGACGCCACTTATACAAGTACTCTCTTTCTCAACAACGCGGCGGGCGAAAGCAGCATCGCCGTGGGGCCGACCATGGATCAGATTTGCCCTTTGCCGGGAGATCAACTCGTGCTGTTCGGCGAATTCAACGAAAACTACGAAATTGATCGCGTCGACCGCAAGACGGCTATGATCCTCGATACCTTTGAAGGCCGCGATCCGCTGATGTCGCCCGATCAGCGGTGGCTGATAAGGCGTCCATGGAGGCATTTCAGATCCGTAGTTTCGAATTCCGAAGAGTATCTTCTCTACAATCTGACTGCGAGTGCTGAGCAGAACAAAATGAAGGGCCTGACGCCGCTCACCGAAGGGTTGGTCGGTCGTCCAGTCTATCCTATACCGAATGATGGGATACCTTTCGAGTTTGAAGGCCAGCCACCCGAGATGACTCACACGTTCCGTTCCGACGCGTTTCACTGGGCGCCGGATAGCAGTGCCGTAGCGTTTGCGGACAGCGTAATGGACAAACTATCGATGGTTGTAGTGCAAATACATCCAGATGGCCCATCGACGCTTGTGGTGCCGATCGATGTTTCCGGCGTCTGCCAGCCGCAGGTGAGCGACGATCCGAATTATCCGTTTTACCCGGTGCCCACGGTAGACAGGGTCGACTTTGGGAGCTCAGGCACTCTGATCATCCATTTCGCGCCAGATAATTCCTGCAAATCCGAGCAGCGGACCCTGCGCCTTGACGACTTCCGACCGCCTAAACCCGAGGTACACGAAGCCCCAAAGAGGCGTGGGGGTACTCTCGACGGAGTTCCGTTCCATTAGAAATGAGGCCTTTTATGAAAAACCCAGGAGCCGACTGGCGCCGCATTTCACGCGTCTTATATCTGCCATTTTAGTCTCATTCTTCGTTTTGGCGCGGACAGCAAGCGCTGGCATCACAGGCTCAGTCGTAGACCATGCCGGAAATCCGGTGGCCGCCGCCCGAGTGCTGATCAGCCACGCGGCGAGCGGGCTGCGCTTCACCGCGCCCCCTACCGTTACCGGACCACTGGAGATAACACTTCACCGTGGCAGATCTCGCTGCGGGACAATACGTTGCCTGCGCGCAGACGACAACGCCAGGGCTGCTTGATCCGTGTCACTGGGCCGCCTCTGCTCCAACCTTCGCGGTAGCGGTGGGGCAGCCAACACCCAGCGTGAAGATCGTGATGACAAGGGGAGTTGTGGTACCGATCCATGTCGCTGACCCTGCGGGGATGCTTTCAAACTCCGTTACAGGTGCGATGGACCCTGACTTCCAGATTCATGTGGTCACCGGCAAGGGCCTGCATTACAACGCGCCGATTCAAGGACGGTCTGCCGCCGGCCGGGACTACGCCGCGACGGTTCCGTACAACACGCCGGTCAGCATCCGTGTCCTTTCCGCTACGGCGTCGGTAGCAGATCAGGCGGGAAAGGCGCTCCCGATCAGCGGATCACCAGTCATAATTTTATCTGGTGCGATGCCCTCGCCTGTCACGCTCACGATTACGGGAACCAGGACGACCTCCATCTCCGCGAGTGCGCGAAGGGTTGGCTCAACCGGGCCAGCGAGGCACGGGAGCGCAAAGAAATGACGGTCCCCAACAGCCCAGATGGAAAAGCGAACCCTTGACATTCGGGTCGTCGGGCAGGATTCGTCTGCCGCTGTCACGACGTCCTGAATCGGTCGATCTGGCTATAGCTATAAGCTAGGCCTGGTTGCCGTGGAAGAGCGGGAACGTCTCGAAATTGCCTCTGAGTACGGTCTTCGGGTCTTTGAGGCCCAGCCAGCCCGAAATCATGGTTGCATAGACGCGGCGGAAATCGGTGGAGTAGATCAGGTTGTCGCCGGCATCCAGTTTGGTGAGGCTGGAGGGAGTGCCGTAGTGGCCGCCCTTCACCTGCTTGCCGATCACGAACATCAGGTTCGCGGTGCCGTGGTCCGTGCCGAGGTTGACGTTCTCCGGCACGCGGCGCCCGAATTCGGAGAAGATCATCACGACGACATCGTCGGCGCGGCCGATGCGCTCCATATCCTTCATGAAGGCGGCTACCGAATCAGAAGCGTAGGTGAGCAGGCGCTTGTGCAGGTCGCCCTGGAAGACGTGCGTATCGAACGCGTTGTTGCGGTATGAAGTGTAGTACAGCCGCGACGGCATTTTCGCCTGGATCAGCGCGGCGACTTTCGGCAGATCGAGCGGCACGATGCCGTAGTCGATCGGCGAATGGTATTTCGACCACGCCTGGCGGACGAGCGTTGAGGCATCGCGGGCGCTGCGCGCGGCGTCGAGCAGATACTGGCGAGTGGGATTGTCCACCTTCGTGGTGGAGAACGGGGCGTCGAGCACCGGGCCCTCTTCCGCGAATTTCTCCTGGGAGAAGCGATTGGGGTCGTCGAACACCACCGGGGTATGAATATGGCTGCGCACGGCCAGCGACTGCGAAGCACCGATGTTGACGAGGAAGTTCGGCGTGTCCGAAGGGTCCATGGCGTCGGCGAGCCGGCCGAACCAGCCGTATTCTTCGCCGCTGTTCGGCGCGGCGGTCTGCCAGTAAGCCATGGAGGTGAAATGCGAGAAGGAGGGATTGTCGTAGCCGCAGCCGTGCACAATCGCCATGTTGCCGCCCTTGAAAAGCTTCTGGAAGCCCACCATGCCGCCACTAAAGCCGAAGTGATCGTCGATTTTGAGCACCTCGCCGGCGGGAATGCCGAGCTTCGGGCGGTGCTTGTAGTAAGCATCGTCGGCGTAGGGGACAAGCGTGTTGAGACCGTCATTGCCGCCCGAAAGTTCGAGCACGACCAGAATCTTCCCGTTGTTCGAGCCCTGCGCTTCGAGCGCGGCCGCCGCCTGGGCAAACAGCGGGCTGGGTCGCGATGCCGCACTCACTCCGATGCCGAACATGGCCGCTTTGAGAAGATCGCGCCGGCTGGCGTTCGGAAATGTGAAACGGGTTCTGCTCATGACAAATTTCTCCCTTAATTCAACTGATACTCGGGCTGGCTCATGATCAGGTGAAGCGTGAGCCGGAGCGGTTGTTCCATATAAGTGCGGGCTTCGGCGATGTTGGCGGTGCCCAGTTCCTTTGTCAGAAAATCGGTCAGGCGCTTGCGCGTAGCATCGTCGGGCGCCACGCTCATGAAGCGGCGGATGAGATAGTCCACGGCCTGGCCGCTGGTTGCGACGTCGGCTTTATCGATCATGCCGGCGAGATCCGGATGGGCGACATCGCGCGGGATCGGTTTGACGCGCTCGATCGCCAACTGCGAGCCGCGGAAGCTGCCATAGCGGGTGTTAAAGTCCTCGTCGCGATCGGCTTCCATGTTCGATTCCGCCATGCCGCCGGTCTTGCTGTCATCTTTTGTGGCGGCCGTGATGTCCATACCGTCACGAATGCGGTCTCCGACGCGGCGCACCTCGCCGCTGCCGGTGTAACGATCGGGCGGCAGGAAACTGATAGTGGGGAAGAGAATGTCGCGCATAAAATTGGCGCGCTCGAGAAGAAGGCCTGGGGTGATCCAGCTTCGGCCCTGCGCCCAGCCCGCCACTGTGGGGGCCTGGAACAACTGCTGCCCGAGGGCGGCAGTTTCGGAGTTGAAGTCGGGCTCTCCCGGAATATCGTGCAGGCCGAGTTTTTTGTACGTATTCACGGCGAGTTCCACGGGACTCTTGATGTGAGTTCCGGTGGAGGCAGCACTGTAGAAATCACGCGAGAGGAAAATCTTTTCCATCAGCGGCGTGATCTCATAATGATTCTGACGCAGGAAGTCGGCGAGTCGTTTCCGGAGTTCGGGTGAGAGCTCATCCCGAACAAAGAAATGATAAATTTTCGTCGTGATAAATTCCGCGGTGACCGGCCGCTCCATAATGCGGTCGATGACCTGAACGCCGTCCAGATCACCGGTCTTGCCGAGGAAGGTTTTCACGCTGTCATCATGCTTGTCTTTATTGATGACAAATTTGGTGTCCACATAGTTCCAGCCGGTAAAGGCGCGGGCGGCTTCGCGAATGTCTTTTTCGGTGTAGTTGCCGGGGCCCATGGTAAAGAGCTCCATGATTTCCCGGGCGAAATTTTCATTGGACGCGCCCTTCACGTTCACACCGGCGTCGAGGAAGGAAAGCATGGCCGGATCCTGCGCGACAGCGACCGTGAGATCGCGGAAATTGCTCAGGCCTTTGCTTTCAAACAGCTTCAATTGGCCGAGAAGTTTGCGGTAATCGCGCACTTTCGCTTCGTTGGAGACGAAATGGCCGTGCCAGAAGAGCGCCATCTTTTCCTGCAGGGGCCGCGGGCTGTTCAGCATCCGGTTCGCCCACCAGTAGGCGACGCGGTTGGTTTCGAGCGCGCTGGCGCGGAGCCAGTAGAAGAATTCATCGACGATCGGCTGCATGCGGCGATTGCCGCTGGGCTTCACTTTGATGCCGAGCGCTTCGCCGTTTTTCTCCGCCATCTCGGTGACGGCAGGGCGGCTGGGCGGGAAAGGCTCAAGGCCGGGATCGTGAATGTTCGATTCGTCGAACGGCGGCAGATTCACTTCCGGCGCGCCCTGAAAGCGCACCAGCCGAGCTACCGCCTGGGCGGGCGTCAGCTTCGCGAGCGCCGTGATCTCTTCCGGTGTGCCGCCGAAGCCGGCGCGTTCCAGAAGGTGCGCGGCGGTGTCGTAATTCCAGTCGGCGGCAGTGATCGGAGTGAGGTCGTTTTGCCAGGAGCGGGGCGGGGAAGTTTCGGTGGGGAGAGAAGCGGCGATCATTCCGACCGCGAACAGGAGCGTCCCGAGGACGCAGAGCGGAAACGTCAGTTTTCGGCGCATGGGGCCATATCCATTCAGAATATTTCCGAACATTGCTTTGTCCGAACAGTTCTATGGTACGCCCGGCGGGACGATGGTTACTCCCCGCCGGCGCTTATTTTGCCGCTCGCTCGACCGCTTCTGCGCAGCGGGTCATCGTGACGCCGATCTCCATGCCGGGCTGGTTGCCGAAGATCAGGCTGACTTCGCCCTTGTGCCACTCGAAGGCGCAGACCGACACGCCATGGCTCGCGTTCTCATCGTGGATGCGGCGCAGCACGGCTTCGGGGGATTCATTGCTGAAGCGATCGAGCGCGCGGTTCAGGCGGCCGGCACCCTTCGTGAATTCGGAAGGATCGTCGTCCGACAACGGCGCCGCATGGGTGGCGAAGGGGGGGATCTCCGTGGCGTGGGCCGCGGGCGATGCCGCCTGAGCAACGATGGGCGGGTGGCCGTAACGCCATGCCGCCCAAACCATTACGGGAAGCGCGGCCACCAGGACCAGCGCGATGGTTTTGAAGTTCGATGCCCGGCGGGCTGAAGCGCTGGCCTGTTCCCGAACCGCGTTGAGATCGCTCCAGAGTCCGGCCTCGCGATCGGCCGCCCGCTGCGCTTCCTGTGAGTGCGCGGCTTTTACGGCGTCCATCTGTTCCTGGAGCTTCTTCAACTCGGCGCGAACGCGGCCACTTTCCAGTTCCGACTGCTGGAGTTTCCTGCGCGTCTCCGCTGCTTCCTGCTGGGCGCGTTCCTGCGGGGTGAGTTTCCTCTGGGGGCGTTCGCGCTCGGGCAGGGTGGCGCGGGAGCCGCGGCCGGTGGCGAAGGCCTGCTGATGGGCGGCAGCTTTGACCTGGCTGGTCTGGCGGTTCTTTGGGTCGGACTGATTTGCCGTGGCGTTTGACATTTTTGTCCTCTAAAACTGCCCTGCGAGTTTCTTGAGCTTTCTTTCCAAAAAAGTCTTATCGGTGCGTATTGCCCGGGCTTGAGGTGCAACGCCCGTTTTTCTTCAAATAAGCTAAAATTTTTGCCGACCCGTTTTTCTTAAATTGTTCAGCGGGCGAGCCGATATGGCAACTGATGGCCACCCTAAGCCCGATCAGTCCCGGCGCAGGCGATCTGCCGCCCATCGCCCCGGTGAAGCCGGCGGCCGTTGCCGTCCAGCCTGAGGTGACTTCCGCACAGGAGGATGTGCTCGCCCTGAGTCCGGAGGCGGTAAAACTGATCCAGGCGGCCGGGCTGGCGGGTTATGAGAATCAGGAACTTGCGAAGGGATCAGGACCCAGTACTATCCCAGGGGGAGAGCCTGCTGGTACCACTCTTCAGCTGGTCGGATAGAACCGGTATGTCTAAGTTCAATATTGTTTCATTCGGGTCCGCACTCGCATAATAAAAACGTAGCGGCGAGAAGATTCGCTGAAAGTCACCGTGCCATCGCTCTTCAATCCGAAAAATAACCTCCGCTTTTGCGGTTTCATGCGGGAGAACGTTTCATGCTGATCGCCATCCTTGCCATCGGAACCCTGCTGGCGATGTGCGGTATTGCCGGTGTCGTTCAGCTTGCGGCGTGGTTTCGCCTCGTCAACGCAAGTCGCGCCGGGTCGGCGGAGGACGTCAACCCCGATCGGTATATCCCGATGCTGCGGCTTTTGGCGGGTTATGACGATGAACCGCTCGCCGGACCTTCGGGAGCCGGGAATCGCGCCCGGATTCGCGCCTGGCTGCGGGCGTTTGCAAACGACTACGGTCTTCTTTTGACGGAGTTGCGCCTGACCATGGTGCGCTCGGATGAAGACCGGCCGGATCTGGCGAAGGCGCTGTTGCTCAATCGGATCCTATTCGCGGTCGCTCTCTGCCGTCTGGACTTACGGCTTCGGCTCCTCTCCCTGGGCTTGGGTGGGGTGGAGGCCTTCCGCACCGAAACAGAAGGCCTGACCGCCAGCATCCGCCAGTTGCGCGGACAGTTGTATCGGGTCGAGTCCGCTGTTTGGGGCGCGTGAAGTCGCGGCACTGCGATTGATTCGCCCGGAAATCTCCGGCGGGGTTCGGCGATAAAGAGCAATTTGCACACACCGAGCGCGCATGGAAGATGCCTGCTCTGATAACATTGCTATCCGTGATGGCCTATCGGTACGCGCATCGGGGGCGCGCGCGCCGACCACTCTTCGATTTGGCCGCGATTCGCGCGATATGGCTGGCCCCAACATTCCCCTCAACGCTCCTCATGAAACCCTCCTGGAGCCGGAAGAGGAATCGAAACCAGCGCCGGTTATCGAGTTCGATGGAGAATTCCAGTCTGGGGAAACCGACGCAGCCGAACACGCGCCGGCTCTTCCCTATCTTGTAGCTGGAATCGGGGCCTCGGCGGGCGGCGTGGAAGCTTATACCCAGTTGATTAGCGCTCTGGCTCCCGAGACCGGCATTGCCTTCGTTCTGATTCCTCATTTGCTTCCGACACACAAGAGCCATATGGTGGAAATTTGTTCCCGCCATACGAATATGCGGGTCGTCGCGATTGAGGACGGAGCCAGTCCACAACCCAATCTGATTTCCATCGCTCCCCCCCGCTTTTCAGGTGAATCTACGGGGCGGCGTCTTTCGGCTGCAACCGCGCCAGGCGGACGATAGCCGCCGTTCGATTGACCATTTTTTCCGCTCGCTCGCCGCGGATCAGAGAACGAACGCCATCGGCGTGGTGCTTTCTGGTGCGGATGGGGATGGGGCGCTCGGACTGAAAGCGATAAAGGGTGAGGGCGGTATCGCACTGGTCCAGAAGCCGGAGACCGCGCGTTTTCCCGAGATGCCGCATCAGAGCATCCTGGCGGACCACGTCGATAAGATTCTGCCGCCGGCCGGGATTGCGTCCGAACTTGCGGAAATTGGCGATCAATTTCGGAAGCCGGCGGTCCGCAGTCTGGAAGAAAACCTCTCCGCGAACGGCGAGGAACAATCCTTCACGAGAATCCTGAGTCTGCTCCGCGGCGTTTCCGGGATCGATTTCCGCCTCTACAAACCGACGACGATCCGCCGCCGGATCGCGCGCCGCATGTTGCTGCATCGATTTGCGTCGCTGACCGAATACGCGGCCTTTCTGCAGGAGAACCCGCAGGAGTTGGGGGACCTGCAGGAAGACGCCCTGATCAACGTGACCCGGTTTTTCCGCGACGCGCCGGTCTTCGAAGCGCTGAAGCAGTCCATTCTGCCGCGGATCTTTGAAGGCCGGAAGCCCCAGCAGCAGGTCCGTGTCTGGGTGGCCGGTTGTTCCACGGGCGAGGAGGTTTACTCTATTGCCATTTGCATGCTGGAGTATCTCACTGGCCAGCCTTTTGAGCCTCCGATCCAGATATTCGCCACCGACGCGAGCGATCGCAATATCCAGAAGGCGCGCAGCGGAATTTTTCCCGAAGCCATTGCGGGAGAAGTCTCCCCGGAGCGCCTGCAACGATTTTTCGTGAAGGTCGATAACGGCTTTCAGCTTTCCAAACGCGTCCGGGATCTCTGTATCTTTGCCCGTCAGAATCTCTGCTATGACCCGCCATTCTCAAAGATGGATCTGATCAGCTGCCGAAACGTGCTGATCTATCTCGGCGCGGAACTGCAGAAGCAAATTATCGCCACTTTCCATTACGCGCTGCGCACGGACGGGCTCCTGATGCTCGGCCATTCGGAAGCGATCCGGGAGTCCATTGATCTGTTCCAGCAGATCGACGGGAAGCACAAATTCTTTTCGAAGCTCAGTACTGCCGGCGCGCAGAGCCTCATGGCGGTGACGCACCGGCTGTTCCGGCCGGATACGCCGGCGCCATCCGCGCAAAGCGCGGCTGTGGAAAGCTGGACGGATATTGAGCTCCAGCGGAGGGCAAGTCGATGAAAGAGATTGCCTGGATTCTGCGAATCTCTGTCTGGACCGTGGAATTCCACAAACAGAGCCTGTTTCAGGATCTGGGCGTCCGGACCACGGCGGAGCTTATCCGCTACGCGCTCGATCAGAAGATCGCCGTCTGAGGCTGGCTGGACATTTTCACTCCGGTTGGCGACCTGGATGCAAACCCGCCATCGATGCCGATCTCCGCAGGCGTGACCGTTTTCGCGTTATCAATCGCACAGTCTTTAGCGCCCCCGGCAAGACTTGGCGCAATTGATATCTATAAAGCCTTCGCACTGCCGCCACTGAAAGAGGACGCTCTGCGTTCGCAGACCGGCACCCTTCAGGTGGTGCAGAGGGCGCAGGCTCTCGGGATCGAGGCCGCGGCCGCTACCGACGCCTGGCAGAAAGCGGAGAAAATATTCGCGCAGACGGAGGCGCCGGTCAAGGGTCCGGCAACCATATTCGCGGGCGCGCAGGCATCGGCGCTGAACCGGCTGCTCGAACGCAATCTTTCGGTGCGCGTATCGTCGGCAGCGATCGAAATCGATGAGCCTATCCGCATTGTGGGCAAGGGTGTGTCGCTCGATCTTGGCAGCGCGATATTGCGCGCCAGTGAAGCGATACCGTACGCGCTGCGCATCGAGCGCGCGGAAAACGCCATTGTCCAGGGCGGTGAGTTTGCCGCGGGCGACTCCGCCATTCTCGTCAACATCAGCAAGCATGTTCTGATTCTTGACTCGCGAATCCATGATCTTTCCGGCAGCGGCATCGTGGTGACGCGGTCATCCGCGGTGACCATTCGCGGAAATGAGATTCGCTCGATGGGACATGCGCCGATCGTGCTGCACGGCGGCACCGATTCGAGCATTGTGGAGCGCAACGAAATCGTGCAGAACACCGGGGCGTCCAACATGTCCGCGGGGATTGTGCTTTCCGACCGCAATCGCGATCTCGCCGGGCGGGCTGAGGCCTTCTTCGGACCCGACGGTTATTGGGTGGTGGATGAACCGATGGCTTCGCGCACACATCCGCCGCGGAACAATCTCATCGCTCTGAATCATCTGGCGTGGAACGCGTCTTCGGGCATTTATGTGGATGGCGCGGCAGCGAATGTAATCGCGCTCAATACGATCGAAGGCAACGCGAAAGAAGGGATGTGTCTCGATAACGGCTCCGCGGCTAATGTGATCACGTCGAACGGGGTGTTCGATAACGGCAACCGGTGGGGCGAATCGGATTCGGTGATGGAGAAGGACTCGATTCTGGGCGGCGGACGGCTGGACGATGGAACGCCGGCGGAGAAGGTGCCGGGCATCTCGATCGACAACGCGATTTACAATGTGGTGTTTTCGAATAACATTGCGCACAATTACGGTGGCGGCGTGAAACTCGTGCGCACCGGTTATTTCAATGCCATTGGACTGAATACGATTCTGGATGACAACGATGGGGCGAACGAACGATTCCATTTCTTCGGAATCGAACTGGGCGCCGCGACGCTCGATGCCACATCTGACGAACTGGATGCCACCGCGAGCCGTGGCAACATCGTTTTCTCGAACAATATCCGGGGCAGCCATTACTCCGGAGTTTATTTTGCCGCCGGGTCCGATCTGAACGACGTATTTGACAACGTCATCATGGGGGCTCAGCAGTGGGCGCTCGAATCGGAGGAGCCGATGGCGAACAGCTCGCTCAACAACCTTACAGTCATCCCCAGCAGAAACATCAGCGCGGGCCTCTCGACCGCAGTGATCGCCAATACACAGTAGCTCCAGGAGTTTTGCGGGAAAGACCCTTAACGGCACATGGTTTGCAGCCGGACCTTCCGACTTCATGACCTACGCAATGTTTCTCAGCTCTCATCGTCTGGTGAAGACGCTGGAAATCCTCGCGGTCCTGGCAATCGTATGGGCCTTCACGCGTCCCCGTTGGGGATCTGCATCTTTTGCATGGATCGAGCGGCAGTTTCATGCATTGGCTGCGCATCGTGTGCGCGCAATTTTCCTGGCGGGAGCAATTCCGATGGCGGCGCGCGTGATTATGCTGCCCTGGTTTCCGGCCCCGCAACCGATCGTGCACGATGAATTCAGTTACCTGCTCCAGGCAGATACATTCGCGCATGGGCGGCTCGCCAACGAAACGCCGCCATACTGGCAGCACTTTGAGACGGAATATACACTTCTGCGGCCGACCTATGCGTCCCAATATGAGCCCGCCCAGGGTTTGATCCTTGCATTCGGACAGGTGGTCTTCGGTCATCCCTGGTGGGGCGTGTGGCTGAGCGTGGGAATCATGTGCGCGGCTTTCTGCTGGGCGCTGGGTACCGTGCTGCCGATGTCATGGGCATTATTCGGCGCGTTTCTCGCCGCGCTTCAATTCGGAATTTTCGGCATCTGGATGAACAGCTATTTCGGCGGCGCGGTATCCGCAACGGCCGGGGCCTGTGTCTTCGGGGCTCTCGCGAGTTTGCGCAACACGGCACGATGGCGGCGTATGGCGGTACTTTGCGCGGCGGGTCTGGCGATTCTTTTTGCGACGCGTCCTTTTGAAGGCTTGATCTGGTCAGGCGTGGTTGTGATTTACGGTTATGTGATTCTGCGAAAGCGCCGCGGATCGCGCGGCATGATATGGCGTCAACTCCTGGTGCCGTTCGCCGCCGTTTGCTGCCTGGGCGGGCTCATGCTGGGGTATTACAACTGGCGCATTACCGGAAACGCCGCGGTTCCACCTTATCTTGAATACCGCAATATTTATGGGACGCCGCAACCGTTCTGGTGGCAGGGGCCAATTACAATTGCCCATTTCACCTATCCCGAACTGCGCGACAACTATCTGAATCAGCGCCGGCTCTACGAAATGAGGCAGTCGATTGCCGCGATGCTTTCGGCCGAGCGCGAGCGCCTGCATGATTTCTGGCGCTTCTTCATTGGACCGCTTTTGACTCCGGCGCTCTTGTTCATTGCGCTGCTCTATCGCGACCGGAAAATCCGGCCCTGGTTATTCATCTCGCTCGCGTTCATTGCCGATAAGGCTACTTACCATGCGTGGTTCCCGGCGCAGAATGGACCGTCCACCATTTTGATCCTGCTGATTATCGTTCAGTGCTGGCGCCATCTGCGCGTGTGGCAAAGGCGTCATCACTTCGGCATTGCGATGTCGCGGACGCTGATGGCGGGATTATGCCTGACAGTCGCGATCGGCGGGCTGGGCCGCGCCGCGGAACCCGTGCTGGGGCCACGCTTCCGCCATATCGTGCCGATCTGGGAGTCGCTGTATCCGCCCAAGCGGCTGCGGGACGACGTGAGCGCGAAGCTCGAAAGCATTCCGGGCAAGCATCTGGTGTTTGTGAAATACGCCGCCGGGCACTGTTTCTGCGAAGAGTGGGTCTTCAATCTGGCAGACCCGAAGGAGCAGCGAATCGTCTACATCCGGCCGGACAAGCCCGCAACCGACGTAGGAATCGCGCTCGCCTTCAGCGATTTCGATGTATGGCTGATGGAGCCGGATCTGCATCCTTACAGGCTTTCGCGGCTCACTAGCTGGGATGAGATCGCAGCTATCCGCAGTGACGAGAAACAGGACGACGAAAAACGCGACGCCAATAAGCTGGCAAAAAAATGACCTATTCGCTCCTGTTCAGCTCGAAATATCTGCAGACCGGCCTGGAAGCGGTCGCGCTCGTGGGGATATTGCTGGCTTTCTTTGTCCCCCGTTGGAGGGCCGCGTGGTTCCGCGGGTGGGAGCTGCGTCTACGGAACATAGGGCGATCGCGATGGCGCGCGGTGGCGCTCTCCGCCGTGGTGCCGCTTGTCATTCGCGTCGCATTGCTCCCGGTGTTCTCGTTTCCCACGCCGTTTGTCCACGATGAATTCAGCTATCTGCTGATGGGCGACACGTTCGCGCACGGCCGCATTGTCAATCCGCCGCCGCCCGAATGGAAGCACTTCGAAACGGAGTACACGCTGGTTCAGCCTACTTACTCATCGCAATATCAGCCCGCGCAGGGGCTCGTACTGGCCGCTGGACAAGTGCTGACGGGCAATCCCTGGTGGGGCGTGTGGATCAGCATTGGCCTGATGTGCGGCGCGCTCTGCTGGGGGCTCAGCTATCTGTTGCCTCTTCCGTGGGCGCTGTGCGGAGCACTCGGCGCGGGCCTGCAGTACGGGATCTTCGGATTCTGGATGAACTCCTATTTCGGCGGCGCCATTGCCGCGGCCGCCGGCGCGATGATTGCCGGCTCGCTCGCGCGCATGCGGGAAAAGCCGGTATCCTCCGGATTCCTCTGCGGTACCGGTTTGGTTATGCTGTTCGCGAGCAGGCCTCTTGAAGGCGCGCTCTGGACGGTAGTGGCGACCATCTGGATTTTCGTGAAGTATCGCCATCGATTTGTGCAGATTGTTGCCGCCGGCCTGCTTGTTGGCGTGGCGGGTGGGGTGGGACTCGGCTATTACGACTATCGCGTGACCGGGCATGTGTTCGAACCCCCTTATGCCGAGGGCCGCGATTTGTATGGCACGCCGCAATCATTCTGGTGGCAGCCCGCGGTGATCATCGATCATTTCGACAATCCGCAGCTTCGGGCGAATTACCTGAACCAACTGAAATTCTGGGAACGGCGTTATTCCATTCCCGCGCTTTGGGATTCCACGTGGCGGCGTCTGCGCGATTTCTGGAAATTTTTCGTCGGTCCATTCTTCACGCCCGCACTTTTGTTCTTTCTGCTGTTGCGAAGAGACAGGCGCATCTGGCCATGGCTGCTGGTGTCGATTCCTTTCGTGCTCGACCATGCGACGTTTCACGCCTGGTACCCGCAGCATTCCGCTCCGGAGACGATTCTGATCGTGATGATCCTGCTGCAATGCTGGCGGCACCTTCGTGTGTGGCAACGGCGGCGTGGCTGGGGGCTCGCGCTCTCACGCAATCTGGCGACGGCCTTTGCCCTGTCGTTTGTTCTGATCGGCATCGGCCGGGCCACGGAGGATTATCTTCCTGACCAGATCACGCGAATCTGGGGGCCGCTGAAGCCCGCCGAAAAAGGCCGCGATCGTTTGCTGGCGAAACTGCACGACACCGGCGGAAAATACCTGGTGTTCGTTTACTATCCTCCGACGCATTCCTACAACGACGAATGGGTTTTCAACGGTGCCGAAATCCCGGGAGCTCCCGTCGTATTCGCGCGCGTGGTGAATCCGGCATCCGACCAGAGGCTGGTTCAGGCGATGCCTGGCTACGAAGTTGTGCGCGTGAACGCGCAAACGGGCGAGCTTACGTGGCCGCGCGAGGACATTGCGCGCGACGGAGGCAAGGACAGCGGCAGCAAGTCTTCCGCGCCCTGATTACGGCTTGAGGACGACCTTGATGCAGTTGTCGTTCTTCTCCTGGAATGTCCTGTACATCTCCGCGGCATTCGTGAGCGAGGCACGATGCGTGATCACGAAAGACGGATCGATCTTTCCCTCGCTGATGTACTTCGTCAGGCGCGGGAGATAGCGGTGAACATTCGTCTGCCCCATCTTCAGCGTGAGGCCTTTCGCGAACGCGCCGCCCAGCGGGAATTTATCGAGGAACCCGCCGTAAACGCCGGGGATAGAAACGGTGCCGCCTTTCCCACAGGCGTAAATCGCGGATCGAAGCGCATGTGAGCGATCTGTCTCCAGCATGACGGCGACTTTTACGCGATCGTAGAGTGCGTCGAGTGTCTTACCGTGAGCCTCGAGTCCCACCGCATCGATGCAATGATCGGGACCGCGGCCGTCCGTCATGGCGGTGATGCGCTCCTGGAGATCATCGTCCTCGTCATTGAGCGTCTCAGCGCCCGCTGCGCACGCCATGGCCATACGCTCCGGTACGTTATCCATCGCGATCACCCGCGCGGCGCCGAGGAGGAAGCAGCTTCGGATTGCGAATTGGCCCACAGGACCGCAGCCCCATACCGCCACGGTCTGACCCGGTTCGATGCCGCAGTTTTCCGCCGCCATGAAGCCGGTGGGGAAGATATCGGTCAGGAAGAGTACCTGTTCATCGGTGAGCTCTTCTGGTACTTTAAAGGCTCCGAAGTCGGCGTAGGGAACGCGGGCGTACTCGGCCTGGCCTCCGGGATAGCCGCCGTACATGTGTGAGTACCCGAATAGGCCCGCCGCCGCGCGGCCGTACATTTTCTTCATCGTGTCGGCGCCCTCGGGATTCGTGGTATCGCACAGGGCGGTTTGCATGCGCTGGCAAAAGTAGCATGTGCCGCATGAAATCTGGAATGGGACAACCACGCGATCGCCCCTTTTCAGGCTGGTGTTTTCAGTACCCACCTCTTCCACAATTCCCATGAATTCGTGGCCGAGGATATCTCCCTTTTCCATGGTGGGAATGTAGCCGTCATAGATGTGAAGATCGGAGCCACAGATCGCGGTCGACGTGACGCGGACGATCGCATCGCGGGGATGTTGAATCGTGGGGTCGGGAACATCTTCCACGCGAATGTCATGTTTGCCGTACCAGCGTGTTGCTTTCATGCCGGTGGTGATGCAGGAACAAAGCCAATGTCTGGCGCGTAACCTGCACACGTCAGAAGTCAACGCCTCAGCGGCAAAAGGAATAATATATGAGTTCCACTATTAGGAAATCACTCGCGGTTGTTACCCGGCGCGTCGACCGGTATTGGCCTCGAACTGGCGAAAGAGTTTGTGAAGAATGGATTTGATCTTGTCGTCATAGCGGAGAATGATGAAATCCAATCCGCGGCGGAACAGCTTCGTGGAATGGGAGCGAACGTAAAGGCTATCCAGCAGGACCTGGCGCGCTTCGAAGGAGTGGAGGACGTATGCTCGCGAATCGCCGAGGTGGCGTGATTTCGTGCGCGAGACCACTCTCGAAAAAGACCTTAACGTGATCGATCTCAACCTTCGCTCCACGGTTTACATGGCGAAGCGGCTTCTGCCGGCCATGGTGCAGCGCGGACGCGGACAGGTGCTTTTCACGTCATCGATTGCGGCGACCATGCCGGGTGCGCTGAACTCCGTTTACAACGGTTCGAAAGCGTGCATTCAGTCGTTCGCTCAGACGATCCGCAGAGAGCTGGAGGACACCGGCGTCACTGTCACGGCGCTGATGCCGGGGCCGACGAACACCGAGTTCTTCCGGCGCGCCGACATGGAGGATACGAAAGTCGGGCAAAGTGAGAAAGACGATCCCGCGCAGGTGGCGCATGAGGGCTTTGAAGCGCTCGGGGCAGGGAAGGATCATGTGATTGCGGGATCGTTTAAGAACACCGTGCAGGCCACGATGGCGCATGTACTTCCCGACACGGTGCCGGCGGACCTGCACGAGAAGCAGGGCCGGCGCGAGACGCACCCTCACTAAGCGGCCCTCTGTGCGAAATCAGAACGCGGCGGCGCCGGCCTCAGCCACAGCCTGATCCTGCTTGCCCATGCCGCCGCTCACGCCGATCGCGCCCACGACCGTCTCGCCGCGCTTCAGCGGAATGCCGCCCGCGAAGATCATCACACGCCCGTGATTAGAGACGTGAATTCCGAAAAACTGATCGCCGGACTGGCTGTTCTCGGCGAGATCTTTTGTCGAGATATCGAAAGCACGCGCCGTCCATGCTTTGTTGATCGAAATATCGACGCTGCCAATCCATGCGTTGTCCATGCGGACATGGGCGACGAGGTTGCCGCCGCTATCCACGACCGCGATATTCATCGGCTGCTGGATTTCTTCGGCCTTCTTTTCCGCGGCGGCGATGATGCGCCGTGCGTCTGCGAGTGTGATCATGATGGCTCCATTCGTTGTTATTTGAGGCTGTAAAGGTAGGCTGCGATATCTCTCGCATCGCGCTCCGTCACTCCCATAGTGGGCATAACGGTTTTGGGATTGATGGCGTGAGGATCCTCAAGCCACCGGATCATGTTGAGGGGTTGATTGTCGAGCGAACCCGCGATGTAGATCCGGCTGCCGATTCGCGAGAGGTCCGGGCCCACCAGCGCATGGGCGCCGGAAATGCCGGGGATTGTATGGCAGGAACCGCACCCATAATGCGCAATGGCGGAGGCGCCGCGATTGGCGTCTCCGTTGGTCATCGCGTTGGCGGCCTGCTTTGCGGACGCGCTGCATCCCACATGAAGCAACGCGGCGAAGGCGAGAAACAGCGACCAGCTAATGCGCATAAGCCCTCTGGCTGGCGATCACGTCGCTTTCCCGAAGCCACAACGCGATCAGAGTCAGCCCGGCGATGAGGTAAACGATACCGGCGGGAACCCACATGATGAGTCCCCCGATCTGCTGATCCTGCAGCGCAGTCAAGCCTGCCTGCGGGGCTGTCAATCGATAGATGGGATACCATGCGGAGCTGGAAAACGTCAGCAGGGCGCCGAGGATGCTGGTGTGAACCGCGGTCGTGAAAACGTAGATGAAACTTTCTCCATAAGCGGCTCTTTGCCGTGCGTAGAAGAGCGACCACCAGAAAAGCAGAGCCGAGCCCAGAAAGCTGATGTGCTGAAGAGCGTGGATCGCGTTGTTCCGCGTGGCTGCCTGGAACAGTGCCGGCGCATGCCACACCCAGAGCGCCGCGGCGTGCAGCAGCCACGCGGGAAGCGGACGGCTGACTGCGTGCCACGCGCGAATCAGCCCGGTTTGTTTGAAGAAGCGGCCCGTACGTCTGCGTTCCGGCGCGGGCAGCGCCCACAGCATCGGAACCAGCGGACGCGAGAGCACCAGCAGTGGCGCCGCCACCAGCATGAGGAGTTCGTGCTGCGTCATGTGAGCCCAGAAGAGTATCTCGCTCCAGGAATGAAGGGGCGAAACGAGAGCGGCCACCAGCACTCCCCAACCGCTCCAGAAGCAGGCCATCTGAGTGAGGGTGGCCCCGCGCCTGGTTCGGGCGCCAATCGCGTAAAGCAGCGCCGCGGTGATGAGCGGCACGACGATTCCCGGATCCAGGGTCCACGACATCGTCATTCGCACCCCGCGAAGAAAACGGTAGGAATGGTCTGGGCAATGATGAGCAGAATCGAGAACGCGCTGATCCCTATGCCCGCTAAGACCATGGCGTGATACTGCACCGGTGCTGGGTCTTCGGCATTGACTGAAGGCCTCGATCGCCATGCGGACAGAGCAAGTACTTCGCCGGCGGCTGAGAGCAGGAATGCAAATACGAGAACGAAATAGAGACTCCGTTTGGCCGCGCCCGCACAGGCGAGCGGCGCGAGGGCGAAGTTCGCCTGCAGACTGATAGCCCACGCGAGCGGTCCCGCGAAGATTGCGGCGAAGAGAAGCCAGGAAGGTTTCATCGGCCGGCCCCCACGAGCCGCGGACCCCAATAGATGATGACGTACATCGGAATCCAGATGGCGACCAGGAAGTACCACAGCACGCTATCCACGTGGACGCCGATTCGCTGCTTCGGACCATCGCGGCCGATCGCGACGATCGCGAGCAGCACGGCGGTCACCAGCAAATCCGCAACCACGTCATAGGTGTGGAGGAAAAGCATGTCCCAGACGATACTTCCGTGCGCATCGGTGTTCCAGCGAAAGTTCAGGCCGGCCCACTCTACGGCCCGCAGCGCCAGGAACACGCCCGCCATGGCGAGATTGATCGCCGAACCCCACAGCATTTTGCCGCGGCTGTTGCTCTTCGCGCCTTCGTCCGCGATCCAGGAGCCCACGCAGCTCGCGATGAGGGGAATGAGCGCGAGGGTGGGAATCAGGGTGCCCGGAATCCGCGTGCCCGGCGGCGGCCAGACATCCACACCGAGCCGCAGGTAGAAGTAGGTTGCGATGAGGATGACAAACAGCGCGCCTTCGATCATGCACATCAGCAATTGCCCCGCCCACAGCGGAGAGCGGTTGGAGATTTCATACGGGGGCAGCGACGAAACGTCGAGCACTCTGGCCTGCGTCACGGCTCTACCTCCACGTGCCGTGGCGGCCAGAACCATCCGATGAACCCGATCAGCCCGAGCAGCGACGCCAGCCAGTATCCGGAGAACGCAAACACCGCGCAGATGAGGCCGATCGTAAGGCCCACGGCTGTGAGGAATGGCCAGATGGAAGACGCGGGAAGAACATAGCGGTGGTGCGGTGCCGCGTCCAGCACGGTAGTGGTGAGAACTTCTCGCCGATCGTCACGCATGCCGACGACGCAGGCGCGTTCCTCCGGATCAATCCAGAGCGGATATCGGCTTGAGACAACCGGAAGATTGTCAAAGTTCCACGCGGGCGGGGGCGAGGGGACGGCCCATTCGAGCGTGCTCGAGTCCCAGGGATCGGCATCGGCCACACGCCCGGCGCGCAGGCTCTTCAGCGCGTTGGCGATGAATACCGCTCCACCGATCGCGATCATGAGAGCGCCAATGCTGGAGAGCAGGTTATCTGTCTGCCATCCCATTTCCGGCGGGTATGTGTAGACGCGGCGCGGCATACCGTTGACTCCTGCCAGATGCATGGGGAAGAAAGTCAGATTGAATCCGACGAATAATATCCAGAAGGAAATCCTGCCGAGCCGTTCATCGATCATTCGGCCGGTGAACTTCGAGAACCAGTGGTGGAACGCGCCGAACAGCGGGAACAGCGCTCCTCCGATCAGGACGTAATGGAAATGTGCCACGACGAAATATGTATCGTGTGCCTGCAGATCGAGCGGAATCGAAGCCAGCATCACCCCGGTCATTCCGCCCAGCACAAAGATGAAGAGGAAGCCAAAGACAAAGTGCATGGCGGCCGTCATCCGCAGGCGCCCTGTCCAGATGGTGGCGATCCAGCAGAAAATCTGCACACCGCTCGTGATCGCGATCATCATGCTCGCGGCGGTGAAGTACGCTTCTCCGAGCTGCGGCAGGCCGGTGGCAAACATATGATGCACCCAGAGACCAAATGCGACGAACCCATTACCGACCAGTGAGAGCACGACCGCGGGATATCCGAAAATGCCGCGCCGGGTATTGGCTTCGAGGATCATCGAAACCATGCCGAGCGCCGGAAGGAAGATGATGTATACCTCCGGATGTCCGAAGAACCAGAAGATGTGCTGGTAAAGGATCGGATCGCCGCCTTCGGCCGGATTGGCGAGGTGAGTGCCGATCGTACGGTCATTCAGAAGAAAAAAGTTGCTCGCCATCACGATCGCCGGCATCGCGAAGATGATCATGGCTGATTGCACCAGCATGGACCAGCAGAACAGCGGCAGACGATTCAGTGACATTCCCGGAGCCCGCATCCGTAGAATCGTGACGATCAGCTCGACCGCAACGCACAGTGCTGAGATTTCCGTAAACGTGATCATCTGCGCCCAGTAGTCCACCCCTTTGCCCACCGAGTACTGCGGGCCGGAGAGCGGCGTATACGCAAACCAGCCGGCTGCGGTAACAGAACCCGTGAACACGCCGCTGTAAAAGAAAATCCCGCCCATCAGATACATCCAGTACCCGAACGCGTTGAGGCGCGGGAACGCGACGTTGCGAGTCCCGACCATCAGCGGTACCAGACAGACTCCCACGCCCTCCATCATCGGCACGGCGAAAAGAAACATCATCGTGGTGCCGTGCATGGTGAAGATCTGGTTGTAACGGAATGGCCCAAGCAGCGTGTTGTTGGGAAAGGCGAGTTGCAGCCGCATCAGCAGCGCTTCCACACCGCCCAAAAGCAAAAAGAAAAATGCTGTCTTGATATAGCGCAGGCCGATTTGCTGATGCGTCGTGACGGACAGCCAGCCAGTGAAGCCGGGCCGCGGACGCCAGACGCGACTGAGCGCATCGCGGTCCGCTGTTTTTGTTTCGCGTGGAATTTCGGTCAGCACGGCGCTCATTGGAGGCTCTCCAGATAGTCGATGAGCGGCTGCATATCCTCGGATTTCACCGGCACCGTCGCCATTTTGGTTCCCGGCTTGATCCCCTGGGGATCGGCAATCCATCCCGCGAGATTTCCCTTGTTATTCTGCAGAGTTCCCGCCGCAATGGTCATGCGGCTTCCGAAGTGAGTCAGGTCGGGCGCCACTTGTCCGGCTGCCTCCGTTCCCTGAATGTGGTGACAAAGGATGCAGGCGCTGTTCAGGAAAACCTGCTGGCCGCGCTGCAACTCTTCGGTCGCCGGCGGGACAGCATCCTGGCCCTGATGCGCGAACCACGCATCGAACTTGTCCTCGGGTTCCGCCACCACCCACATCGCCATGTGCGCGTGCTGCAGCCCGCAGAACTCGGCGCATTGACCGCGGAAGTTGCCGGGGCGGTCAGCCTGAATCCATTCGGTGTTCACACGCGAAGGAATCAGGTCGCGCTTCCCCTGCAGGCCTGGAATCCAGAAACTGTGGATCACATCGTTCGACATGCCGCGAATCACAACCGGGCGTCCAACCGGGATGTGCAACTCATTCGCGGTGACAATGATCTTGCTGGCGTCGTCATTCATGTAGCGAACGTTCCACCACCATTGGTTGCCGGTCACTTCGATCGTGAGCGCATGCGAGGGCATACCGGCAGTTGAGATCGACTTGCCCACCACGACACTCACGGCCACCAGGCCAAGCAGTATGACCACCGTTGCTCCGGCCGCGCTTCCGACCACTATCGCCAGCTTTCTTTCCGTAGCTTCCGATGGCTGATGCGTGCGCTCGAGCGGCTCCTGTTCGATGCCGCGGTGACGGCGCATCAGCGGAATCACGGCCATGATCATCACCGCTACGAAGATAATGCCGAGCAGAAACACCATGCCCTCGCCCAAAGTGAGAATCCGGGAGGCATTGGTCCCGCCTGGCTCCAGAGCGGACTGGGAGACGAGCAGGAGAGGAAACGCGTTCATTGCAGCTTCGGCTCCGGCACCGGGGTCAGTGTATGTGGATTCTGCTCGATGGAATCGGAGCGTGTCGGCGTGGCCGATTTCGGCTCGAGCTTGTTGAGCGAGCGAATATAGGTAACGATCTGCCAGATCTGGTATTCCGGAAGGCGGCCGCCCCAGGACGGCATTCCGTTCGGCCGGCCTTTCACAATCGTGTCGAACAGGTTGGCCGGGTCATTCCCGTAAGTCCAGACATCCTTGATCAGCGGCGGCCCAATGCCGCCACCGCCGTGCGAGTGGCATCCGCTGCAGTTATATGCGTTGAACAATCGCTGGCCTTCCGAGATGGAGTATGCATTTCCTTCAGCGGGATTGACCGGCTCCAGCGGCGCCTGAGCACCGCCCGGTTGCAGGAGACTCTCGCGTGCGGCAGTACCGAGCACCGCCAGCCGCGTCGGCGCGGGCCGTAAATCGCGCTTCTCCCGCTGGCACGCCGCGGTCAGGAGCATGAAGCAAACCCCGCCTACCCTAAGGCAACGAGAAGACATAGAGCATTCCGCCGGTTGTGGTGTATTTCGGAAGATCCGCCATGGCGTTGACGAAGCCCAGGGCCGCGGTACCGTCGGCGGCATTCAGGCCGCCCGAGACAATTGCGCCCGACCATCCGCCGACTCCCGCCAGAATGGCGATGTATTGCTTGCCGTCCGGGCCTTTATAGCTGATGGGCTGCCCGATGACGCCTGATCCGACCTTGAACTTCCACAGCAGATTTCCGTTGTGCGCGTCGAGAGCTTTGAACCAGCCATCCATCGTGCCGTAGAAAACCACATCGCCGGCCGTTACGACTGTTCCGCTCCAGGCGGGGAACATCTCCTTTACTTTCCACACGGGCTTCGCCGTGACCGGATCCCAGGCCGTCAGCCCGCCTCGATTCCCTCCAGGCCCCGCATACATGCGAACGTCCGTACCCAGATACGGCGTTCCGGAAATGTAATTCGCCTGAGTTCCGGACATCTCCGCGCAGAGATTGTTATATGGAATGTAGAGCAGTCCCGTCCGCGGTGAAAACGAAGACGGAGGCCAGTCCTTTCCGCCGGGCGGCGCCGGACAGATGTCGCGGACCGTTTTGAACCCGGTTTTTTTGGAATCGACGGCGTTGAGTTTACCGGTCTTGACGTCCACTGATTCACTGGTGTTCACGAACGTAAACGGTTCGGCGGAAAGAACCTCGCCCGTTGTCCGATCTATCAGATACATGCGGCCGTTGCGGTCCGGATGGGCGAGAACTTTACGCGGCTGGCCATGGATCGTGAGGTCGAGCAGAATGTTCTCATTCACGGCGTCGTAGTCGTGGTTGTCGTGCGGATTCATCTGATAGGCCCAAACGGCCTGTCCGGTTTCGGCTTTTCGAGCGAACAGAGTGGACGTCCATTTGTTGTCGCCCGGCCGCATATCGGCGTTCCACGGACTGGCGTTGGAGGTGCCGTAGTAAATCAAATCCAGCGCAGGGTCATACGAAATCCAGCCCCACGCCGATCCCCCGCCGATCTTCCACTGATCGCCCTGCCAGGTTTTCACGCCGAGATCTTTGCCGCGATCCTGCGCATAAAACGGTTTGAATTCCGGACCGATCAGTGCCTGGCTATCGGGTCCGGTGTGATAGGCGCGCCAGGTGACGATCCCCGTTTCGGTCTCCAGTCCTGCCAGCCAGCCATGAACTCCAAATTCACCGCCGCTGTTCCCGACAATCACCTTTCCGCCCGCCACAATAGGCGCCATGGTCATGGACTCACCTTTGTTGATGTCTCCCATGAGCGTCTTCCAGACTTGTTTGCCTGTGGTGGCATCCACCGCGACCGTATAGTTATCGAGCGTGTTATAGAAGATCTTCCCCTTGTAATAGACCGCGCCGCGATTCACTACATCGCAGCAGGCCGTGCCTTGGGAGCTTGCGGAAGGATGCGGCGAGTAAGTCCACTTAGTTGCGCCGGGGTTTGTCAGATCCAGTGCATAAAGGATGTTCGGCCAGGGAGTCACGATGTACATCGTGTTGTTTACGACAAGCGGCGCCGCCTCCTCGCCTTTGTTCAGCCCGGTGGAAAATGTCCATGCGAGCTTCAGGTTTTTTACGTTGCTGGTTGTGATCTGGGAAAGCGCGCTATAGCGGGTGCTGGCCGGATTTTTAGCGGCCATCGTCCATTGGCCATCATCGGCTTCGTTCTGAATTTGCGGAAAGAGTATGCCTGCAAAGTAAAAGAGCACAGCCGCTGCGGCCAGACTCCGGGGAATTACCATCGCGCCGTTTTGATGCAATTTTGTCCCCAACCGCTCGGCCATCATCCAAGCCAGTCCGGGTGTTGCGCCGTGGCGTCGAAATGGTTTGTCGTTTTATAAAGCTCGTAGCCGCCGGCGAGCGCCGCGTTCTTTGCCTTTGCGGCCAGCGCGTCCACCTGCTGCGCTGTGAGGCGTTTGAAATTCTTCACGACGCCCAGCGCGTGTTCGAGATACTCCATCCTGTCCATACCGTGGATCACGACGGAGGTGGGCTGGCTAAGCGCGTAATGCAGGCATTCCGCGGGCGAGACCACTTTGCTGTCCAGAATGATTTTTCCGCCCATCGGCTTCATTGTCTGGATCGCAACGCCGTCGCGGGCCGCCACCGGCAGCACCTGATGGACGAAACTGCGGAAGTTCCAGTCCATGACATTCGACGGGAACAGAACGGCATCGAAGTGAAAGCCCTTCCCCTTCGCCATATCGAGCATGCGGAGGTGGACCGCCGGATCCTTATGTCCAGTAAATCCGATGAAGCGAATTTTCCCGGCCTTCTTCGCGTCATCGAATGCCTCGCGTGCCCCTCCCGGGGCGAAAAAGCGGTCGGGATCTTCCATCCGGATCACTTCGTGGAATTGCAGCAGATCGATATGATCGGTCTGCAGGCGGCGCAACGACTCCTCCAGTTGCTTCGCGGCGGCGGCTTTTGTGCGCCCGTCCACCTTCGTCATGAGGAATATCCTCTGCCGGTAACCGTCGCGCAACGCCTGGCCCATGCGCGTTTCTGCTTTGCTGTTGCCGTTGTTGTAGTCCCATGAGTTATCCATGAAATTTACGCCGCGGTCAACGGCAGTGCGAATGATCTTCGTGGCAGGCGCGTCGGACTCTGCCTGGCCAATATGAGAGCCGCCGATGCCCAGCACCGAAACCGTTTCGCCCGTCTTTCCAAAGCTGCGATACAACATGTCGCCGCGTTTCGTTTCCATTGGGAAGACAGTGGTTTGCGCCTCGACACTTTCGGCGAGCAGTACGCCGGCAGTTACGGCGCCGAGAAATTTTCGACGATCGAGAGGCAGGAAATGCCGGGGCAGGAAATCAGAGGATGGCATGGCGATCATCGAGCACGCCGATATCCGCCCGCTACGCTCTTGAGACAGGTAAAACTACCGGGGGAAGAGCGGGCTGACGGCGCAACCCGCTCTGGAGCGCCAACTACGAAGCTTTCCTTTTAGCCCGGCTGCGCGCCTCGCCAGCCGCGCGAATCGACGTTCCCGCACCAATCGCGTCCGGTTCTTCCTCCTCTTCGCCGCCGAACTCGGAGGTGTAGATATCGCCAGCGATGCCGGTCAGTTTTTCGTCGGCTTCGCTCTCCTCGTTTTCGGTCTGCTGGAGAAGATCGACGGCCTTCTTCATTCCGAGGTGCTCGGCCAGAGTACGGATCGTCCCGTAGGCCGAGATTTCATAGTGTTCAACCTTCTGGCACCCGGCAATGATCGCGAGGTCGCGCATCGGCCCTTTGTCTTCTTCCTTAACAACTTCGCTGCCTTCCTCGAGAAGACCTTTCATGCCTTTGCAGGGTTTGCCCTTTACCTTCTCACCGGCCAGGTCGAAGATCTGTTCGAGACGCGAAATGTGGCCTTCGGTTTGTTCGCGGTGCTCACGCAGCGCATCGGCCAGTTCTTCCGATTCAGCGGCCTTCGCCAGCTTCGGCAGAGCCTTGGTGATCTGCCTTTCCGCGTCGTAAAGATCACGGATTTCTTCGACAAATAATTCCTTCAGTGTTTCCTGATTCATGGGATTTCCCAACCTTTCTTGTGCGTTGTTGCGAATACGGCGCGCTTTGGTTCAGCATGCGAGGAGCCAAAATCCGCGTGGCCCCGAACTTGCGATCTCCCGCGTCATGCATTTCAGAAAGACCCCGCACCGGATTGCCATCGGAAAACGCATCGCCATTGGAATGGGAATTGGGATGGGAGCCGCCTGCGCGGGACTTGCCACCGCCGGGGTGATGCTTCTACGCAAGCGTTCGATTGACCTGACGAATCAGGTCGTCCTGATCACCGGAGGCTCGCGCGGCCTCGGGCTGGCGATAGCCCAGGAATTCGGGAAACGCCGTTGCCGCCTGGCGCTCTGCGCGCGCGATGCGGAAGAGCTCAATCGGGCGCGCGCCCAGTTGGAAGCGGCGGGGGTAAAGGTTCTCACGGTCCCCTGCGACGTCTCGGATCCATCGGCGGTCAACAGCATGTTATCCACGGTCCGCGGACATTACGGCCGGATTGACGTCCTTGTCAACAATGCCGGCGAAATCCGCGTGGCGCCCCTCGGAAATCTGACAGCCGCGGATTTCGAGCGGGCTCTCTCGGTGATGTTCTGGGGGACCGTCCATCCTACTCTCGAAGTGCTCCCCCTGATGCGCGAACAGGGCGGCGGCCGCATCGTGAATGTGACCTCGATCGGGGGAAAAGTCAGCACACCACATCTTCTTGCCTATGGCTGCGCGAAAGCCGCCGCCATAGCTTTCAGCGAAGGACTCCGCAACGAGGCCGCGCGCGACGGCATTGTGGTCACGACGGTTGTCCCGGGTCTGATGCGGACCGGCTCGCATGTGAACGCTGTTTTCAAGGGCAGACACGTGGAAGAATCCGGATGGTTCGGCATTTCGGCGGCTCTCCCGTTCCTGACGATTCCGGCGTCGAGAGCCGCGCGCGGCATTGTCTGCGCGGTCCGCAGAGGGAGGAGTGAAATCATCCTTGGGATTCCGGCAGTTCTGCTCGCAAAAGCTCACGCGCTGTGCCCCCGCACAATGTCGCGGATTCTCACCATCGTCAACAGTCTGTTGCCGTCACCTGCTCCCGGAGCATCGAGCGAAGAGTCCGGCCTGCAACTGGAACCGCGCCATGGGTCGGTCTATCACATCCTGACGACGCTCAACCGCAGGGCTGGCCACCGGCTGAATCAGCCGGTATGAAGCGAAAACGTATCAGGCCACCGGCCATGGGAATCCGCCCTCGAAGGACTGGCCCGACCGGCAATGCGCCTTTGCAACAGCGGGTGAACGAGTCCGGTGGAGTATCGATTGCCTGCTCTAAGACAAATGGAAAACCCTATACCTCGATATCTGGAAGATGCCATCGCGGCAGAGAAGAGTTTCGAAACACAGTTGCGCGGCTTTGCGAAAGATTCTGAATTCGCGGAAGTCAACGCTGTGTTCATCAGTCACGCCGATGAGACAAAGGGACAATACGACCGCCTCACCGCGCGGCTGCGTGAACTGGGCGGTGAGCCTTCCGGCGCGAAGAGTATTCTGGCGCACGTCTTCAACGCTGCCCCAGGAGCCGCGCAGATGGGACACTCCGCGGAAGAACGCGTCACGCAGTACCTGATTATGGCTTACGCCGTGGAGAATGCGGAAATCGCCATGTACGAATCGCTGGCGATTACGGCAAACACGTTTGGCGACGCCGATACCGAACGCCTGGCGCGCGATATTCAATCGCAGGAAAAAGAGGCCGCGGGCAGAGTGTGGAAGCTGATCGGACCGGTCGCCGGTGAGGCGTTCACCCGGCTCAACCGCTCCGGCAAGAATCCGCTCATTTCTTATCTGGAAGACGTGGAAGCGGCTGAGCGGAATTTCGAAGACACGCTCGCGAGCTTCAGTAAAGCGGGCGATCAGCCCGAAGTGCAGTCACTGATGGCGATGATGTCCGCCAAAGCCCGGACGCAGCATGAGCGGCTGGAAGTGCGTCTGCGTGCGCTCGGCGGTTCGCCTTCAACGATGAAGAGTGCGCTCGCCCACTTGCTTGCCTTCACACCAGTGACCGCGCAGACCGGCCACACCGAGAGTGAAAAGAGCACGCAGCACCTTATGATTACGTACTCGGCGGCGGCAGCCGAGATGGCAATGTACGAATCGCTGGCCGTCGCCGCCCGCGCCGCGAATGACGCTGAAACCGAGCGCCTGGCCCGCGAGCTCCAGCGGGAAGAGAAACAAGACCACCATCTCGCCTGGGATCGTCTCGGTGCCAGCGCTCTCGTGTCCACGAACAGTTGAGATGGCGCAATGTTTCTCCCGTAACGATCTGCAACGCGAGGCTCTCGACGTGCTGCAGTCCCTGATTGAGCGCGAACCTTGCACAAAGTCAGGGCGAGCGCGTGTTTAGCGAGTGGGGTCGTCACTCAGACGGAGGCAGCAGCGATCAGAAGTGGAGGCCCACCAGGACGTCTGCCTGGTTGAGCTGCGAGAGGCTGACGACTGCGTCATTGAACTGGCGCGTGTAGCGCAGTTCGGTGCTGATGCGGATAAGCTTCAGCTTGAAATCGAGGCCGCCATCGATCACCATGCCGCCAGGAGAGTTGCTGGCGAAGCTCCCGGTTCCCGAAGTTACCGCATTCTTGATCTGATAAAAATGCTCGAACGAGGCGCCGGCACCGATGAAGGGCTGGATTACGCCTTTCGTGGCAAATCGATATTGCAGGATCAAAGGGAAACGCCATTCGGTCGCGTTGGTGTCCACTGTCTGATTCGACGCACGATAGGTGGCGCCCCGGGCGAGGACGTCGAGTTCCAGCCGGAGATGCACGGGCAGATTCAGCTGCAGGCCCCCGCCGACCAGGAATTTCGGACTCTTCGCGACATAAGAAATGCCGCTGACGGTGGTGTTCTGCTCCACGTCCGTGAACGGAGCACCCGCATAAACACCGACAGAAAGACCCTGAGCACATGCCGCGGCGGCGGTCAGCAAACCAACCAGAAAGATTCTTTTCATCTGTAAGTACTACGATACAGGACGCAAAGCGTTATTCGACCGTTACGCTTTTTGCCAGATTTCGGGGCTGGTCGACGTCGCAGCCCAGCCGGACGGCGATGTGATAGGCCAGCAGCTGGAGCGGAACGATCTCGAGGATCGGCGCAAACAGGTCGGGAACAGGCGGAATTTCGATGACGTCATCGGCGACTTTGCGGGCTTCGGTGTCGCCTTCGGTCACGATGGCGACGAGCCGGCCTTCGCGCGCTTTGACTTCCTGCATGTTAGAGAGGGTCTTCTCATAAAGGATGCAACTGGCGGGGTCGTTCTTGTCATGGGTGGCGAGCACAACCACCGGCAGGTTTTCGTCGATGAGCGCGTTCGGCCCGTGCTTCATCTCGCCGGCAGGATAGCCTTCGGCGTGGATGTAGGAAATTTCCTTGAGCTTCAGGGCGCCTTCGAGCGCGATGGGGAAATGCACGCCGCGTCCGAGATAGAGAAAATCGCGCGCGCGGAAGAGCTTGCGGCCGAGATCTTCAAATTGCTTGTCTTTGCCGAGAATGGTTTCGAGCTTGGCGGGAAGGCGCAGGAGTTCCTGCACATAGCCGCGCGCGGCTTCTTCGCTCATCTGTGGGTGCGGATGGCCGTTTGTCCCAGCCTTTGCTTCGCCACGCACCTGGGCCAGGTAGAGCGCCAGAATCGCCAGCGCCGTCAGTTGGCAGGTGAAAGCTTTGGTGGAGGCGACGCCAATTTCCGGCCCCGCGTGCGTGTAAATGGAGCCGGAAGCTTCGCGCGTAATCATGGACCCCACCACGTTACAGATGGCGAGAGTCTTCGAGCCTTTTTGCTTCGCTTCACGCTGGGCGGCCAGCGTGTCGGCCGTTTCGCCGGACTGCGAGATCACGATAGTGAGTGAATCCGCGGTAACGATCGGGTTGCGGTACCGGAATTCGCTGCCATAATCCACTTCGACCGGAATGCGGGCCAACTGCTCGATCATGAACTTGCCGGCAAGCGCGGCGTGCCAGCTGGTGCCGCAGGCGATGATGCGGACCTGGCGGAAGGCGCGGAATTCCTCCGGCGTGATGTCCATTTCATCGAGGAAGATGCGGCCGGTTTCCTGGCTCACGCGGCCGATGGTGGTGTCGCGAACGGCGCGCGGCTGCTCGAAGATTTCCTTGAGCATGAAATGCTTGTAGCCGCCCTTTTCCGCCATAATGGGGTCCCAAAGAACGTGCTGGACGGCGCGCTTCACCTGGTTGCCGTTGAAGTCGCTGAGCTGGACGCCGTCGGGCGTCAGGATCGCCATGTCGCCATCGGCAAGAAAAAACATGTCGCGGGTATAGCCCAGAATGGCAGGAACGTCCGACGCGACAAAGTACTCATTTTTGCCGAGGCCGATGACAACCGGGGGGCCTTCGCGGGCGGCGACGATTTTGTGGGGGTCGCGGCGGCAGAGGACGGACAGCGCGAACACGCCGCGCAATTGTTTAACGGCCAGGCGGACGGCGTCTTCGAGATTGCCGTCGAAATATTTCTCGACGAGGTGGGCGATGACTTCGGTGTCGGTCTGGGTTTTGAAAACGTGCCCTTCGCGCTGCAATTGTTCCTTCAGGGGCAGGTAATTTTCGACGATTCCGTTGTGGACGACGACGATGTCGCCGGTGCAGTCACGGTGGGGGTGGGCGTTTTCTTCGGTGGGACGGCCATGGGTCGCCCAACGGGTGTGACCGACGCCGTAGCAGCCATCCACGGGGTCGATTTGCAGAACATCTTCCAGATTTCGCAGTTTTCCGGAGGCGCGGCGAACGCCGAGCGTCTCATCGTCGCGATAAACCGCGATACCGGCGGAGTCGTAACCGCGATATTCGAGCCGTTTCAAGCCATCCAGAATAATCGGAACAGCCCGCTGGGCGCCGACGTAGCCTACGATTCCACACATGTATCTATTGTACGGAGCAATTGGGCGGCCACAACCAGGACTTTAGCTAATCAGATCGATGAGGCCTTCGATCATGCGGTTCAATTCATCGGGATCGATCTCGCCGATTCGCTTTCCGACTCTTTCCGTCGAGATGGTTCTAATCTGCGAAATCTTGACCCACGAGGGCTTCGGCAGACATCCTTCAGGTAGTTCCAGCGAGAGCGGAAAGCCCGCGCGCGGTGGTTGACTGGTAATCGCCATAGCGATCACGGTTCCGGAACGCCGGTTGAACAGGTCGTTACTGAGAATTAAAACCGGCCGATTACCTGCTTGTTCGTGTCCGCGAACCGGATTCAGGTCAGCCCAATAGATTTCGCCTCTTAGTATGCTGGCCAGGATTCGTCCCCTAAGCCTTGCTCAGCGAGACGACGCTCCTCCGCGACATCCAGCTTTTTCAACTCACGCGCAAGACGGGTGCGCTTTTCCCGTTGGGAGAGGAGTTCGACCGCAGACTGGAGAGCGCGACTGCGGTTTGGATAACGCCCTTCGCGGACCCAGCGATCGAGGTCAGCCACTGATGCTGGAGAGAGCGTGACCGCGATTTTCTGCACCATGTTCACAGTATGACATATTGTCATACTGCTCCAGTTAGGATGTACCAGGCATGCGAGGAATGCGAATCGCGATTCGGCAAGCATTGGCGGAACTGGTGAAAATGTCGAATCGGACAAAACCCGGACCCGGTGCTACAAGTGAACACCTCGCTTCATGGTTCGATGATCGCGACATGACGAGCGCGACTATGATGATGACGCCAAACTGCAGCAGAGTTTTGCTTTACAGAAGGTGAAATCCCGCATGATGGAACACGTGAGGTTGACCGGACATCAGCCGCGCCTCATTTTGCCTGAAGGTCTCAACTTTAACTGAGTTTTCAGCTCAGCGTTTCGATTCGGTAGTCCTCAATCACCGGATTGCTGAGGACGTCGCGCGCGATAGCGTCCAGATCTTCCGGGCCGTTGAGAGTGAGCTCAAAAAATTTCCCCTGGCGGACATCCTGGATGCCTTTGTGGCCGAGGCCGTTGAGTGCCGCCCGGATGGTCTGTCCCTGGGGATCGAGAACGGATTGTTTGAAGGTAACGTAAACGCGTGCTTTCACTGGCTTCATGGTAGCGCGAGCGCTACGGCTCCTGTTCGAAAAGTCCGATCTGGAGGTCCGGAGGTTCGGGTTTCCGCCGCTTCTTATCGCTCGGCGGCGCAAAGGTGCGCATAAGGGAGATCATCTTACGATGCAGTTCGTTGATTTCAACGAGGGTGGTGCAGCGGGGGCAGGCGCCGCGCACGGCGCCGAGGCCTTCCTCCGGGTCGAATCCCGGGTGCCGGGAACACTTTCCGCGCCAGCGGATGGAGCCGATCTTCAGCATCAGCGGCCTGAGCCTCCGCGGATCACGTGGCAGTGGGCCAGCGTGGGTATCGGCGGCTGGACCTGAAGACCGGCCTCGCGCAGCCAGGCGGTGTATTCGGCGGCGGAATACGCGCGGCCTTCGGCCATGGTGAAGAGCTGGGCGGAATAGCAGGCGACAGCGAGAGGGCCATCGAGGGCGTCGTTCAGAAGAACGTCATGAATCAGGATGCTGCCCCCGGGCCTCAGGCAGTCAGCGGCGCGGCGGACCAGCCCGCGGCAATCATCCACGTCCCAATCGTGAAGAACATTGGAAAACAGAACGGAATCGGCGGGCGGAAACGCGGCGGTGAACATATCGCCGGGGCGGAGTTCGAGGCGATCGGCCACGCCGTATTGCGTGGCGAATTCAGCGGCGACGCGAAGGACTTCGGGACGGTCGAGAATGATCGCCCTGAGTCCTGGATTTTTTTGCAGCAATGCAATGGAGTAGATGCCGGTGCCGCCACCGATATCGAGCAGCGTGCCGTTGCCGAGCGGCAGCCGATCGGCCAGGACGGGCGCGACGTTCTTTGCACGGCCGGCAAGCGCGAGAGTGAGATTGCGGGCCGAAGCTTCCTCTTCCATCGGGGATTCCACGGTCTCTTTGTAGACGAAGGCAGTACCGGTGCGATTGGCGCGGAGGCGCTCGACAAGCTCGAGGACAGCGGGCGTGTCGGCAGCGAGCCCGAGGTAATCGGCAATGCTGAAATAGCTGCCGGGCGTGAGTTGTTCGGCGCCTGGCGTGCTAAGCGAGAGCCTTCCTGATGTGTCCGCGATGATGAGGCCCATCGCGCGGAGCGCTGTGAGCAGAACGACGGCGGGACGGTCTTCGAGGCCGAGAGCGGCGGCGAGTTCCGCATGGGTGAGCGAACGGCCTTCCAGCTTTTCAAAAAGCCGGAAGTGCGCAACGGCGGCGATCAGAAGGTTGGAGGCGAAGCCGGCGCGGAAATACTCGAAGACCGGTGCGGGGTCATTGGCCGGACAGGCCACGGCGGACGTGTGTTGAGGAGTCAAACGATTCATCTTACTGCGCCTGGAAGACTACGACCGGATGATAGATGTGCGGGAGCGCGATCTGTCCGATAGCAACGAGGTTTCCGGAAGGGTCGATTGCCTTCACGTGTTCGGCGTCAGGGTTGGCGCGGAACGGGGAGACGCTGAAATCGCGGCCCTGGCGGATCTGGCGCGCGGTGAGATCGTCAATGCCGGCGCGCGGGAATTGCGGGAGCAGATCGGCCATCGGGAGCAAAACTTCGGCGAGCCGGCCTTCGTTTTTCAGGGACTGGAGTTCGTCCAGGGTGTGCGATTGTGCGAGCGTGAATTCGCCCGAGGCGGTGCGCACCAGTTCTTCGACGTGGGCGCCGCAGCCGAGCTTGTTGCCGAGATCATGGGCGATGGCGCGGATGTACGTTCCCGCCGAGCAGCGAACGCGCAGCCGGGCGCGGGCGCCCTCCGCGCTCAGAAGTGTGAGCTCGTAGATCGAAACGCGTACCGGCGAGAGTTCCGCCGGCTGATTTTTGCGCGCCAGCTTGTACGCGGGTACCCCGCCGATTTTTTTGGCGGAGATGGGCGGCGGCATCTGATCGATCTCGCCGCGCATCGGCGCGAGACAGGCTTCAATCTGTTCGGCGGTAATCGTGACGTCCACTGGTGGGGCGAGAGGTTCTCCCTCGCGATCGTAGGTGGTGGTGGCGAAGCCGAAGCGGATCATGGCTTCGTACGCCTTTTCGGATTTTTCGAAATAGCGGGCAAGACGCGTCGCCTGGCCGGTCATGACGGGCAGGACGCCGGTTGCGAGGGGATCGAGCGTGCCGAGATGGCCGACGCTCCTGGTTCCGGCAATGCCGCGCATTTTCGCCACCACGTCGTGCGAAGTCCAGCCTGCGGGTTTATTGACGACGATCACGCCGTCGAAATTGGATGATGTCACGGAGTTTTACTTTTCGGCTTCGAGCTCGGGGATGACGCGCATCAGGACATTGCCGATCACTTCAAAGCTGTGCGCGCCCAGCTTATCCATGGTGTCCTGCGGGGTGTGCCAGTATGCGTTGCCGGGACCGTAATCGAAATCGATCAGATCGAGAGCGCGCACGCCGGCTTCGAGGAACGGCAGGTGGTCGTCTTCGACGGCGGCAGGCTGGCGGAGGAAGATCGAAGAGTAGCCGAGCGCGTCGGCGTTATCCCAAACGAGCTTACGCAGCGATGCGGCGGAAGAGTACTCGTCGACGATGTCGAGATTTTTGTCGCCGGTCATGTCGACGTTGATGAGCGCTTTGAGTTTTCGATTCGTGCCGTCGGCTGTCCATTTCTTTGCGAGGTGGCGGCTGCCGTAAACGCTGTCAGTCGCGGTCCAGTCGCGAACGGCTTCTTCGCCGTCGAAGAAAACAATGTAGAGATCGTCGGTGCGCGGGCGGCCGGCGAGAACGCGCGCGAGTTCGAGCAGCGTGCCGGTGGAAGAGCCGCCGTCATTCGCGCCGAGAAAGCCGGCGAGCTTCTTCGTATCGAAGTGGCCCGTGATGGCGATGGCTCGTCCGGATTTGCCGGGCAGCTTCGCGATGATGTTCTCCATGGGGACGGGACCATCCGGCGTTTGAGCCGTAAAGGAGTCAGTAGAAACTTCGCAGCCGAATGAGGCGAGCTCCGAGCGAATCCAGGCGCGCTGCTTCGTGTTGGCGGCGCTGCCGGAAGGGCGCATGCCAAACGCCACCGCCTTCGCCGTGAAATTCAGCGCGGAAGCGCCGCTGAATTTCTTTGCGGCCGTTTGCGCCGCGCCAGATGGGCACAAAAAAGAAAATGCGCACAAAAAAGAAACTGCGGCCAGCGCAGTCAGAGTCCACCTGAAAATCATGCTTCCCTTCAGGTTAAACCGAGGCCGGACGCCGGCGAGGCAGCCAATCTGTAAATGTACTGTCGCGAACAAATTACTCACGATTTGTTGTAGTATGTCTGTAAGAAGCCGGGAAGGAGAAGGGGCAAGGAGAAGTTGTGCCGGTCACGGGAATTGGCGAAGAACTTCGGCGTGAGCGAACTCGACAGGGGTTGACGCTCGATGATATTGCCCGGCGCACCCGCATCCCGGTTCGGTCGCTGGAAGCAATTGAATCGGATGCATTTGACCGTCTCCCCGGGGTGGTCTTCGTGCGCAGTTTTGTCCGGCTCTATGCGGTCGATCTGAAGCTCGACCCTGTGGTCCTGATCGCCCGGCTGCCGAAATTCGATCTCGAATCCGCCCCCTTGCCGGATCCGCCGCGCCGTGCTGGCCGGCAGAAGATGGATCGGCGCGTGAAGGCCGCTTTAGTGTCCACCGTTTGGTTAATCGTCGCGGCCGCTGCAGGTACGGGCGCCTGGTATTACTACAACAACTATGGCCGGTATCTGGCGACCACGGTGGCAGCCGCGCCGCCTCCCGCAACTCCCTCCAGGCCCGTTTCCATTCCTCCTCCACGGCAGCAAGCCGCAACTGTTCCGCCGCAGCCGGCGACGCCTTCCGAAAGTGCGCCGCGGGTGGAACCGGCGAACGGACCGCTCGACAGCAACCGTCCCGTGCAGGTGGTGCTGACGGCGCGCGATGTGGTCTGGGTGCAGGTGAGTGCAGACGGCCGCACGGCGTTTGTCGGCACACTACAGCCGAACGACACGCGGACGATCGCGGCGGATGATCAGGTGAAGGTTCTGATGGGCAACGCGGGCGGTCTCGATATTTCGCTCAACGGCAAGGCGCTCGATCCGCTGGGGACGAAGGGACAGACGCGGAC